>ERZ794936.554-NODE-554-length-16950-cov-6.908434_pt1 | contig 16950 bp, 13 predicted proteins | sample MGYA00511083_ERZ794936 | MGnify/ENA primary metagenome ERZ794936 (study PRJEB30137, sample SAMN04331409) | food metagenome | isolation source: Y2 must sample point D1 replicate A | place: Australia: South Australia | collected 2014 ... | reverse complement strand
ACGTGATACTTATCACTTGACCAGGCCAACAGCTTGGCTAGTTTCATCCATGACACGTTCGTATAAAGGTTGTATAGTGTAGTGGTTATCACTTTCGGTTTTGATCCGAACAACCCCGGTTCGAATCCGGGTACGACCTGTGATTTTTTAAAATTTTTTTTTGGATCATTTTCGCAGCCCGCCAGAAAAAATCCCTTGTAGGTCAACTGAGAAGTTACCCGCCCCGCGCATCAACTATATATTTGACGCATCTCATACCTGAATATCATTTTCTCCTTAACGCAAAATCACAGCCACTCACAACGTAACAGCATCCCGTTGAGGTTGAACCCATTATGGCGTTCTTGACCCATGACCATCGGGGTATTGTTGTACTTTTTCAGCGGTGGACTGGAGACTAATTTGTTGATCTTGGGTGCAGCATTCCATCTGTGAACACTTGTTGTTTCTAAGGGATTGCCTTCGTGTGCCCGTATGGGGATTGCTGCAAGGATTGACTTTACATTTCTCTTTCGTATAATTACAGTATTATTTGTAATGCTCAAGATACATTACGAAAATGCTGCTTGGCATTCAAATCATGAACTCCGCTCGAAACCTTTAACCTTGATTAAAGCAAATATCGTTAAGTCGGCATGTTTTTTCTTCTCTTTCCCAACCAGATCAACTACGAATGGTTTTTCGATGCTAGACTACGTTTCTGGGTTGATCGCGTAGAGCATAAGTTTACGGCAGGTACTGCGCGAACCGCATACTTGAAAATGTGGGAAGAGACGCTCAATGCAAATTAACATATTACAAACACCCTTCCCAATGCCAACTTCGCCATGAAGATTCATTCTTGGCTTGCACTTTGCATCCTCTTGCAAATCAGCCTGTCCGTCAATGCCCAGAAACTTTTCGGTCAAAATGCCACGGACCTATCTTGCTTTGACGTTGCCATAGTGCCCGTACAAGACCAATGCCTGTTTGTGCGTGGCCATTGTGCTAGCAGCAGCTACCAGATCGGGAGAGTGGACTACCTCAAGCTCTATTATTGCACTTCGTTCCGGGGAACTTTTTTAGCACTAGTATCTTGCGGAGTCTTGCTTTGCTTTGTGTCGCTTGCCGTCACCGCGTCAGACTACTTATGCCCGAACTTGTACTCAATTTCCAAGTTTCTCCAATTATCGGATAATCTAGCTGGACTTACGTTGTTAGCCCTTGGAAATGGTGCGCCAGATGTGCTCTCCACGTATAAAGCACTCGAGGTGGAGGCTACTGGTCTTGCCGTATCTGAGCTCTTGGGAGCAGCGCTCTTTATTTTGACAGTAGTGGTCGGTGCCATCTCGTGGGCTCATCCTTTCAAGGTACCTAAGTTCCATTTCATTCGAGATATCGTATTTTACCTAGCAATATCCTTCATCTGTCTTCTCATTCTCGTCATGGGCTCGCTCACGCACTGGAGCTCGGTATTGCTAACATCAACGTACATCGTGTATGTTGCCGTGGTCTTATTTAGCCACTCCATTTTGTGGGAGAATGTGGTGCATAGGGTAAATGTCTCGCGGCTTCGGAATGCATACGACGAGGAGTCGATGTCCGAAGACATTGATAACCGAATAGACTATTTCACCACTGATCACGTGTCTCGTCCTTCCATAGACTCGTTGATGTCATCAGAATATCAAGGTGAGCGCGATCAACTCGAAGCATTTTTGAACACACATCCACATAATGGTACTGATGAGAGGGTGCTACTCGAGACAGGTTCATATGGGTTGAGACTACTTTTGAAAAAGCTATCAACGCACGGTCTGGATTTTCCATCAAGTTCTTCTGCGTTGACTTTGACTGACGAGAGGCACTTAACTGCGACGGGCAGTCCCGAGGCCCTTGAAATACCTGATATCAACGACGTGGGCCGGACTGCTACGGCTCCCGACCAGCACGATGCCAAGTCACTTGGTAAGTGTCATTGGAAGTCGCTTATCCCGCAGATCGACTCTGGAGCATCCGTATTTGCAAAAGCATACAGCATCATGACTTTTCCTGCAAATACCTTTCTCAGATTCACAACCCCAAACAGAGAGCAAGCTATCGAATACGGCCACTCTATCTCATATAATGCGTTCAACTTCAATACCTCGGCCAACGACAATTCGTTGGATCTGACCTCTCCGGAATATGATTACAAGACCGACATGAAGGTCTTCAGAATTCAATTCGTGGCATTTCCTGTGTTCATTACTTTTTACAGCCTCCACAATACAGCTTTGATATGGGTTATACTTCCCTTGGTACTAATGTTTTTCTGCGGTATTAGCTTATTGATTCCCGAAGGCAACTCGGAAATGAAATCATACCCCCTCGCACATCGCGTCTGGAACCATATTGGATCATTGATTGGATTTTTTTCATCCCTTTTATGGATCTCTATCTTTGCGGCAGAAATTGTGGCAGTGCTCAAGGCCATGTCTGTGATGTTCTCCATCAGCGACGACGTTCTCGGGGCCACGGTGTTTGCTTTGGGTAATTCGGTAGGTGACTTGGTTTCAAATCTCATTATTGCCAAGATGGGCATGCCGGTCATGGCCTTTGGTGCTTGCTTTGGCGGCCCGCTTTTATCGATTAGCTCCTTGGGCATTAGTGCGACGATTGTCATGTACAACAAAGGCACACAGCAAATCCCTCTCGAATTCTCTGCGCCATTAAAATGGAATTGTTCAGCATTGATCACCACTTTGATCTTCCTTGCCTTGTGTGTTCCATTGAATGGCTGGATGTTTGACAAGAAAATCGGGGGAATTCTCGTCGTGATATGGCTCGCCTCTTCCGTTCTCACCATAGCTTCTGGCCTGTAGGCCCTACAAAATCTGGGTAAGTACTTTCTCTTAAAAATTTTGTCATAGAAAATTAGTAAATTCAACCTAAAAACAGAACTAAATAAACCCCGCGATTTCGAAGTTGTCACTTAGTCGACCTCTTCGACGGTCGGACCCTGGCTGGACGCGGGTGCATCCCCACCAGCACCAGGGAAGCCACCAGCACCAGGGAAGCCACCGGCACCGGGGAAGCCAGCCCCACCTGAGCCAGGAGCACCGCTTTGGTAGGCTTTGGCCATGATAGGGTTGACTGTGCCCTCCAATTCCTTCTGCTTATCAGTGAATTCTTCGGTGGTCGCTGTCTGATTAGCGTCCAACCACGCGATTGTTTCCTCGGCGGCTTTTGTGACGCTTTCAACATCCGAGGCTTCCAACTTGGCCTTGAATTGTTCTTCAGCCACGCTGGACTTCAAAGAGTACGCATACGACTCCAAGCCATTCTTGGCTTGTATTCTTGCAGCCTCCTTCTCATCCTCTTCCCTGTACTTCTCGGCGTCCGAAACCATCTTCTCAATTTCCTCCTTGGACAACCTTCCTTTGTCATTGGTGATGGTGATCTTTTGACTCTTTCCAGTACCCTTTTCCAAGGCCGAGACATTCAATATACCGTTCGCGTCGATATCAAAAGTGACTTCTACCTGTGGGACACCTCTTGGGGCAGGTGGAATTCCTGACAACTCGAATTTCCCCAAAAGATTGTTGTCCTTTGTTTTGGCCCTTTCACCTTCGAAGACCTGAATCAACACACCAGGTTGGTTGTCTGCGTAGGTTGAAAACGTCTCGGATTTCTTGGTAGGAATGGTGGAGTTTCTTGGGATCAACTTGGTCATTATGCCACCGGCAGTCTCAATACCCAATGACAAGGGAGCCACGTCTAACAACAACAAGTCTTGTGTCTTGGAAGAAGTGTCGCCAGATAAAATGGCAGCTTGCACCGCAGCACCGTAGGCAACAGCTTCATCAGGGTTGATGGACCTGCTAGGCTCCTTTCCGTTGAAGTAGTCAGATACCAACTTTTGAATTTTGGGAATTCTGGTCGATCCTCCCACAAGTACAATCTCGTCCACCTGGGACTTGTCCACCTTGGCATCTCTCAACACCTTCTCGACAGGGTCCATCGTGGACCTAAACAAATCCTGGCACATTTCCTCGAACCTGGCTCTAGTGATGGAGGTGTAAAAATCGATACCCTCAAATAAGGAGTCGATCTCTATAGTCGTCTGCGCCGAAGAGGACAACGTTCTCTTCGCACGTTCGCATGCCGTTCTCAATCTTCTCAAGGCCCTCTGGTTTGAGGAGATGTCTTTCTTGTTCTTCCGTTTAAACTCGGTGACGAAGTGGTTGACTAATCTGTGATCAAAGTCCTCACCACCCAAGTGCGTGTCACCGGCCGTGGCCTTTACATCGAAAATGCCGTCTTCAATGCTTAGCAACGACACGTCGAAAGTACCACCACCCAAGTCAAATATCAACACGTTCTTTTCTCCCTCAGTCTTTTTGTCTAACCCGTATGCAATGGCAGCAGCGGTGGGCTCGTTGATGATTCTCAAGACATTTAAGCCCGCGATGAATCCGGCATCCTTGGTTGCCTGCCTTTGAGAATCGTTGAAATACGCTGGTACCGTGATAACAGCATCGGTGACCTTCGTGCCCAAGAAACTTTCTGCAGTTTCCTTCATTTTGGTCAACACCATCGAGGAGATCTCCTCAGGAGTGAAATCTTTGCGTTCGCCCTTGAACTCAACCTGAATATTGGGCTTACCTCCCTTATCGATGATCGTGAATGGGAAGTGCTTCGCGTCCTCAACCACTTCCTTGTCGGAGAACTTCCTGCCTATGAGCCTTTTCGCATCAAACACGGTGTTGCTAGGGTTCATGGCAGCTTGGTTCTTGGCAGCATCGCCGATTAGCCGCTCCGTGTCTGTGAATGCAACATACGAGGGCGTTGTTCTGTTACCCTGGTCGTTGGCAATGATATCAACTTTGTTGTTTGCAAAGTGAGCAACACAGGAGTATGTGGTGCCCAAGTCAATTCCGATTGCGTTTGTCATTTTGTTGATTCGATGTTTGTAGTTGTTAAGTTTGTAAAATTATTGATGTGTAACAAAAACGAGAAGCCGATCAAGGCTGATGAGCTACATATTTATATCCATGGATGCTGCAGCTGGAACTTTCAGGGGTGTTCCAGATCAACCCCACACAAAGTCTCCTGACCAGATAATGCTAGAAATTTCTGGAACAAGGGGCTGGGCTGGGCGCGCGAGAAAGACAATGGCCCCCAGCATAGCTTTGTCTACAAAAAATCTAAGGAACATTCTAGAAGAAAAATGAGAAGCTCAGGGATTCTTAGTCGAATATGAGCTAGCGTGGTTCTTACCATTTGCAGAGGACTTGCTGTGTGTTTTAGTATATTTTGTTCCCTGGCCACCACAGAGCGTACCCATACTGGTGTACCATGCGAGCGCATTAGAGCCGGTAGGCCCGAGAGACTTGCTGGAGTGCCCAGTGCGGTCCAGTGCGGAGCAAGCAATGATGTGTCAGAAACCTTATTGTAGAAGGAGCCGTCACAATCAAAGCGAATGCAAAGAAGCACAATCTTTATCTCAATAGTGAAGTCGATTAACATGGCGATAGCTAGACGGGAGCAGAGTCAGCCTTTGACCTGGCTATAACGCCATTTTTCCGATCTTTGACTGCTCCTTGCAGGCACACACGATTCCGCTGAGCACGGCCCTGTCCGAGTCACTATCAGCGCTGCCGCGCAAGGCCTATCCTGCGCATCAAACCTCTAGCAAGAGCGAGGACCAAACGGCATAAATTGTAGACATCTCTTTAGAATCACAATCGGATCACATTTTTTTCTAAATTTTCGTCCCTCGCCTCACACAACATGTTCAGAACCATTGCAAGACAGACAGCCCGCGCTGCCCCATGGAGATCTGCCGTCAGATTCAACACAACTAACTTTAGAGTAAACACAGACTCTCACGTGTTCAAGTATTTGAAGGAGGGTCCCAAGTTTATTAAATTCACAAACGAGCACGAGTGGCTCGCCGTGCATGAAGACAACACGGCCTTCATTGGCGTTACGGACTATGCTGCCAATGCCCTTGGTGACACCACGTTCGTGGAGTTGCCCGAAGTTGGTGCGACCTATGAGGAAGGCGAGTCGATTGGCTCCGTTGAGTCCGTCAAGAGCGCCAGTGAAATCTACGCGCCAGTATCTGGAGAGGTCGTTGCTGTTAATGAGGAGTTAGAGAGCAAGCCTCAATTGATAAACACCGATCCTATGGGCAATGGCTGGATCGCGCAGATCAAGTTGGCCAAGTCCATCGAAGACGTCGATGGCCAGGATGGGTTGTTGGATGAAGAGGCATACATGGTGCTTTTGAACGACAGCTAGACTGACTCTACCACCGCATACATATGTAGATCAAAGAACACAAGCTATTTATTTATCTTAGTAGAATACCACAGTCCGGGCCCCGCGCTAGGGTCAATTGAACGGTGGAGAATCTACTGACTGATTGTCAAAACATCACATAAAGTCCCACCAGGTTAAGAAAAGTGGACAGCGATGGGCACGATGATTACAATCAACACGATGATGACACCTAAGATAAGACACATCCTCATTTTCATATCCTTCCACCACATGTCTTTTCTCACACGATTGGCGCCTCGACGAAAGCCCTGTGCGCTGATCGCAAGGTTATCCGTCTTGTTCTCGATCGAGTCCAATCTTTCACCTCGTTCGGCGACTTTGTTGATATTGTCCCTCATGATCCCGACGGTGTCATCGATTTGCTATAATTTTGTTAGTATACAAGGAGACAGTATGGCAAATAATGCACTAGTATCACTGTCCTCAGACAGAAAATGCATTTTCTCTGACTGAAGATCCGCAGGTGGCTCGTTCATGCCCACGAATGAAAGGCTGAGTTTCATCAACCTTGAGAGATGATATGTCCGTAGCATTCATTCGTCGGGCCTCTCTATCAAAGACAATATGAAACGTGCCATATGAAAGAGTTATGCTCTTCAGCTGCGATAACAAGCGTGCCCCGATATTCTTTTCGCCACGCAGGCGAGTGTGGGGGGCACTTGGGAGAAGTTGAGTACACACATACCGCTTGGATAGCCGCTGTCCGGGAATTTGACTGGTCGCCAGTGGTCTGGCTGGGGATATATGGGTCATATGGTTGAGACGATGACATTTTTTCTCACTTTGTATTGAATGTTCGCTTGCTTATTTTTAAATTTGGCTTGGGGTCCCCTACCTGCCTTTGTATTTTGAGTGCGTTTTGCGCAGTGTCCCCGTGACCGCCAAACGAGAATGCGGGTGCATCCACTATGGTGTGCAGAAACTGAGCTTCGTGCAGTGATGATCTGCCAAAACATTTGGGGGAAGGTATCTCATTGACTATTGCATATTACTATCAAGTATTCTTCAATCACTGTAAGATAACACCTCAGTACGAAAAGAAACTCACTACCAAATCACTTTTGTAAATACTACTTGCACAACTTATAGAAACCCTAATCCAAACATGATTAGGACCTTAAAGTCTCATTCGACCAAGCAGTGATGTGCCCTGATTATTTCTGATCTAGAACTTCCAGTCTCCAATTGTCTGAGAGTCTGATCATTTACATGGGTTTGAAAATTGTTAGGGTTTTCGCCGAGGACAAAAAAGTTTAGATGCTAGAAAGTGCGTATTAAAGTTTGCTTGCGAGTGTGCTGTTTTTAAATAGGTCTTGCCACTAGATCAGTATGAACTGGAATATAGTGACGTCTCCGAATTTCTTATTTATGTGGGACTGACCGAGTAGGTTCAACGCTTGTTGCGGCAATCCACTGCATGACACGCGGCGCCCGCAATTGTGGCTAAATTTAGACACGATGAGGCGAAAGCCTCGATGAAGTAGGCCGGTATTATTTGGTTTAATGGCTTTTTTGGCCAGCTTGGGTTTGATCCAAACCGCAGCCGATATGTCAGGCATACAACGAGGCCGCCGTAAAGTGCACCTGCCACTTAAGTGACCTCACAAAACCGGCTTTGATTCAGCGATCCGTAACAATGCGCGTCCACACATTCCACGCGTAGGTTGATTGTTACGAATTTAGCGAACAAAAAGAGAATTACTAGGTTGAGCTTAGTCATGCTTAGACATGCTGCGGCCACTTAAACTAAAGTGTTGTTCTTTCGTATACCCAATCTCGCTGACTTGGCATTGGCGGCTGGTCACGGCATTTAATCAACGCTCAGCCACAAAAGGTTGCCTCGGGTGCGGGCATGCAGAGCGAAGATAAGGGCCGAGAATCAGTACAAAGTAGATTGACAATTGCACCCAATAATGCATGCACAAAGAAAAGAGGGCATCAGGCTGTTTCGAATCTCACAATTCCACATGAAGTGCGCTATGGGAAGCAAATAAATACGTAGCTTTTTTTATATTGACATTCATCAAGGCTGTACCAGCTAGATTTCGTCACGGCAACACCTCCAACGCAAAGCGCGCTCAGTGGCCGCACAAAGTGCAGGAATGCTCGCCTTCCTCCACCGTGAGACAAATTGACCACGATTCCTTTTCCTCACTTTTCCTTTCTCTTCTTTCCACACTTCAATAAATAAATACAATAAAAATGGACGGTGGTATGTATTACACAACTCAATCATTCGCCTCCAGAACAGGCCTTAATGGATGAGGCGTTTTTCAGGGCCTACGCGGGTTTTATCTCGACTATCGCTTGCTTTTACTCGCCGGGTTCCTTCGGTATCACAGTCTCGAGTTCACGGTCCTTCGAAATAGGTGTATTTCTTTGATTCTACTGCTGGGGCTAGTCATAGAGGATAGGAACAGTCATAGATACTGTCATTGACCTTTTCGGCGTTATGGTTTATGGACGGGTCGAGCGTTCTTCAAAGTGGCAATTTGCGATACTCAGTTACACGCCACGATTCCATTTCCATTTTGACCTCAAAAAGTGCCTAGCTATTATATCCTACGGGGAATTCATACACACGAGGAACTCGAGACTCAGCACTTGCCGTTGCATAAAGCCAAAGCCCAATGTTGATTTGTTCCTCGAGTCGTCGAACTCTGGTGTAAGGGTGTGCTGGGTTTGCGACAGCCCCTTTCGCACCAAAGCAATCAGATTCGCACGGGTGGACGACGCGCGAAAATTAAGCTCACCGCGACTGCCCCGTATACCGAGATTCCGCATACCCACACGAATACCCTCAACAGAATTAAGAAACATGTACTAACACCGAATTAGAAGAAGTTGCTGCTTTGGTTATCGACAACGGTTCCGGTATGTGCAAAGCCGGTTTTGCCGGTGACGACGCACCTCGTGCTGTGTTCCCATCTATCGTGGGTAGACCAAGACACCAGGGTATCATGGTCGGCATGGGTCAAAAGGACTCTTATGTTGGTGACGAGGCCCAGTCCAAGAGAGGTATTTTGACTTTGAGATACCCCATTGAGCATGGTATCGTGAACAACTGGGACGACATGGAGAAGATCTGGCATCACACCTTCTACAACGAGTTGAGAGTCGCCCCTGAGGAACACCCAGTCTTGTTGACCGAGGCTCCAATGAACCCTAAGTCCAACAGAGAGAAAATGACTCAAATCATGTTCGAGACTTTCAACGTTCCGGCTTTCTACGTTTCCATCCAGGCCGTCTTGTCCTTGTACTCCTCCGGTAGAACCACTGGTATTGTTTTAGATTCTGGTGACGGTGTTACTCACTTGGTTCCTATCTATGCTGGATTCTCCATGCCTCACGGTATTTTGAGATTGAACTTGGCTGGTAGAGACTTGACCGACTACTTGATGAAGATTTTGTCCGAGCGTGGTTACACTTTCTCCACCACTGCCGAGAGAGAAATTGTCCGTGACATCAAGGAGAAATTGTGCTACGTCGCCTTGGACTTTGAGCAGGAGATGCAAACGTCTTCTCAATCTTCCGCTATCGAGAAATCGTACGAGTTGCCAGATGGACAAGTCATCACTATTGGTAACGAGAGATTTAGAGCTGCCGAGGCCTTGTTCCGTCCTACTGACTTGGGCTTGGAGGCTGTTGGTATCGACCAAACCACTTACAACTCTATCATCAAGTGTGACGTCGACGTTAGAAAGGAGTTGTACGGTAACATTGTTATGTCCGGTGGTACTACTTTATTCCCAGGTATTGCTGAGCGTATGCAAAAGGAGATTACCGCGTTGGCTCCTTCCTCCATGAAGGTCAAGATTATTGCTCCACCTGAGAGAAAGTACTCTGTATGGATTGGTGGCTCCATCTTGGCTTCCTTGTCCACTTTCCAACAGATGTGGATCTCGAAGCAAGAGTACGACGAGTCTGGACCAACTATCGTTCACCACAAGTGTTTCTAATCGCGTTTGTGTCTTTAGTTGTTCACGCCGTATTCTTGCGAAGGCAGTACAATGCTTTCCTTTAAAAGTATACTCTCCCACTAGTTAGCTCTTGTTTTGAAAGCAACCTATATAAAATGGAGAATATCGAAGTATTAGCTCAGATTAGAATTAGACTACTGTAGGAGCTCCTTGCGTGTATGCGACCACTTTCTTTCAAAAGAAAGAATCAAGTCGTATTAACATCACCTGATATCTAAGTATGGCGTTTTCAGTTCGACCCTTCCCAACACACACTGCGGAGCATAGCGAGCGATGACATTATCTTCGTGCAACATGTCGAAACTTTCTGTCGCGTCCCTCCCAGCGAACTTGAGAATTGATTCCCGACCCCCGGGGTGATCGTTTAGGAAAGTGGATAAGTTCATGACCACGTTCTTCACAATCACCCAGCAATCGTCTTCGGTATTGTGTTTCGCTACCTCCGCCACGGTATACGTTTTTGATGGTATCTCAAATTGTGTATAGCTCTTGCTTGGCTTTTTGTCAGGGCGCGACGAAGGCTGCTCAGAGATTGCTTGCTGATCATCCAGGGACTCTGTTGCAGAAGTACCGCTTTCACCGAGATCTATAGTAACCCTTTTTGTCTGCGGGTCGATGTGGAGACAGATTTGACCCAAACGGTTCAAGGCCGGGGTATTCAGTGCTTTGTATGTTGTCGACAAACTTTGTAACAAAAGGCTTGATGCTTCGTTGGCAGCCAAGCGACCATATACCACACAAGCCAAGAGCGAAGACCCACCAAGACGATTATGACCGTGGACGCCACCAGCAACTTCACCAGCAGCATAGAGGCCTTCAAAAGTAGTTTCTTTGCCATTTTTTTGATGAACTACTTGCGTTCTCTCGTTGATCTTTACACCCCCCATGGTGAAATGTAGCACTCGAGCAATGAACGCCACGTGATATTTGCCTTCTTTTTCCATGTCGTAGGGTGTAGTCGGGAAAAATTTCTTACCAAATTTGTCTTCTTTCTCACCTTTCGCCGAGGAGTTATAATCGGCAATAGTTGAGCTGAGGTTTTTAAAGGAAATCCCCATCTCTTCTGCCAATTCTTCGCCCGAAACAGTTCTCAACAAGTTTCTCTGAGTGTAGTGCTTAATGTGAAACTCAAGACGCAGCTCGCTTTGAGTGTTCAAAACAAGCCTCAATGGGCCTTTCCCAGCTTGTAGTTGTTTTAGCATCTCCCCACTTACATAGTCTCTTGTGCCAAGCTCATCACAAAATCTCTCTCCGTCTTTGTTAAGGATTATACCACCTTCTCCTCTTAAGGCCTCGGCGCCAAGGAAAAGAAATCTGGGCTGTTTATTCCCGTGAATTGCATCCGTGTCGTGGTAGTCAATAAGTCCCGTGGGGTGCACCTGAACCTTATCCAAATCAATGCCGACACCGCGGTTCTTCATCACGATTTTCTGCCCGTCCCCGGTAGCATGATTACCATTCGTGGACGGAAGATCAGTGATGTCTGGCCGGTACTTGCGCAATAAAGAATTTTTTGTGAAGTCTGCTGCATAACCACCAGTGGCCATGATGACGGGTCCGAAAACTTCCAGTTTTTGCTTCGTCTTCAAGTCTTTGTATTTCACTCCCTTGATCCGAGAGTCGTTATTCTCGTCTACAATGAGATCAAAAACCTGTGTATTTTTCAAAATCGCGATTCTGTCAGGTTGTGACTCGGCCAAGTTCTCCAAAGTCTCCAAAAGTTTGTATGTAATGGCCATACCAGGAAATTTGGCATCTTTGCCGCGATGTGTTCTGGGTTGAGAATGACCACCTAAACGAGAAACTAAGGATAAGTCCAAATCAAATACATCTTGAAGCCAATGTACTGCGTCTGCGCTATTGTGTGTAAGCACCTTGATAAGCGCCGGGTTCGCCCTGTCCTTCGCCGTGGCCAATGTATCTTGATAAAATTGATCCACCGTGTCAGGTATCCCTAGCTCAGTCTGTGTCCGCGTGAGTGCACCATTTATTCCCAGAGTCGCCTTACCGCTGTTGCCACTCAAAAATCCTTGCTTATCCAATAGGACGACATTAGCGCCTCTAAGATACGCCTGGTGTGAAGCCGAAAGACCCGCTAGACCACCGCCGACGACAATTATGGGGTTGGCTGGGAAAGAATCGTTTGGATTGGACATTTCTTTATTAAGAAAGAGATTGCAACTTCTCTTTACTGATGATAATCCGTCGAAGACTAATGACTAAGCTGGAGCGACGAATTCGGTTGGATCCCGGGATATTTGAATCTTGTTTATTTATGTGGAAGCAGAATCTCTTTAGGTGTGAAAGACAAATATTTTTGCGAAGTTTGGTGGTTATGCCAGCTTTTGGCGGTGTCTCCCATTTAAGCGCTTACTCATAGGCGTTCTCATTCGCCCAGGGTGAGATGGTTTTGCGGGGTTGTGTCATATTGTGGGGTCTGCTTTCCTCGGCTTTCGCGGGGCGAAAACAAGACCATGGCTACTCTGGTTCACAGGACGCGCTTAACAGTAGAGCTTGTGAGCTACATCAGACGCCGAGTGACTCCTCAAATTTTATCAGTATAATCAGTGCCCAAATTTGAATCACCAAGTATTGTACACTTGGGCTTCCCGCGAAGTATAAGTTTGGCCCCTTTTTTTTATTTTTAGGTCCACTGACTTCATCTTGGAACAGGCCGTGAAAAGCTTTTAAAGGCGCAATAACCAACGTGTACGTTGGCACGATTCTGTAGATTGGTCTTTCACTAAATCATCTTTCGTATCTGAATAAACCTTTTTTTTTTCTAATTTGGTTGCAATTTGATTTCAGAATCACTACGGAAAACAGCTCAGCGAATGTTGACTCTGAAGCTTCGCAATCCTAGCCCGATCATTCTTTGAGCCGCATGCAAACTGACATATTGTTCATGCAGATTTCACGAAGTTTTATATATACTGTTGATTATGAAACACCATTATTGAGTTATTTGACCTCATATGCAATCAGCCAGATGCAGCCAGCTAATAGTAGCACTTACACAAAATGTTTCGCGTATTAGTTCGATCATAGCCACGTATATCCGGACCCATTGATGTTCTTTATCACAATCACGCCGTTCTTCAAACGTGAACAAAGCGAATCATGACAAGGACAGAAATAATCATGACATTGAATAACCAGAACTAAAAATTGTGGGAAATGCTATGTTGTTGTAGAGAAGAAGTTTGCCCAATCAAGATTTCATACTCGAGGATGCAGCCGAGTTCAAGCCTTCATGAGGCTGAGCTCAAATTTCAACACCCAAGATCTAAGCATTGTGAATGAATGTCAGGCGGGCAGATCACCTAATTTCACTGAAAATATCAGGTGTTGCCGGTGACGTTTAATGCCTGTTTCGCCACATGGCCGGCTTTTTTCTCGAACAATGAACAATGGAAATCAATTCCTCCATACGGCCGAATCAAGTGATGAAACGGCAAAATATATCGATGCGTCAGGTCTTTGCCGAGTACGGGCCAGATGGTCTCCCCGACTTTTCAATTATGAATTTATAGAAGTTCGAAATCCTCTCACCTGCAATGGTCCGATCCTTTTTTCTTCGACAAGATGATGAGAATTCTTCGTATTTTCGCTCTCTATTCTTCGCTTGTGCTAGCTTTCGAAAACAAGTATACATCGGACCCAGATTCTGATGCTATTCTAGGGTTTGCTGCTACTTTTCATAGAGCTCTCAGTCTCGAGCAAAAAGCTTTAGAGGCCAATAAACTCTTGGATCTTTCCAGTCTGGAAGTCATTCACACTACAAGCAGTGTGAGAGATCCATCTTTCAGTTTCACATTTCCAAAAAATACAAGATTCAGGATCTATGAGCTCACTGGATATTACAAGCCCGATGTCTCAGGTGCCCACACGTTTCGACTTGACAACAGTGATGCTACATCTTTTCAACTTGGTGCCGGTGACATGTGCCGCCAGGATGCTTTTGAAAATGTGTCGGATAGGTTGGATATAAATCCTATTGAGCCTCTGAAGCTGGATTACATCGTTACCATGGATCTCGAGAAAGACAGGCTTTATCCTCTAAAGATCGTGCACTTTCCTCAAGGCAAAAGAATCAGGGTGGCAATCATGCACAAAGATTCAAGAGCAGAATCAGAGATGGATATCACAGATGACATTTTGCAATATAGGTACGATGATGACCACGTCTCTGTCGCTTCGATATCAACAAGTAATTCAAGCAAAAAAGCATGTGACCCTCCTTTTGAAGTTAAAAAAGGTTTGAAATTAAGGGTTTTTGATTCAAAGTCCAACGAGAAGCCCACAGAAGCTCAAGCTTATATTTCTGGCTACCGAATGGGTAAGTTCAAGTATGAGAGCCAATTTGATAGGATTTCAAATGCTCCTCGAATCTACGATTATGAAATCGAAGAGAAGGCTTTTGGACTCGAGTTGAAAGGCTATTTCAGGATCTCTCATGCGGACACGTATACGTTCACGCTCAGAGCCAATGGAATCTCCAGTCTTCAAGTTGGTCCTGGAGTACCAAAACTTAGACTTGCCCGATTTGAAGACATCAATGAGTCATGGGTCAAACTTGACTCGCGCGCCCCGAAGCTCAAAAAGCGTGACATCCAAATCGACCTCAATGAAGATCTATATTATCCTATCCGAGCAGTTGTGATCAGTGACAGTTTGAACGCAAAATTAGACTTTTCGGTGAAAGACTCGCAAGGCAAAATGGTGGACTTTTCCGAGGTTATTCCCTTTGATCGGAAAGGCTTCTTGAAAGAGTTACCTTTAGACCCGACAATTGATGAGGGCAAGACAGATCTAAGTGGTATGACATTTGATGTTGGCAACAAATCAAGCGAGAATTCATACGATCAGGTCTTGCCAAAAGACAAGCTTGCGATCTCGACGGTCCAGCCCGGAGCTATCACAGAGAATGATGTGAATCCCATCGATGTGAATGCAAGCACAAGCGAAAATTCAGCTTCGCCCCGAGATGCACTAGGGGAAGTTGATTATCTCAATACGCAACTCAAGTCCAGAGTGTCATCAAACAAAACTAGTAGCTCTGATGCGGTGATGAATGCAAACGAGATCTCAATCCCACTTATCGAAGGTGCAATTGATGGTGATCTGTATCAAGCCATTAGCCTGGGGACTGAGACTTCCAATGACACTTTGAAAGAGCCGAGTTCAGATGGCACTCAAGTGCATATTGCGGGTGATATCGCTCAGCACGCATCAGAAACCAATGATACCTTACCATTTGCGAAAGTCGACAAGTTTCGAGAAGTAAAGGCCAACCAGCTGTATACCAAAAGTGTGGACAAATACAAGCAAGTTCCCGTTGTCGAGTGTACAGCATCAGTACATAATTGTCCTGAAGCTCCAAAAATCTCCGAACATGTTGCAGGCGGTGAAAACGCCACTGAAGTTTCGCCACCCTTCGAGCAAGCTCGCATTGCAGAATCTGAACACACTCAAATTGCTACCCAGGGGCCAACCGATCTCGGAACTTATTCGATGGCAATCTCACGTAACGAAAGTGACGAGAAAAGGCCCAATAATCCGAAAAGCAGTGGCACATTAGAAGGGTTTGAGTACAATGAATTCGGCACTTTGCAGTCGGCCTTACCGGACTCTGGGATTCCCATAAGTTCCCCAGACTTGCTGCCAGTGAAGGCACGCTTAATTGAGGTAGGTGGAGAGCCATCCGTAAGCACCAAGCTCTCAAACCAGCACAAAGTGAAATTGAGCCTTAGCGGCTGCCCCCACAAAGAAACGAGCGCATCTGAGGCTAAATATTATTTTGGCAGTCACGAAGTGGAGAGCACGAAGACGGAAGAGCTTTGCATGGAAAATTGCCCCAAAAACTTGGAAGCGTGCTCTACGAGCCTCAGAGAATCCCCACTAAAACCGGATGAGCATGCTCAAATATTCGACAGCTCGATGTTATCCCAGGACAATGAGCCTATCGGGGCTCGGTTGAAAAATGATCGCGCGGGTGACAGACAGGACTTGATGTTTGGCAAAGATCTGGTAAAAATCGGGGAAGAATTTCAGCCCATCTCAGGTCACAGAGTTGTGAGTACCCGCCCCGAAATGGGATTCGCGAAAGCTTCGCATTTTGAGCCACTTTTGGCTCACCATCCACACCTTGATCTTGTCGACATTGTTTCGCCGGCTTCACCAGAAAAGAGCAATGGAATGGCACAGGTTCGTGTAAACGTCCCTTCAAATGTTGAGATCTATGAGTCTCAAGCCATGGCCACCAATTTCGGTGGATTCAAAATAATCTTTTGGTACATTTTGCTTTCATTCGCCATTGGCATATGAATTCAGTTTAAAAGGCGCGAAGGAAGTGTAACTTTACGCGGCGTGTCTGATTTCCAAGGCTTCTGATAAGAGATCACTGTCGACTGGAAAGAGTGGAAATATTTCGAGGACATAAATATGAATTGTTTCCATTTAAATTATTCAATTTTCTTGAATGTTCCGTCTCCATATCTATACTTACTTTACGTACCGAGCCTTACAATGGGTCGTCAAAAACATCGTCCTGAACTTCTCTCTGCACGCCATACTTGTCAGTAAGAGTATTGAGTGTGTGCATGTCTTCATCGCTCAATTTGAATGTTTTCAAGTTTGACAAGATTCTATCCTTTTTCGT
>ERZ794936.553-NODE-553-length-17005-cov-6.599056_pt1 | contig 17005 bp, 11 predicted proteins | sample MGYA00511083_ERZ794936 | MGnify/ENA primary metagenome ERZ794936 (study PRJEB30137, sample SAMN04331409) | food metagenome | isolation source: Y2 must sample point D1 replicate A | place: Australia: South Australia | collected 2014 ... | reverse complement strand
ATTTTTGTTTTTTTTTTTTTTTTTTTTTCTTGCTTGATATCTCTAGTTAGGGACTAAAAACCAAAATTGCCTACCGAGTTCTCCACAAAACTATAAATGAATATAGAAAACCCTAGCCAGCTTCGCTACCATGCCTTGCACGCATATGAAGAGACAGCATGAACCGTAGATGCGAAATCGGCATCTTAGAAAATACTCTATACCTCTCAGGCTTTTACCTTTTTCAATGTTCAGATTTTCGTAATTGTTTTGCAATGGAATGAACCACAATGAGATTGGTACACCTTGAAACTTTCAGCTGGACTCAGGCATCAAAGATGCACGTCAAAAGTAACCGGACTAGCGACAACTAAGTAAGCAAAATATAGATTAGCGAACGCGGCTCAACTCCACTCCATTAAATATGATACAAGAAGTTGCGCGAATGGAAAACATTAAGAAAGTCTTGCGATTGGATCAAGTAAGTCCCACTGGATATGTCACAAACTCAGTATGCAATGTTTTGTGAGGTATGAAAGGAAAAATTAAAAGAGCCACATGCCGCCATTCACTAAACAATTGAGCCAGTGGAATGGCTAATCTCTCGAAATACACAATCTACATTGTTGGTCATAGTCTCTGATCTTACAGGAGTGTCTAACACAAGAAAAAGAAAAAGAAAAAGAAAAAAAAGATGACATGATAAATATCATATTTAGATATGGACTACAGAAATAAATTTATGCGGCGAAGACGGTGGTGACTCGTGAGTGTCGCAGGCAGAGAGATTGTAGCAAACCAGCCGATGTTTCTTTTACAAGAAAACGCTGTTTTTAAGTTCAAATATAGGCATTTCGTGAATCAATCACTCTGTAAATAAAAACCCCGGTTCCAAGCCTGGCAAGACCTATTTTTCTAGAAAGAGCAAGAAGAAGAACAAAAGCACTGGTATTCAGAGTGAGCATTCTCCACGAATATCCGAATGCCTGCAAACAAAGGCTTGGAACCAGCATGATATGACGCAACAAGCAAAATGCTTCAAAAAAACATGCTACACTAAATCACATAGTGGAATTACGCGCTGAAATCTGCCCATTCCAGCCATGCCATCAAGCCATCATGCCATACGCGTGACGTTGATTCTGGAATAAGCCGTCAGACAATCTCACCATATAATCTATCGACACATAGATTCCATGATCCCTCGTATGTTAAAGCACCGAGAGTCCTTTCAAACTCCCAAACTCCCGAAACCCCGAAACCCTACATTCTATAAAAAACCATACCTCAAAGAAAATTGAAAATATCAATCAATGAAAAAAAAAAAATGCACTCTTCAAATAAATCACCGACCAACTATTCCAACGCGGGTCGTGCGCCGCCCAGCACGGTGCGACTAGCGTGTCCATAACGAGCCAAACCGTACCGCACCACGTACATTTTAACGCCCAGAACCCCCCAAATCCCACAACACACCCCTTTCTTCATCACATAGCTAGTATTAAGTTAAACATCTAGTTAATATGAAGTTGGACGTGACCAAGCAATTCGCCGTGCGCTCCGAGCGGGTCAAGGGCATTGACTGCCATCCCACGGAGCCATGGATCTTGACCACTTTATACAACGGGAAAGTCGAGATCTGGTCGTATGCGACAAATACGCTCGTCAAGTCGATCCAGGTGACGGATTTGCCCGTTCGCGCCGGCTGTTTCATCGCGCGCAAATCATGGATCGTGGTTGGCTCGGACGATTTCCAGATCCGGGTCTATAACTATAACACGGGAGAGAAAATCACCCAATTCGAGGCCCACCCGGACTATATCCGCAGCATCGCCGTGCACGCGCTGTTGCCGTATGTGTTAACATCGTCGGATGATTTGACGATCAAATTGTGGAATTGGGACAACAATTGGCGCTGCGAGCAGACGTACGAGGGCCACCAACACTATATTATGAGCGTGAACTTCAACCCGAAGGATCCCAACACGTTTGCGTCCGCGTGCCTTGACCGGACTGTTAAAGTGTGGTCCTTGGGGCTGACCACGCCTAACTACACGTTGATTGCGCACGACGTCAAGGGAGTCAATTATGTTGATTACTCCCCGCAAGCCGATAAACCGTACCTTATCACGGCGTCAGACGACAAGACTATCAAGGTATGGGACTATCAGACCAAGTCGTGTGTGGCCACGCTCGAGGGCCATTTGGCCAACGTATCGTTTGCGATCTTCCACCCGGACTTGCCGCTTATTGTGTCTGGATCCGAGGATGGAACAGTGCGTTTCTGGAACTCTAACACGTTCAAGCTCGTCAAAACCGTCAACTACGGCTTGGAGCGTGTGTGGTGCGTCAGCATCTTACACAAGTCAAATGTGGTGGCCGTGGGCTGCGACTCAGGCTATGTGGCCATCAAATTGGGAAACGAGGAGCCCATGTTTTCCATGGACAACAACGGCAAGTTGATCTACGCGAAGAACTCCGACGTCTACCAGTCCGTGATCAGGCCCAACTCCACCGAGGGCTTGAAGGACGGTGAGGCATTGCCCTTGCAGCAAAAAGACCTCGGTACGATTGAGTTGTACCCACAGTCGCTTGCGCACTCGCCCAACGGTAAGTTCGCCGCCGTTTGTGGCGACGGGGAGTATCTCGTGTACACCGCATTGGCGTGGCGCTCCAAAGCGTTTGGCAAGGCGTTGGACTTTGCTTGGAACTCGCATGACTTCTCTAACGCAACCACTTTTGCCATTCGCGAACTGAAGATGTCGGTGAGGATCTACAGAAACTTCCTGGAGCACGTGGCCGTAGACCTCGTCTATGAAGCAGAGAAATTGTTCCCTGGTGCGTTGCTTGGTGTCAAGTCCGTCGGGCTTTTGTCGTTCTACGATTGGGAGTCTGGCTCGCTTGTGAGGAGGGTTGACATCGAGGATGACATCCAAGACGTCATCTGGTCCGACAGCGGTGAACTTGTGGCGATCTTGACTACAAGCGCCGCGGCTGAGACCTCCGATGGCACCACCGCCGCCGGAGGCAAGACGCACGAAGCGTACTTCTTGAGTTTCGACTCGGCGCTCTACCAGGAGGCAGTCAATGACGGCTCTATCAGTGCCTCCGAGGGCGCCGAGGCCGCTTTCGATGTGTTGTACACATTACCTACTACGGAACAAGTCTCTTCAGGTAAGTTCATTGGCGATGTGTTCATTTTCACTACCGGCTCTAGTAATCGATTCAACTATTTCGTTGGCGGCGAGGTGGTAAACTTAAGCCATTTCGACCACAAGTACTACATCATCGGGTACAAGGCCGCTGAGGGCAAGGTATACCTTATTGACAAATCCTTCAACGTGATTTCGTGGTTTGTGAACGCGGCCGTATTGGAGTTGCAGACATTGGTGATGCGTGGTGACTTGGAGCAATTCGCAACTGCTACGGTCACCGACGAGGAGACCGGTGAGGAGATCCCAGACTTGGCCACAATAGCGCCAGAGCTGTTGCTGGAGGAATATTCCACTTACTTGTCGGACTTGTCCAAGACTGAGTTGAATCAATTGGCGCGTTTCTTCGAGAAATTGGGCTACTTGAAGTTGTCGTTTTCTTTGTCGCAAGACTTTGACTCGAAGTTCCAAATTGCTCTATCCACCGGTGATTTACCGCAGGCTTACCAATTGTTGGCAGAAAATCTGGAAAGCAGCACATCTGTTGCCGCTTCACAAAGCCAGAAGTGGAGAAAATTAGGTGACTTGGCTATGGCAAAATGGCAAATCAAGTTGGCCGAGGACTGCTACTGGTTGGCTCACGATCTCTCCTCTTTGTTGTTGTTGCTCTCGTCCTCAAACAACAAGAGCCTGTTGAAACGGCTCGCGGAGGCTGCTGAGGAGAAGGGAAAGTATAACATTGCTTTCCAGTCCTGGTGGTTGCGCGGTGACAAGGAGAGATGCGTCGATTTGTTGATTAAGACCGAGCGTTTTGTTGAGGCGTTGTTTTTAGGTCGCACATATGGCATTGCCAGCGATAAGCTCCAAGGCGTCGCCGAGCAGTGGAAGCTGCAGTTAGCGGCAAAGGGCAAAAAGGGGATCAGTGAAAGGTTAATTTTTGACTTTGAGAAATTGGATGTTAGCAACGGGGATGCATTGATTGACCTCGAAGGGACCCAAAACGTGGCGGAACCGGAGGAGCCGCTGCTATTAGATTGAACAATTAAGGAAAATCAGTGCACATGGCGACATGCCATTTTACAATATACAATTCGACAGGAAAAGTGTTCACACTTGGGGCTCACGGGTGACCCCGAAAACTGCATATTTATCAATCATGTGGTCCCGCTTGTTTTCACAAATCATGAACAAATTTTGACGCCTTGGCGTGTCTGAATGAGTTCGGCCGTTATCACTCCATCTGCTGACACTCTCAAAAACCAACAGTAGACGCTTTTCTAGTAGTTCCAATTCTGGGTCGGATAGATCGACCATCGAAAGGCGCACTACAAACGTGCCACCTTTTGTAAGTACTGAGCCACACAATAGTAGCGCCGCCTCAGCCATATCAATGGATGCCTTTTCAGGAAAATCCCACGGCAAGCGGAGCATTTTGTTCTGGCTGCTGCGTATGAACGGTTTGCTAAGTGTGTTATTATGAAACCCACTTTCTTGAAGTGGTGTAGTGCCCAAATCAGAAAGCACCAAATCTGCTTGGAAAGTGTGTTTTAGAATATCGAAATTTGATTCAGTAAGTGCAAGGTCTCCCAATTCGCCTGCTAATTCGCTTAGGCTCGCGTCAAGCTGTACCTCGTTTGCTTCTTTTTGGATATATGAAACCTCCATATCTGAAAACGCTGAGTTGTCCAAAGTGCCCAGATGGCCGGTCAGTTTCTGCTTCAAAAGCCGAAATGCAGACTCTTTTAGCAAGTGTTCCACCTGAGTATGTGTGTTTTGCGAGTAGATGTTACCCTGGGTGAAAAATGTGCCCCTTGGCGGCTGGCAAAAGAGCAAGTCCACGCCGATAACGGTGCACTTTTTATGTAGCTCTTCATGTTTCATATTGTGGATCTGCAGAAGCCGATTACGAGTGTGTCGAAGCCAGGTTCCGGGCGCAGAGCCCACGTCCACCACTTTTGTCACTTTTTCCGTGAAAATCTCGTATTCAGCGTCAATTTTATCAAGGTTCAGTTGTGCCGTATACCTGGCTTCATTGATCCGCTCTTGTCGGGTAAACTTGCGAGAGGCATACGTTCTGCTAGCCGAAAAGCGTGACACGAACTTTTGCAGAGGATTTCGGTCCAGAAAATAGAGGCATTCAGCCCGAATTTGCGCATGTAGCTGAGTATTGCTTGCACTTTTGGGCCCATTTCCAGTAAGAGTATGGAACTGGTGAGCCGTGCATCGTGTGAGCCCACGAAATGGTTGCAAATTGCATCGGTTTGGTTTATATAGCAAAGCTTGTTTTGGTTTGGGAATAAATGTTTCTAGTGGAAAGAAAAACGTGTGTTTATTCATCGGAAATGGTGTCACTTGAGTTCAAAAAGGAATCTATTTAGCCAGTCTCATACTGGCGTCGCACGCGTATGAAGGCTCATATGAAGACGCGCCGCTGCTGGCTGGCTGCGAATGGACTGCGAATGGGCCACGGAATACAGTGAGACCCAAATATGAAGATCTTGGTCAAGGTGATTAGCCGGCTCTTTTTCTTTCGAAAAAAGCGCAAGAACTCAATTTTAACGAGGATGCTAAGCTTTTCAACAAGATGTATTTGAGTCTCATCACTTTCTCGGCTTAATAGATGTGATGTTTCTATTCAGGTCTCACAGTACTCGTTTAGGTCTTTGAATGTTGTTACCATTACACAAATACTCTTTTTTCTGTTATACTCAGAACAACTTATGGGTCGGTAATTGGTCAGATGCCTCCAGTATAGGTTTGTGTGATATGGATATGTTCACGCTACAAAAGCGTTGGTTGGAAGCCAATTTGAAGAAGATTCCGCAGACCGTGTCTCTCATCAATCATGAATTTTCCACCAAAAACAATATGGACATGGAAGGCACGCACCTGTTTCTAAAGTTCTTCTTTGGTGTTTTCCCGATGTACCAAGCAAGTGCAAAAGCAAAAGAACTCAATACATCTGATAAAGAACGAGGAAGTCACATTTCCTACTTAGCTCTTCATCAAAATCTCTGTACAATACCCTAATCAGCTTTAGCATTCGCGACCATGCGCCGAAAGTGTCCTCTTGGCAAGGCAAAATATGAAAACTCTTACTATTTTTTTTTTCTGAAGGTTTGCCCACTGTTCATCATAAATTATTCGCAAATCTTAGTTTTGCCATATCTTGAATCATTGTTGTTTCCCACCGTGCTCTATTTCATTTGGGTGAGCCAGCTTGTCAGCTAAACTCTCCATGATTTCCAATCTAAAAGTGAACAAAGAGTTTTCAGACAGGCTATTCGTATAACTTAAAGGAAAAACATTTAGTTTGTTTAGTTTTTTCGAGTTATCTTGATCTACGGAAGCACTGTTTAGCACCGATGACCGGGATTGCTTTCGAAAGACGCAAAATCATGGTCCTGACTCCTTTTCAGCTCCTTCTCTTTGTCGATTCACTTCAATCCTGTTAGGTTCTTCATACCTGACAGATATTTATTGTGTACTTTATCTAGTGAAACCAGCCTGGCTTCCCAGTATTACAGGGGGGAAGCCATCATTATATACTTGAGAGTCGGGCAACTCACGTTGGCCGTCTGTGGTAAGAAAGGCTTGGCACGGCCAAGCCACATGGAACGCGGCTAAGGCAAATGGGGTACCTAACAAATCCTACGCTTATATTCTTCTCTCCTTTTTTTCGTTCTCTACTTTTTTCGCGTTTTTGTTTTATTTTTGATACATCTGGTCAAGAACTGATGGCCATAATTGTTTACTTGGCCTTTATACCAAAAAGTTCATGAAAGGAGACTAAAAAATGAGGCCATTATAAAAGCAGTTAGAAGCTCCAGGAGTGAATAAAATCAAAAATATACAAGCCGCTTGTTAAAAGCCAAAATTTGACCCCGCCAAAAAAAATACACAAAATGGCTTTAAAAGCAGAAAACTAATGTTTTCAAGACACGAAAAATGTCTACCACACTACCAGTAGTCTAGTCAACTCGAAATTACCGCAAATATATTAGAAGCTTGAAATCATTGTCCGGCACTTGTCCCCCCACAAAGCGCATGAATTAAATTGATATTGTGAACTGCAATAGCGAGATTTGATGTAAATTAACACTCGCTTCTTTAGGTTGAATGTTGCTCTCAAGTGCTCCCACAGATACTGAAAAATAACGATCTCATGCCTTCAATCTTGGTTTTCGAACAATCCTCAGTGCATTGGGTGCAAATTGACGATTTCAAGCTCCTGCGCACGTGAAGCCATATAGTATATCCTTGTCCAACACCGCCACATGGAAAAACCCACACACCAGGTCCAATTTGATTAATAAAACCGTCAAATTAAAAAAAACAGGCCCTTTCGAAATAACTTCAATTCGAACCGGCCGTGCATTTTCACAAACAATTCATATTCTTTTCCCTTAGCTATGCACTCACCGCAATGTCACGTGAGCAGTGCACTCGCGAAACCCCCCAAGCTAGGGCTTCTGCCCTCGCCAACAACATGGCCCGCGCATCGCACGCCGGCAGAAAAAGCGAAAAAAAAAACCTCCCATACAGTTTTCTTTTCTCTACATCCTCGTCGAATCAATCAAACTACCAAATCCTTTGGGAGACGAATCAAGATGTCTAAGATCACCACCACCCACGTTCGTGAGAACGTCAAGAAGTTGTTGGAGCACTCCGAGTCCAAGAAGAGAAACTTCTTGGAGACCGTTGAGTTGCAAGTTGGCTTGAAGAACTACGACCCTCAGAGAGACAAGCGTTTCTCGGGTACCTTGAAGTTGCCTCAGGTGCCAAGACCTAACATGACCCTCTGTATCTTCGGTGACGCTTTCGACTGTGACAGAGCCAAGTCTGTTGGTGTCGACGCCATGTCTGTTGACGACTTGAAGAAGTTGAACAAAAACAAGAAGTTGATCAAGAAGTTGGCCAAGAAGTACAACGCTTTCATCGCTTCCGAGGTCTTGATCAAGCAGGTCCCAAGATTGTTGGGTCCTCAGTTGTCCAAGGCTGGTAAGTTCCCAACCCCAGTCTCCCACAACGATGACTTGTACTCCAAGGTGCAGGACGTTAAGTCCACCATCAAGTTCCAGTTGAAGAAGGTCTTGTGTTTGGCTGTTGCCGTTGGCCACGTTGAGATGGAGCAGGACGTCATTGTCAACCAGATTATGATGGCTGCTAACTTCTTGGTTTCCTTGTTGAAGAAGAACTGGCAGAACGTCGGCTCTTTGGTCATCAAGTCCACCATGGGTCCATCTTTCAGAATCTACTAAGCTTTTTCGTGTATATCGCATAGAATAAATACCTTAGGTTCAAAAAAATCCGTCGTAGTACTTTGATTCTTGACGAAGCTTGGAAAATGCTATGATATTCTTTCAGACTTACTCTAACTTCAATGACTCAACCTGCTCGGAGACGTCAGCAGCTTCAACCATGGACCGACTAAATTTCTGCGAGCTTTGCGTCCCGTTCGTCTCCCTGACGGTGTCATTCTTCGCATCATCATCGTCGTCGTCATCGTCATCATCGTCATCGTCGTCGTCGTCGTCGTCGTCGTCGTCGTCATCATCATCATCATCATCGTCATCGTTGTTTTCTTCGTCGTCGATGATCGCGTGATCGTTCTCGTTTGACTTCGAGTCTTCATCCTCGTCGTCTTCCTCTGGATAGCCACCGTTCTTCATTACGATTTTATTCACAATCTCATTCCAATCCATCATTCCTCCCATTCCAATATCACCATAAGACCCAACAACTTTCTCGACAGGCTTGAGGACTTCCATCCATGGCATCTCCTCGGATATGAGTCTCAACTGGCGCTTGGTCGTTGCAGCGTTGTAAGCATTGCTCACCATGGCTGGCGCAAGTAGAATAGGGTATGCAGAGTTCCACGCCCGAATGACATTGGTCAACAAATTATCGCAAAGCCCTAGTGAAATCTTTGATAGTGTGTTTGCAGTCAATGGACAAACGACAAGCATGTCTGCCCACCGACGTAGTTCAATGTGCAATACAGGGTCGGACCTGTTATTCCACGTTGTCCACTCATCGCTGTCTCTCCAGATGCGTACCTTCTTGCTCGTTTCCAAGTGTTGCAAGGATTCGTTTGAGATGAAGTTTTCAGACGCTTTTGTCAATATTAGTTGAATCGCGATTTTATCCAGGGTGTAAATCTCAAAAAGCTTATTGATTATGAGCTTGATCTTCATGGTTGATATAGCACCACACACACCAAACAAGATGTGGAGTTTACCATCATCCTGGGGCAAGCGGGGGTCGATGTTTGTGTTTTGCTCCGATGCGCCAACGATAGGAGGCAGCTGAAGTCTATCCTCTCTTTTCATCGGACCAGCCAGATATTCGGAGCCAGACGCAGACGCAGATCCGCTGCGGGATCTGTTGCCAGCTTTCGTTGGTTTGAGCGTTTCATCAACGAAGAAATGGGCGTGCACAGAGGGAGACTTGTGATGAATGCTCTGCAGGGGGGGATTTGACGTGAAGTCTAGCGGCACATCTAGCGGAGATTCTTTGATGTGTACTGTTTGCACATACTCCGTGTGGCCCGGCTCCACTCCAGGAACTACGAGCGCAGGGGATCCAGAGGATTTGTCGGAAAACACATTAGAAGACTTTTCAGTGACTGGAGCAGCGGGCCGAGGAGCGGGTTCCATCGTTGACACCACAGACTCAGAAACTGTGCCTGCATTACCATGGGAAGCCAACAGAGGCTTTGGCGTGGAACAGGCAGTCGTTCTGGAATTGGTGAGAATCGGTGGGGGCGAGGGGCAGCGCAAGTTTGAAATCGCCTGAACCGCCGGTGGTATTTCGGCTTGCGGCGAGCTGGCTCTATACCCAGCCTCCTTCTTTGAGGGAACAGTGTCTCCTGTCATATCACGCAGCGGGAATTGAATATGATTTCTTGCTGGCGGAGTGTCTGTTGCAGAACCAGAAATAGGAATAGTGAGGTGATAGTGCGGCCACACGTACGGAAACAGTGGGAGACACACCAGCGGGAAAAAGGATAAAGGGGGCTGATCAGAGAGCGCACCCGGGGAACAAATCAGTCACGTGCGATTTGAGACGGCGGGAAAAATCTCGAAGACGTAGGCGCAAAAGGGTCAACGAAATGATGATGCGCTTGATGTGATGCTTACAAAAGGCAGGGGGCTATTGAAGTCGGGACTCGATGGGAAGTGCTGGGCTGCTTTCTTAAATAATCACTGTTTGCCACTGATATTCTTGGGCTGCAAAAAAAGATGACCGCGGCTGATAACACCAATGCAAAATGACGCCGCGAGTGCGGCAAGATGACAAATTGTGTCACACACGTTTTTACAGGGATGTACAGGTGTGTTAAAGTTGCCTCGGCGCAGCCTCTCTCTCTACTACTTGGCCGTGCAAAGGGCTAGGCAATACTACAGTTAAGCCCCACATGGTTCCCGAAGACTGTCAGTAAATGCTGCTTCAAGGGACACAATCGAAAAAACTGTGTGTTTTGTTCCATACTCGGAGAAGCTTTTGTGGTATTTACGTTTTCGTAGTAAATTTATGAATGAGCAACCGAGCGAAACCGGGCTTGCAGACAGCCTTAGTTCAAGCGAGTTTCACGCATGTTTTAGATATCTAAACCTTAATTTTTCAACGCCATGACTTTAGAATATAAAAGTGCCTTGATGCCCCACCACACAATGAACTAATTTTTGTATTTCAGTAATTCATAACACGCTTTGGTGTTACCAGATAAGCCTAGATCGATGTTACGACAGCGGCAAACGCCGAAGGCTTATTCACCTAGCCTGTATTCCCCCACAGGTAATGAGCCAGACATACAAGATCTTTGAATATCTCAGCCAAACCAATACATGTGAATTTCAGTCAAATGTGATGAAGATGCAGAGTCTTGCTTCTAAGCGACACTAAAAGACTGGCATGTGGCTTGGCCGCATCCAATTATGCGCCTGGCCTTGCAAGTATTGAGTCAATTCCCAGAAAAGCCGGCACAAAAAATCGATCACGTCTCTGGGTTGATAATTATTTGCAAGCTTGATCACCTTTGAAAGGTGTATGATCTGCAAAATTAGTGAAATGGCTCAAAAGCCAATCAGATCGGTACTTGTGAGGTGCGTTCGCTTGTGCGAAGTATACATATTGGCTGCAGCGTGGCGACAATAAACAAGCCAGGCAGAACTAAGGCTTAAATTCGTGTTCAAAATCTCAATAGTGTCCAAGGAAATAAATCAGCACGACGGACGTAAGTGGCAACAATGCACAAAAACACTGGTTCCGCGGGAAACGCAGATACGGTCACCGGAATACGATGAATGCATCTCGCAATTAGCCGAGCCCTGGTGTGCGTTTCGCGATGGCTCAAGGCAAATTTTCATAATCACGAAACGAGTCAAGCATCCGAGATTACCTCTTTATGACTCAATTGATCAATCAAATATGAAGCAGTGAGAACGGATTCACTGAAACAATTTTTTTCTTTCATTTGTTTTGACCGTGGCTGTTTTTATGTGCCCCAAGGGCGATTCCGTTCATGCGCAAGGTCTAAGCGAGATCCAGTCTAATGTTTTTGTGACGTTCACTTTTTTTCCACAAACAATTGCATTCGTGATGTCAGGCTCCGAGTCTCCACGCCGTCATTTGGCCGCAAGGGTTCCTTCTTTGCAGCAAGATCCTGCGCATTTAATTTTGCAAAGCAAGCCGCTTTTGCGCTATATTCTTATCATCTCTTTTTGTGCGTTCCCGTTAGGCTGGGATTTGGGCACCACCGGTAACTTAATGGACCTACCATCATTCAGAGCCCGTCTCAACGTATCGGCTCAGGTGACTGGAGTTCTTATCTCAGTCTTTAACGTGGGCTGTATCTGTGCATGCACACTTCTCTTTGTGACGAAAAGTACCCAAAGATTAGGCCACCTCATGCTGTTTCGAGTCTGTCATGTTGTGTTTCTTTTTGGCTCCGCAATATCCCTTTGCAGCCTCACGGGCGGCCCCAGTAGTCTTTACCTTTATTCAATTGGCAGAATGTTCCAAGGTGCTAGCGCCGGCGCCCTGTGCGTCATAGGACCCATCTATATCAGCCACATCAGCACGTTTTCAAGTATGAACGTGGCGTTTCTAGCGTTATTTCAGGTGATTGTGGCGCTTTTTGTGTTTTTGGGTAATTGCCTTTTCATATATACTGGCGTCTATTCGGAACTAATTTTCTGCGTGTTGACTGTGCTAGTGCCCATTTTTGCCTTGATTTGCCTGACATGTTTACCCGAATCACCACGGGAAATATTGATATTAGGAGATCCTCGGCGGTTCCGAAAAACCTTGGATAAATTATTGGTCGACATGGATAAAGACGAAACGTGGATCTGTGCCCTACACGTGTTGAAAACTAGTCTGTTTGGCGAAACTGCCCGGGCTGAAAAGAATACTCTTGATAAACGACGCCTAGCTGTATGTTGCATCCTTTCATTCCTTCAGCAGATGAGCGGAGCCACATTTTTCTTTTATTTCGGGAAAACCATGTTTGACCTGCTCGTTGTCGTGTCGAGCCCGGTCAAATTCTCGGGCCTCCTTCTCAGCGTATGCAATTTGGCCGGCACAACCATTTCGGGCTTCTTGGTGCGCCTGCGGGGAGCCCGCATGCCATTATTCTCTGGGCTGATATTACTAAGTGCGTTGATACTTGCATTTGCCACGATGGGCATTGTTGTCAAAATCGACGGCACTACTCTGCTTGGCATTCCAATGCTAGTCACATCTTGTTTTTACTTATTTGTGTTTGCTACAACCTGGGGCCCATGCACGGCTGTTTTGAGCATGGAAATCTCGCAGGCGGACGAACGCATAATGAGTTGCCTGGTGATTTGTGGCTGGGCCACAAATGTCTTGGTGGTTTCATTGTTTCCGCTTTTGGTCGACCGCTGTGGCCTTGGCGCCATGTATGTTTTTTTATTTTTCACTTTCATTCTGATTTGGGTCACCCGCAAAGATTTTTTTGCGCCACTGATGCCTTTAAACTGAGAGTCACTTATCTAACTTTACGATATTTATTAAATTGTATAATGCCTTGATTTATCTCATATGAGATGACCTCTCCCACTCGGCCATTTTTCTCGTTTTCATGATCATTGCTCTTGTAAAAAAAAATGCCCCTTTAATTCATGTGTGATGCTGCAGCCGTAACAGGCCCAATTCGGCCGGTACACTCGAGTGGGGTCACACACAAGTGGCTATTCTTGCAGATTTCAGATTATCGTCTCAAGGTGAATACGAAAATAAACAACAAATTGCCTAAACTTACACATCTCGGATGGGGCGTAACATTATTGGTCGCGGAGTTAAGCGGCCGACCATCCACATTGCCACATTGCCCAATTCCCGCACATACGTAACATTTTTGATTGGGCAGCCTACTGAAATTCGAAAAGCTCATAATGCTTTTCTTTGTCTCGAACTATTCGTATGCCATGGTGTAAGTGATGCGATTTCTGCAAAAATTTTCTCCAGCCCAAATCCGACTAATGTGTGTGTGTGTGTAGGCCAGAATAAGCTTTTGAGCTAGCAGTAAAGAAATTACGAAAGTCAACTCACTGGTGTAAAGAATCTGAGATACTTATTTTTGGCCGATCTGGAATAGCAATTCGCGAGGGAATGCGGTAAGCCGACGGCTGCAGGAGACCGCGCAAACAATCAGCTGGTGCGTGACGCATGTCGTGCACAATGCAAGGACTTCATGTATGGTGTGGCTTTTCCTTCACTCTACAGCTGCTCGCGTTCCGGGCCAACTCAAATCGCCAACCCGTGAGGCGTGCATATACGCGCCCACTACGATTGCACATCTCAATGCACAATTCTGGCGCCAACCGTTGCTTCATGATGCGTTTGCATCCAGAACTCTTTTACCCCCCTTGTATCCTCACCCTTGCCCGGCTTTTCTGGATCCGACTTTTTCATTCCCTCCGCCTATATAGAGTGATCTTATCAGCTTACTTTCTGGCAAATTACGAATCAGTCAAAACCTCAATCTGTTTGAGCAACCGTCCCCAACTCAACGCAGCGCGGCAGTCGATCTTACTCACTGCAACTGGTCCAGGGGACCCCTGCTTTTTGCCCCTATCAACAGATTCTTTCACCCACATTCATTCCATGACTCTCCTGTGACACCGTTTGATTCAAGAACCCACCCACATATTCGTTTTCTCGTTTGCCCTTTCGTCCATTTACCTTTCTGCGCGTATCGTAACCACGATCCATTGATCCAGGCAAAACAAGACCAACTACGCGTCAAACAAGCATAAATTAATCACAAGTCACATCAAATCCACTGCATGCGAAAAAGACAGGCGAAGCAAAACCAAAAGGTCAAGAGATCTCGCACCCGCCTGGGCTGCTTCACGTGCCGGGACCGCCATATGAAATGTGACGAACAACTACCCGTGTGCCAAAACTGCGTGAGCTCAAAAAGACGCTGTTACCGGGGAATACGGCTTAACTTCAGCCTGTACAACTACTACGATCCTCGCACCAGTGGAGTTTGGCACGAAATGCTTGTGCCTCCGTATTACCGCATTTTGGACCAGTCGATCCCGGTGTCCAAACTTTACAAGAATGGCTACGATGCATACAAACCATATAGACATTTACATTTGCCCAAGGACTTGGCCGAGGCCGAGCAGGCGCTCTGCAACGAGCTACAGACAAACCAAACAAACACATACCCTGTGTTGGAGATCATGACGAACCCTGCTGAGCTGGATTTTCTTCTCCAACAGGATGATTTATCCCATTTCTTTGACCTGTGGTTTTCCGCAGGCTCAAGCACAGACACCCATCCAGTTCAAGGCATGCGCAACCGTTTTCAGGAAAACGTTGACATCAAACGGATCTTGATGAACCCGGAACTTCACGATAAACAGCTAGGCGGCGTCATGCACCTGGATTTCAACGAGAAAATGGAGCTTTCCAATAGCGAGCCGTTCGTGTTGCCCCACCGCAAAATACTGTTTGCACTGCACACAACGTCCGAGTTCCACACGTCGCCCGGAGACGCCGATTCGTTCATTGGCCTAATCCATCATCAAAAGTACTTCTGGCTCTTGGATTTGTTTAACGATCTACGGGTCTGGGAGTCGTGCATTCCCAATTATTGCGTGCGACTCTTCCAGGCCAGTGAAATGCTTGAAAACTCAGATGGTACAGAGCGCTTTTTGTTTGACTGTTTGCTACTATGTAATGAGGATGTTGGAGCAGAGACAATCTTGGAACTAAACCGTGTACAATTGTCAAGATGGCGTGAGCTTGAAAAGAAAGACGTTACATTCGTGTCGTATCAAAATTTTGAAAAAATTCTTATATCGGTTGTGCTCATTCTTCAGGCAGTCTTCATCCAAGCGACCAAACCAGGATTTACCATGGACCAGGCATACTATACGATTTTGGCCAATCAGGGCAGACTCATACACCAGCTCACGGCCCGCTTCAAACGCGTGCATAGCACGATTCTCAAGAGGTTGAGTAGCACAGTTTTCACGACTGCGTCTTTCCAGGCAATAGTTATTCTTCGCTTTTTCTTGAAGAAGCGAGTTTCGTCATTTGGCATCAACTGTGATTCTGGGGATCGCCCTTCATCCGAAAGTGTCCTCGAATCTCTTGAAAATGAAACGCCGCTCGACTTGGAAAACACTCATTCTCTTTCGCTATTCTTTACGCTCACAGAATCAGAAGTCTCTCTCCTTTGCAATGACTATCAGGGTCTCACGTTTTCGTCGAGCAGACTTTCATCTGATGCAGGCAAACTACGTGAAGTTTTTTGGGAATTGGTCCTTCGTGATTATCAGCTGAAGATACTGCAACAAGCGTATGCTAGTTCTTCGGATTCTGAGCTCGAAGCACAACTCGATGATGATCTAACATCTCGTTATCCTGCGCTAATGCCGAACTCGAGGTGTTTGGCATTGAACATTTTAAAAGCTTATTCTAACAAAATCGGCACCGCATCCGCCACTCAGGAAAAGTGTTCGAAAACGCTCTTTGTCATATTCAACATGATTGAAGCTTCCAATATACTGCTGGATCAAAAGGCAAAATGGGTGCGGTTTTTCGGCTGGTCAAATTCTTGCCCTTAAGCTAAAAAGTCTCAATTTTTTCTGTCGATAGACTGTTTCTACAAACGAGATTGTTTAGGGGCGTCGTCGACACGCTTTCTGATGCATGTCCGAAAGGGGAAAATCAATCACATCGCGAAACGAAACGCACATGCGGCTCGATCAGGCAATATTTGTCGGTGTGGCGAAAGTTTCGGCCGAGGCCGCAATGAGTCCAGATCGACACGGGATTTTGCAAGCCGGCATTGTAAAACATCGCAAGGCCCATGTTGTGTTGTGGCTGAGTCATATTTGAGTTTCCTTTGATGACTCAAATGCGTATGACTCAAGCGAAAAAGTCATCCATGAGTTACACTAGATACATAGTAGCACAATTTGCTTCACCTCTAAAATGAGCAAAATTTTTATGCAATTCAAATTATTCGCGAGATTTCGAGTGGACAACAACATGAGTTTGTAATTCTTCTTAAAGTCGATCTGGTCTTTGTTTGATGCATGTCGCTTTTCGTCACATGTGTGCGACATAAGCACGGCGCGCCTGCTCAGTCCACTGTTGCTGCAGTGCGGTATAGAGGCCCCCGCCCAGCGGAATGTTGGGCGAGAAGGCATGTTACCTCAATTAGCGCCAACGGTTTAACGCATCACGCAAAACACGTCATCACTGGTGCGACCCTACCTTATTGTTAAAGCGATCCCAGCCGACTCTTGTGAAGTGGACTTATTTTTTTTCTGTTCCCCCGGTGTCAAAGACGATGGAAAGAATCATTCTTCGAAACAAGT
>ERZ794936.552-NODE-552-length-17050-cov-31.580524_pt1 | contig 17050 bp, 8 predicted proteins | sample MGYA00511083_ERZ794936 | MGnify/ENA primary metagenome ERZ794936 (study PRJEB30137, sample SAMN04331409) | food metagenome | isolation source: Y2 must sample point D1 replicate A | place: Australia: South Australia | collected 2014 ... | reverse complement strand
TTCATCACACACATTTAAACAGTTTTTTTGAATACAGGTCAAAGAAAAAACCACCACCTGATGACCATTGGACTTTTCCAAAAATAACATATGTCTACCAGGTATGCTCTCCCAGCAGCGTTGAAACAAGTGGCCAAAAATACAAAAGATTGTAACTTATATTATGTTAGTAATGGTCATCATAAAACAATATTTCTAAATGTTTACAAACAATTTGTACGATTGACCAAATTGATAAATTACAACAAAACCAATATGAAAAATGATTATAGGGTTCGGTTGAATTATAGATACTATCTCTCGCATAAATTTAGGTATGAAAACTATCCACTTAAAAAAAGTGTAGTTTTGGATACTCATATTGCCTCAAAAACATCATGTACACATTATAGTGATGACATTCATAACGGAAAAAATGTTGCAACAGATACTAGAAGTACCTATGGGGAATCACAAATATTGTCTGACCAAGAGAAAAAAATTGATGCAAATGTACTGATCAATACTTATTACTTTATACTCAAAGGTATTAGATACAATATGGTGCACTGCAATGTGAATAATTGTGGTGATGCAGTGATCACTGATTTGACTCGTAGCACAAATGATGGTACCACCAGTACTACCACTAATAATAATATCACGACTATTAGTAATGATTGCAACTCCAATTTAAATGCATACGAGTACAAAGGGAAAGAAGACGATTTGATATGCAAACAGATTATGAAAAATTTGTTGAATATGCAGTACGAAAAATTTAAATTGCACAACAGTCCACGCAATGGATCTAGCGGTAAGGCCACTGCAAACGAAATAAACTCACCGACTTTCTACAATAAAGACTCGAAACTATTGCAAAACCAAATGAAATATTGGAATATTCTTTATCGTGACTATTCGTACTTGCAAATTAAATGCAATTACACAACAAATTTGCTCAATAAGGAGCACAAAACTAAAGATAACAAAAATTCAAAAAAAGACAACAAAGCAGATCAGTTTGCCTTGAAAATGCTTAATATATCAAAGTTTGAAAGAGATTTGGTATACTTGAATGAAATGTTACATACTCAGCTCTAAAGAAGAAGAAGAAGAAGAAGAAGAAAAGGCTCAAAGTAAGGTCTACTTCTGTAGAGAGACTGAAAGGTCCTGCTGTATGTATGCCTTTGCAAACTCCAAATTTTTTGCATCATAATAGTATATCGTCAAACTGTTTGAGTCCTTCAAATACTTTATGTTGCAGCCATACTCATAAAACAACAAAGATTTCCATGATTGAAATTTGCTCTCAGATAATTTTTCGACAGCCCCAAGCTTAAAATGACATTTTTTAGGAAGATAGTTTGTAGCCAATTGGTCATCTTTCAATTTTTCCAAAACGTCTTGACCAACATTTTTACCCTTGATTATAACACCGACTTTTTCATCTGCCAAGATCTTATCGGGTTCGTCATCAGTGTCGTTTTGTTTGCTGGCAGCCCAGGTTGCTTCCGTTGCAAAGCTATATTCATCGTACTCTGGAAACTGAATGTAAACATCGTTTTTCTCCTCAAGTTTCCCAATTACATCCTGGATTTTGGGAATGCCTCGCTGCCCCTTATTCATGACCATCATCATAGACTCCAATTCGCACAAATCAAATTTCCATAGCACCAGACTTTTGTTATCCCTTTTTATACTCTGCGCTGAATCCCTTCTCTCGTTAAACTCTGCTCTTCTATCAATCGACATGGGAATCTCCATATTTTGCAAGATTTTTGTCTCCAATTCAAACAGTTCATTTTCTGCATCGGAAATAGTTTTCCGGTTTTTATATGGACATCTGATCAGCACATTATCAAATCGAATGAAGGAAAAATTGCTTTGTGGATAGCAATGTGTGTTTGAAAATTGAATGAAAACATTGTGTCTCCGCATAATGCTTTGAATCAACTTTCCTCCGTTGCCAATGATAGCCTTGTGAAATGACTCTGGGATGAAAATGCTTTTCTCAAAAGGAACCTCCATCTGCATTAAATGCACCCCTTTGATTACAGTATCCAATGATGATTCATCTTGAACTTCAACATAAATTGTTCCTGTAATATTAAACAAGGTCTCATCAGCTTGCTCACCGTTATGTTTCAAATCGTCGTTTTTCGTTTTTGGAAGAGGCACCAAAGTTGTTTGCTCAAACAACAATGATACTCTTGCATTTGATTCTTCTTCAATTTTATTGAGTTTACCAAATTTTTTCCCAGTAATAAAATCTTGAAACTCAGGTAAAAGCTCAAAAAGGAATCGAATATTTCTTATATGCATTTGGTCAAATAATGGGGTTTGCACCATTTTTTGCAGCAGAGGTTCAAAAAAAGCACCAATAATTTGAAACTCATGTTTTTCTGAGTTGTGATACACATCTATGTCCACGTTTTGAAACATGAAAAATTCCACCATTGCTTGGTCTTGACTAGTGTCTTGACATTGAAATGTGAATTCATACACTTTGCTCAAAATATTGTTTGAAAATTCTCTGACCGCTGTTTTTAATAGAACGCTGTTGCAAGAGTAAAAAATTACAGAGTTGCTTTGACTCTGCACATCAATGAAGCATCCAAACTTGATCATAAGCTTTTCAATGGCTGTGGAGTAATATTTCTGGATGAAAAACAGCTTGCCACCACTTATCCCTTGCATAGTGCTTTGAATCGCCATGACATACTTTTTTTGTTTTGCGAGTGCTTCCAATCTTTTTTCTAATAAGTCTACAACCACCAAACTATTTTCTTTGTTACTGCTTGTTACAAATAATTTTTTGGACAATGGCTTGTTCTGAGCATTTCCCACAAAAGACGTTTTCAACTCTGGCAAATATATCTCGACATTGTAAAACTCACTAATCTTCGTGATATCAGCATATAAAGGCCCACCAAACAGCGCAGTATCGTAAAATGAACACAATTCAAGGCAATGGGTTGCAAAGCCCTTGTACACATCGCACAAACTGTTCAAGCAGGGTTGGGCTATAAGCAATTGGCTTCCTAGGCCAAAAAATTTCATAACGTAATGACCACTGGTGCTTGGATGACTTTGTGAGTTGTTTTTCAACAACCTGCTGTCAAGTTTTGGGTACAATTCGGTGCTTTCTGTAATCAAGTACTCGAGCTGCAAACTGTCACAAAGCCTGTCGAGTTTACCATAGTTATCTTTTTTCATGCTCTCTAATGTTTCTGCAGTAATTGCTATTTCAAAAGTCTCAAATGGATCTGTTACTTTCAAATTCGTTGTCACGTAATAACGTGCAAAATTCTCAGTTTTGATCACTGGCTCCAAAGATGGTGACCTTAGTATTAATGAGGAAAGTGTATCAGAGTTACCCACTAAGAACTTCGGTGCAGTGAACCCATCTTTGTTCAGCACTGATCCCAAGGCCTCGGGTATGTCCTTTGTGCTCTTCCATGTAACGCGGTCTCTTAAAATGGGATTTAATTCTCCTTCAGTGAAGTTTGGTTCAAAGTATACGTCAAACGCGTGCTTGTAATACTGCATTTTGGGAGCGCTTTGGAGATTGGGAGTTTTATCTGAACTGCATAACCAAAAAAAAAATGAAAAAAACTATACAAATAAGCAAATCCTTGCTAAATTATGAACTTTTAAATGTTTGAGCTAAGTTAATAATTTTAACCGCAAGTATATTTATGTTTCTAAACTTATTCGATTCAACACTTCGCCGCCATGTACAACCTGTGTTCTTTGCTTCAGTTTTCCAGATGTTTATGTTTTTCATTGTTTACATTTCGGGTTAAAAATATATGCTAAAACAAGCCGAGCTAAATAAACTTGTAAACCTGGCGCATCCGAAAAACTAATCCGAGATTGTTCCCGTGTTTGTTTTTTGGTAGTTTGTTGAAACGAAAACAGTTGTCCAATTTTAAGATAATCTCTTCACCTCGACGATTCAAATAGCTCTTCAAAAAAAATCAAAAACAGAAAACAAAACACAACACACACACACACACACACACACACACACACACGACTGAATGCCACCAGCAGGACCCAAACGTAGAAGAGGCGGAAGCTCTTTGAGAGGGAGAAGATCCAGCTCAGCTCACTTGGCAAGTCAGCAGAGCCATGAAGAACTGCGCAAACAAAGACAACGAGAGCAGCTACAAGCAAACAGGTTAAGGTGTCTCAGCACTGGGGCCGGAGCGCTCTCCGGAATTTACAAAGACCAAGCAGAAACATTTCCCTATAAGCGCCGTGCAGCGCAAAACTTTTCAAAGGACCGTAGACTGATGGATGTGCTAACATTACATAACGTCCCAAACCGAAGAATACAAGCTATCTCTTTGAAAGCACATCTTCCATCCATCGAATCTTTGAATTCTGCTTTGAAGCAAAAAGAAGAAGAAATTGCTACTTTGCTCAGCGACCAACAATCACGGGGAGACGAGAACCTGTCTACGTTTTCTGATTATTCTGCCATCACCACCAGCAGTGTTTTTGAAAAAGAATACGAATATCTAGAAAAGGTGGAATCGGAATTGCACAATTCTTTTTTGCAACTGCGAAATGCTTTTTTGGAGAATTCAAAAGATTCATTCAAAGATACCACACTTTCTATTGACTCAACGTCTCCTGAGCCGGACAAAAACCCTACTGCGAACTTATCTGACTCAAAAACTGAGTTGGCTGCAGAAAACTCGAAAACAAGTACTCAAAATGGTCGGATTTCAACCAGCGACGATAAGGAAACTATTGTTGAAGATGACAGTACCCATACGTCTGCTCAAAACGATCCCTTGATGGAAAAAGACGATGCACAAAGAAAGAGCCCTATTACACAATCTAAACCTGTTACCACAAACATCAACAAATTGTATGAAAAAACTCTGCAACACTACAAACTTAAGAGTTTTTGCGATATACAAGTTCAAAATAGTGAGCAAATGACCTTTATGCAAGCAAACAACAGCATGGCGCCTGGAAACTATTGGACAGATATGTACGAAAAACATTTGATGCATTTGAAAGCCAAAGAAGAAGCGGAAAGAAAAGAGGAGGAGGAAAGAAAAGCAAAGGAAGAGCAAGAGAAAGAAAACTTGAGATTGGCAAAGGAGCGCACTGAGCAGGAACAAATCTTGCAAAAACAATTCCAGCAACAAAGAATGGCACAGTTAAGCAATACTTCATTATTGATGAATGGGCAACCGAGCAGTCTTCATGACATTGATTCGCCTATTACCGCTAGCAGTGCGTACTCTATAAACGACAATAATACTGCCGCTTCAATTATGCCTATGGGGGCCAACAACAACAGTAACACAAATTCCGTCGCAGTGGAAAGCCATGAGGTAAGTGCAGCCGTGAAGGAACCTAACAAACCTTCTTTGCCAAATCACATGCAAACGGCCCCAGAGTCTTCTGCAACCTCTCTTCTTCAAGAGTTGAACGATCCATCATTTTTTGGTGGAAATACTTTGAGCAACAGTATGATGCAATCATCAAGCGAAGCAAACAATCTACAGCAACAACAACAACAACAACAGCAGCAGCAGCAGGGGCAGCAGCAGCAGCAGCAACAGCAACAAGAGCTTCAAGGGCAGCAGGGGCAACAAGAGCTTCAAGGGCAGCAGGGGCAAGACCAAGACCAAGAGCAGCAAGACTCGCACCTAGATGACAAGCAAGCCAATTTGGAGGACCCGTATTTCAATGACTTTGAGACGTTTGATACGGAATTTGGGGATAACGCATTTGCAGATTTTGATCCTGCATTCTTTTAATCGTTTGGGTATATAATTGAATGTTTATTAACTTTTAACTTTTGTTACAAAAAAACCGCTTCTTTACTTCCAAAAAATGTTGTTGATTTGTCTGATCAATCTTCCTGACGCAAATGCAACGGTAACAAATATTACAACCACTTGAATAACAAGCAGTGTCATGCATGAAAACATAAATCTTGGACAAAAAATTTTCCAAACCATCAAATGTCTTCTGAAATGAGTCACCCAAGCAAAACTGCTCAAACATAGAACGGTGTTGTAAATTAACAACATTCCGCAATTTGAAACAATTCTTGATAACAAAGTTTGTGGCTTTAAAACACTTGGAGGCTGTTTCCAGAGTGTTAACAGGGCTACTGATAAAGCGACAATAAAAAATGGACCAAAAGTGTTCAATATTAACGAAATATGAGTGAAGGGGAAAGTAATTTTTTCTGTCAACATAAATCCAGTATCCCATTGAATGGACGGAATTGTTGCTTGGTGCCCTGTGGAAAAAAAATGTTGGTAAGCCAAAAGGCCCAAAGTAACAGGACCAATTAGATTCTCTTTTAACTTCAACAAATCGAAAATTTCTAAAATGCTCAAAAGTTGGTTGATCATTAAAAACAAAGACAACTGTGCCAACGGTTTGCTAAAAAACATAATCGCCATAACAAAGTTAATGACCAAAAGGAAAAATTGTGCACCATACACGTTTGAATACCCCAAAATGGTCGCAGTTTGCGATTTCAAATCCGTGTTTCTTAAATCCAACTTTATGCACATTGGTCCCATAGCCCATCCTATATTCAATGCCACTAAAGAGAAGCCAGCAACTATTCTGCTGATACTAAATTTCCAAATTTGAGCATCAAAGGGTAAAGAACCATAAGTGGTTTCGTAGTAGTTTAGAAACCAGTAAATGAAACTTAAAAATAAAGAAGACTTCAAAAACTGATTTATCCACACGGGCGCAGCGGCTTGGTACGAAGACGATATGTTGTAATATCCTTTTATGCATGTTGGAAGCGACCAGATCAACAGAAAAATACCAAGCATGGCCCACCAAGAGTAATTGTTTGCATTCACAAAAGTGGGGATACATTTTGTGCCTTGCTCCTCCCTGCAGATGGTTATGTTTGATGCTAACCTTGTGGCCAAAATCAAGAGAAGTGAGTGATAAGCACCAATGACACGGGCGAATCTTCCCAAAGGCAAAGTTTCTGAAGATGCTGTATTGTCGCTCACATTTTCGCCTTCGTTTGCTGCGTGCAAATCCGAAGAGTGTTGCTTATCAGGTGAATGTGACCTATGAGTCCAGCTTGACACAAATGTTGAATGCTGCGTTTTGCTCAACATATTAGACACCCTGCTGCTGGCAGCAGTGAATAAAGCGTTTGTAGAAGCTCTCTTAGGAGCAAAAGCAAATTCGTACAACGTTAAAAAGCCAATTGTGGTCAAAAGAAACGCAACAATTCTGTCTTCCCAAATGGTGAATGAGTTTGAGGTAAAACACAACGCATGTAACGTAATCATCAGAACGGCGACTCTTGACCAATAATCGTTGATCTCCTCGAAAAATTTGATTGCCATCCACTTGATCGTGTATCTGTCAAAAATCGGTATACAGCACCCAACAATTATTCCAATAGCCAATGAAAACAAAGTACAAAATTTCCAGTTTTCCAAAAAACTTGGCTGGTTCAAGATTTGAAAAATTGAGTTCAAGCTCACGCATGAAATCATACACATAACAATGATTGACGGAACAAACTCATGAACCATCTGCCCAACAACAATTGATGGAATCAATTTTGTGATCACAATTATCAAACACAAGGAAATGGACAAAAGTGTAATACCAATTGAAATGCTGATCAAATCAAACTTGGCCCACATGCTTTTGCAGTTTTCCAAAAACAGTCTCTGATAAATGGCGCCCTCGTTTTTGTTAAAGTGTGTATTTAGATTTGTCAAAAGCAAAGGATTTCCTTCAAGAACTTTGCTTGTTTCCTGGTAATGATGAATCTGGTTCAAAGTTTGAGCAAATCCTGAATTTTCAATTATATCTTCTATTGGCCATCCCAAGTTATTAAACGGAATTGGAATGTTCAAAAGTAGAGACAATGTGGGCACAAAATCAATTTGGTTGACTACTTTGTGGTCATGGTTTGTGCTTTTTGGCGGAGTGACCCCAAATTTGGGAGAGTAGACAAACAAAGTTGTCTCCAACTCGTCTTTCGAGTCACCACCATGATTCCCTGTATGATCCATACCATGATCACCAAAAATGAAAAGAATAGTATCATTGTCAATTTTGGGCAAAAGTTGCTCTGACACAAAAGCGTTCATTTGCTCTAATTTTGTAGACATCTCATGGTGATTAGGACCATGTTTATGACCGACGTGATCTACACCTAGCATATGTCCAATCAACACATCCCACTCTTCGTCTTCCTCTGTTAAATGCTCATCAAAATACCGCATCACCCCTTGGTCCACAGTTTCTAAATCCCACACGTTTAGTGATTCGTAATACTTGGACTTCTTTGATAAGTAAGGGTCAAATAAAGCTTTCCACGTGTCATCACCTGCAAAGTATGTAGTTTTGTTGTTCAAATGAAACTGCTTGATCAAATTATCTTCATCTATAACTTCCCCATTGAAATTGGACCCTGCGTCAATGAAAGTTGGCAACGAGCCTGTTGTCAAACCTTTGAGTCTTTGCAAAGTCGTAGTTGGAGGGTCTGATAAAAACTTGTATAAATATGAATGAGGAGCGTTTTGTAAAATTGGAAAATGATTATGGTAAACTTCGTTACTGTGTGGTTGTGGACTCACAAAATCAAACCTTAACGCATCAATAATCAATATAACCGTCTTGTTGAAAACTATTTGATTTTTTTCATTTGCAAAGCTTTTTTCTGACAAACCTTGGAGCTGTACATCAAAAGTCGCCACGTCGCCTATCACATTTCTAGTCAAAAGGAAGCCCTTGCAAAAAAATATGACTGCAAACAATTGCAAAAGTCCCAAAAAAAACATCAAAAAAATGTATTTGGTGTGGGCTATTCTAAATCGAAATGTATTCTGTCTGTATACTCTTAGTTCGTCAGATTTCTCAAAATCTGTGGCATTATTTTTTGTCGTGTCACTGCTGTTCACAGGTTTTTTAGTTGTGTTGCTTCTTCTTGACAAATTCATTGATTTTCTGACCGTTGCTTCATCAAACAACTCTGGGCTATCTTGATGTTGACTCATCAAAATGCGACTGGTTTTATGCTTGGGCTAGCTGCTTAAATGCTTCAACAAAGAATGTGCTTTTCGGAAGATGACTTTTAAGATTCCGAAAAAAATGAGCAAAGGGAAATATTGTACTCCTTTGTGATAATGTAGAGAGCCTTTCTAGCTTCAATCTAAAAAAAAAATTATTGAAAAATTTGTAATCCTGTAAATTGTGTTCAAGGCTTCAATCCTCTGGCCGTATGCTTTAATTCGGTGTTCAGATCACATCACAAGTGGTTTCTTGAAACAACAATCAAGATATTGTATCGGTAGATCCACGCATTTAGCAAGAAAATGCAAAAAAAACAACAGATGTGCTACTTTGTTCTGCACAATGCATTTTCCAAAGGCCCATGTTTATGTCGGGTAATAATAAAAGAATGATTAAAAAGGTTATGCCAGCGAATCAATCAGAAAGCTCCTGTTTCGCACAAGAGCATTAATGCATATATCCAAAAATCAAAACTAGCAATTAAAAATAGAAGTGAAGCAGCAAACCGTCCTTTTTTTTTTTTGTTTTTGTATTGATCCATGGTCTTCAGGTATTAGGTCAGTGGTGACATATCTTTGGTTTTTCTCTATAAATTTTCTTTTTATAAACAAGAGTGGTCTGGCTTGAGCTATTGTAACTATGCAGGTCTTGCTTTGGAGCTCTCTCTTCCTATTAGTCTTTAGGGAAAGTTTCACAAGGAAAACCAGCAAAAGCTCAAAGAGGCATGAAACAGGAACAAAAAAAGCTCTGTCAGTAGTTGGCTTATGTTATAACACCGACAAGATCGTACGGTAAAGTGCTATCATTCTGCCATATGATTTTTTCCAAAAACTGGTTATAGTCCATGAAAATTGTTGCAAAATAATCCACGTCTCCGACTATAAAAAGCTTGGTGTTGTGTTTGTAACGTGGATAGCAAATATGCTTTTTAATAGACTCCATGTTGTCATTTTGAAGATTGAGCTTTTTGATCGGCACCAGCTCAAGTTTGGTCAGATTGGTTTTGGATTTTCGATAAACTTTGACAAAAGCCAGCTTTGAATCATGAGCAAACTCGGTTTTTGTACGGGGAAGGTGATTTATGATTTTGTCAAAAATAGGCTCATTTTTAAAAACCGAGGTGACCGTTATGTGTTTTGAGAAATGATGTTTAGGCATTTGTTCCTTTGGTTCCGGCAAAATCTGGGTCCGTTGATTTTCTGTTTTTAGGGAGCTATGCACGTGTGAAGGACTGCAATTACTTTCGGCACTCCTTACATCTCTCAAAACATCGTTAGCTTCATGAATTTTCGAAGGAACAAATGGGGGTGATGCATTATTGCCAAGCAATTCTTTTCCCTCCGTATCTTTAGAGACAAGATGACAACTGTTTGGGTCGTATTTATGAAATGTTTTTTCTAAAACAATCAAGTCTTTCAGAGTAAGCACGGTCTCTATTGGAATTACTTTGCCCATGGCTCTGTGTTTGGCATTAAATTCGTCAACTTTTTCTTTGGAATACATTTTGAAAAAAACCTTTTTTTTACTAACCAAGCTTTTAATTGAATCAAGCTCTTGGCCGTTGGGGCTACTCGCGTTAGACTTGTCTTTGCAAAAAACTTCGTTTCCACTCAAACTCTGATTACCTTCGAGCATCCGCAAAAGTTCATGCGTGTATTTTGCTCGTGTTTCTGTTGTCGATGCAGTAAAAGTGTTTCCTAGTGATTGGAAATGCAAAATCAAATCGTTTAAAGTAGGAAATGCAACCAAATGGACATGCATTTTTAAAGTTACAGGCCTACCTTGTAAATTCATAACTTTCAGATCAAACTGCTCCTTCTTATTGGATTCATTATCACTATTTCCTAGAAGTGCATTTTGTTCAAAGTTTTCAGACATTTCTTCCTTCTTTTTTTTTTTCTTTCTGCGATTCTTGATAAAAAATTTCAAATATGGAAAATCAGATAAAATTGATGTAATTGTTAAAAAAATAAAACCGTCTGATTAGCTGTCTCTTGCGTCTGTCTTTTAAGTTTTATGTATGCAAGGGTTGCTTTCTATGGATCAGAAAGATATGCTATTCTCTCTGGAAGCTGAATGTTTCTTTTGAATGAAAAAATTATACTTTGAATAATTATTGCTCTGGTTATCCTTTGGGTAGCTTGGCCTTTTTTTTCACTTTGTTTGTTTGCTTGTTCTTAATTTGTGTTAAGTTTCTTCTTCGAAAACCTGTTTTTAGTGATTAAAAAATTATTGAGCCTTCCGTGGAACCGATAGAAAAAAAAAAAAATGGATGCAAGGATCAATTGGAAAATGGTGTACAAAAGCTGTTTGTAAATTCGGTTTCTATATCAAAAAACTTAGACAAGCTTTAGATCAAGCTTTAATGCAGAAGTGACAAGTTATTTTGAGCTTCTAGTGTCTGTGGCAGAAAATAAAAAAAAAAAAAAAAGTTGATCGCTAAAATGATTTTCAGGTTGAACTGCTTGTGATTAAAATTAATTTTTTTTATGATAGTCTCAGATCAAAAGTTGTTTCTTGCTTGTAGTCCTGCTTTATTTTTGGATTTTGAAATTTTAAAATTTACATGAAAACACGCTTCAAAAAATAGAGAGTAATTTCACAGAATTTCAATAGCTTAACATTAAATGCTTTTCCATATTGGGAAAATGCTGAATCAAAGTAATTGATTTCCAGGAAACAATTTGCAGAAAAGATACCACAAAAAATCAGGTACCGGGATAACGCCGAATAATACAGAGGTGCTATTAAAATATGTGTGTATGCGAATCAACAAAACAAGAAAATTATAAAAAACAAAAGTGTAATAAAATGAGACATAGTAAAGTGAGTTAAAATGGAAAGAAAAGAAAGCGTTTCAACGCTCAGAACTTTCCTCTTTTTTTCTGACTCGCATTTGGTTATTGAGCGTGCAAATCTCAATGTTTATAAATATGTTCGATTCCATCAAGAGTGAGAATATTCCAGCAAAAAAAGAACTCTCTGTTTTGGTTCCCGAAAGGCGTTAGCATGAAGTATCTTCCAATCGCAAAAAGGCCATGCAAATTTTTACACGGAACACTAAAGAATTAAGAGCAATTCGAGCAGAAATTAAATTGTGCAAACTATTTTTATTTTGATCTTGATTTAATTTTTTTCAATTTTTTTTTTATTATTTATGTTTTTTGTTCTTTTCTTTGTTTTTTTTTTTTTTTGTTTGTATTGTCTTATCTTTTGTGTTTTGCCTTTTGTGTTTCGTATTTTTCCAATTTTGTGATTTGAATCATTTTTCGCCACACTTTTTGGTGATCGACTTGATTTTATTTTTATTAAAAATTAGTACTATCTACTAATACATAAATATTTGTTTTGTTTTGTTTCGTACGTTGTTCGTTCCTTGTTTTCTCAAAGTTGAAGCATTTTCTGTGCTGGGCTGTAATCAAACTGCCCTTTGATCAAAGGTATTTTTTTTTTTTTCTTTTTTTTTTTATTCCAAATACTTGGACCAAAATCAAAAGTCAAGAGTCTCGGAATACCTGTAGAAAAAATGAAGAATGAACAAATCCAACCTCAGCTTTGAATAAAGTCTACTGATGTGTACTTTATATTTTTTGAGCAACATTAAGTGATTTCTCTCCGTGAATTAATATTTTATGGCAGAAGCAAAACGTGGTATCAAATAGTGCACACTGTTGCAAAAAAAAATGCAAAAAAAAACAACATATTGTCTATAAAAACAATAAAAAGTCTTTAAAGCTTTTGTTCAATATGAATAATCTCAAGCTGCAACTCCTCTAAAGATTATTCAGCAAGATCACTTTTGTTACTCTTTCTTCGATTTTGTTTCTTTTGCTTAATGAGCTCCTATACAAAAAAGAAATGCATGGGAAACTACAATAGTGGTGTCCTTTCAAAATTCGACTTAAGTGACTTAAATCCCATTTCTTTTTTTTTTTTTTTTTTTTTTTTTTTTTTCACTCACTGTCTGCTCTACTAGTATATTATGTTCATTTGGGGATTTACAAATATTTGCACTTTTAACAAGAAAAATAGTACAATGCTGCTACCAATTTCTCGGTGTTTGAAAACACTTTTAGTACGACAGTCATGGTAATTTAAAGCGCCTAAACAGCTTTTGAATACAGAGCAATCATTAAAATTTGACCAAACCTTGAACGGGAAAAAAGAGGAAAACCATGTTTTTTTTTTTTTGGCAAAACGTTATGTTGATTTAGTTTGTAAGTGAAACTTTGCTTTCCTTTTTCTACTGTTTCTTTTTCCTGACTACAGGTTCTATTGTTCCAAGTGTTTCAGATCAGGTTTTGTGACAAAATAAATTCCTTCTCGGTTCAAATCACATAAATACGTGCACTGTTTTAAAAGCAACAATTGTTTAACATTTTACTATTACTTTACTTTTTTTTTTTTTTTTTTCATTTTTTATACTATTTTTTAGTACATTTTCTGTGCATTTTTTTTTTTTCATTTATTTATATCCAAACTGCCTACTTGAACAATTGATCAGAATACACCTCTACACCTAATATTACAAGTTCAGAGCGCTTAATAAAAAATAGTTCTTGAAAAGAAAAAAAAAAAAACAGAGCAAACACAAAAAAAGTACACAAGTGATTTTGGTGAAACAATAGGATCGTAAGACTTTTTACAAAACATGTACTATTTTTAATATCTTCTTTAATGCAGTAAATCATAAAATTACAAGGTCTGGTAAAGAATATATTGGTGAGAAAAGTAGCATAGAATTGCATTAAGCCGATTGGCAAAAAATTTTAAACCCATAACTCCTATATACACATAACTGCTGATACTTATAAATCGCCTTGTTTGAAACCGTAAAAAAATCACAAACTCGAACATTCTCTTTTCAACCATTTGAAGGTAATACTTTGCGGTTGTATGTACTGACAAAGGATTGTCCAAATCTTGGAATGATATTTATTAATTTGGTTTTTCTCTTCGCTCGTCAAAAGTTTTGGGTTGATCAATTTTTTGCAATACGGAACCAATGTCAAGTTTTCAAACTGTAAGAACCCGGGAACCTCAGGGCTTTTTACAACCAACAAATCGTTTTCAATTCTGATACCATATTCTCCATCTTTATAGTATCCAGGCTCGTTGGTGATAATTTGTCCCTCCTGCAAAACGTGGTCCAACAAAGCCCTGTTCGTGTTGCCAATGCCAATAGGACCCTCGTGCACATTCAAGAAAGACCCGACTCCATGGCCAGTACCGTGGCCGTAGTCCAGCCCATATTGCCACAAAAACTGTCTAGCCAAAACGTCCAATTGGTAACCGTTGGTGCTGTTACAAGGAAACTTCAATCTTTCTAATGCCAAGTTTCCCTTCAACACCAAGGTGTAGTTGGCGATTTCTTCCTTTGTTGGCTTAGTGAAGTGGACTGTTCTCGTGATATCTGTAGTACCTTCTAAAAATTGCGCACCAGAATCACATAGATACATTTTACTTGGGTCAATCATGCTTGAGTTTTCCACAGGTGGAGAATAATGAATGATGGAGGAGTTCCCACCGGTGGAGGAAATTGTTTCAAAAGAAAGACCTTTGAAGTTTGGCAAAGTCTGTCTGATTTTCAAAAGTTTATGTGCTCCTTTTTGTTCATCAATCAAAGACCCCTTTTTCACCAATTCGTTTTCCAACCATGCAAAATATTGAATAATGGCAGTTGCGTCTTGGACCTGAGCCCTATTTGCGTTATGTTGTTCAGTGACATTTTTGATTGACTTTAATTCTGATAAAGGTGAGGAAATTGGAGTGATTGCGTAAGATAGAGAAGGTCTGGATTTTTTATCAGATTTTGAACTGACAACAGATGAAAGTGAAGCAAGCTGTTTACTCAACTGGTTGACAACGGCCCAGGAACAATTCAGTGGAACATAAAATCCAGATGGCAAGTGATCCATCGTGTTCTTGTTTTGATCAAGCTCAAAACCAAATTCCAAATAACTCCAAAAGTTTTTGTAAGGTTCCACTTGAACATTATTATCTCTTAAATATTTTTCAACTCCTTCACTCAAAACGTTGTCAACGAAAAGGGTGGTTTTTTCCCCATTGATGATCACATAAGAAAAGAAAACAGGATTGTATTCGATATCTGAACCTCTCAAGTTCAACAACCAGCAGATTTCGTCCAAAGCACTGATGACAAAAAAATGGTTACCAATTTTGCCTTTACTGCTATTACTAGAACAGTGTTCATCAAGTTTTGTTATTAAATTTTTTCTCTTGGACTCAAATGATTCCCCGCTGTAAGTATCTTCCAAAAGGTAAACCTCTTTCAAAACTCTCACAGGTTCTTGTTCAAATTTGCCCCAAATGGTATCGATCAGATTTTGTTCTATTGGAACCAATTTGACATTATCTTGAGCACCATATTTTGCAATCATTTTTTCAAATTCCAATTTTTTATAGTTTGGAAACAATTTAGGATCAACACCTATTTTACATATTTTTTTAGGGTCTGCACCCAAACTTTTCCACATATCAATGCACTCGTCAATGCACCATTCTTGCCACAACTTCTTGTCGACGTTTTGTCTATTCAAAGTCCAGTTAAAATCCAACTCCTGTGCGGCTTGCATAAAATATCTGCCATCCGTGCTCAACATAGACTTCCCCTCTGGAGAATCCAGATTAAAGTTCAATAAATCTCTTGTAATCACAGCAACACCTGCGCTTCCAGTGAAACCGGAAATAAAAGCTCTTCTTTGGTCGGCAAAGGAAACATACTCGCTGTTGTGTTCATCTTCACTAGGAACAATGTAACAGCAGATATCTTCCTTGGCCATTTCCTGTCTTAATGCCAAAAGTCTTTGACTAGTGTTGACGTTTCTGGTTTCACACTCACTGATTATGCTTTCGCTGATGGAGTGGTTGTCCGAGCTGGTCACACTGTTGCTTCTTCCATGTCCAAGTTCTTCTTCACTGGATGGCTTGTAAAACCCGGAATGTCTACGGCTCAATTGTCTAAACAAAACCGATCTTTGTCTTTGTCTGTACAACAACCCTCTCGAACAGGTACAATCTGCACATGGCTTGAATCCAGCACTAACTGGATTAACTCCTACTGAAGACATTATTTTTTTGTTTTGTTTTGTTTTGTTTTGTTTTGTTTTGTTTTATTTTTCCTATTGATTTTTTTTTTATTTCCAAGTGTGTTTCGGTTGAAAAGGGGAGGAATGCTTGTAACAACTGTTTTTGAATTTTTTTTTCCTGGTGCTTCTTGTAATAATCTTTTTCGTTTCAAGGTAATCAAAAAGAAAAAAGTAAAAAGAAAAAAGAAAAAAAGAGATAACAAATGTGGATACTTGCTTTTATGTTATTCTTTGTAATTAGCTGTTCGTCTGTTTCAACAAAAGTTTGTGCTTACTTGTTCGATAAGGGCTTTCTAAGAAGACATTAGTTTCAAAAACAGTTTCAATCTAGGCAAGAACAACGGTGACGAAAAGATCATTGAATGTTGAACAGAAAAATAAAAAAAAAAAAAGGTCATATAAACAAGAAAGAAAACAAATGGCAACCTTTCTTGAAAAAAAATATAGCAACTAAAGCCACACAAATGAAAGGTTCGAACGACAAGTGTTGATCTTGAATAACTGAAATATTAAGAATAACTTAAAGCTTACGAACGAGACAAGTGAATAAAAAAAAAAACCCCCCAAACTCTTACAAGACTCGCTCCATGTCGCTCCGTGCAAAGAGAACAAAAAAAGAAAGACGAAGAATGTCAACATCGGATTGGTCTAGTGAAAAGATGGGTCGTACATGCGCATTTTTATAAATTGGATGTCGATGTTATTTGAGGTATTTGTGCTATTTTATTTTATTTTTCTGGGTGCAAATTTTCAATTTGAGTGGCACGAACTTTATGCTGTGAGTACAACAAAGAATGAGACAAAACAAGAAAAAATAATTATAAAATTCAATTTCTGCTACGAAAACAAAGGGGAATACCAAAAAAAAAAAAAAAAAAAAAAAAAAAAAAAAAAAAAAAAAAAAAAAAAAA
>ERZ794936.551-NODE-551-length-17091-cov-6.458441_pt1 | contig 17091 bp, 13 predicted proteins | sample MGYA00511083_ERZ794936 | MGnify/ENA primary metagenome ERZ794936 (study PRJEB30137, sample SAMN04331409) | food metagenome | isolation source: Y2 must sample point D1 replicate A | place: Australia: South Australia | collected 2014 ... | reverse complement strand
TGTTTCATCTCAAATCGAAGGTAGTGGTCCTCACAAGATTACCCTGATCATACTTACAACGATGCATGCTGGCTCAAATTCAAAGCATGTGGTTTGCTCGCCGTTCGGGTGTCAAATACATGTCCTGATTCTCGCTTCGTGTTCGGCAGTACTTAATTTAGTTTACGCACGCGCACACTTGGCGAAGTTTCCCGCAACAATTGCATCTTGAGTTTCTAGCTCAATCTTGTAAAATTCACATCAAAATCAAATCAAGAAACACATACTAACGAATCAATGTTTAACTTACCCCGCAAGTATCATTTTGAGATTTGATAGACGTGTAGCTATGTTTGGAGGATGAGATGTTGCTAGTCAGTGTAGCGGGCAAGATGTACAGGGAAACGAAACTCCGCCTTCCGTATCAATCTACGGGCCAGCGGATGGCCATGGGTCGTCGCTAATCAGTAGTCCTATCAGGTTTGTTTCTGTTAATTGGTACGTCGACACCGCCCGCCAGATCCAGACGCCGGGAGGCAACGGGAGGCATTGTCCTCTAGCCTCTTCTGATTAGACAAATAGAAAAGTCGTTGAAGCGACTAATGATAGGAACAAGTTGACACTACCCATCAAACGGCTAGAATAGAGGGGAAGACCTAAGGCTTGGGAAAGTCGGAGGACTTCATTACTAAGTGTTCTTACCTGACGTATGCAGGTTATTTGTGTATAGATATATACCTTTTTGATCGTTTGGCCGCGATCAACTGCTCATACGATTTGTTCTTTAAAAACAAATAAAGAGTAGCTATGAAGGTATAGTTTCCTTCGAATACTATGAATCTACCAAGAAAGAAAAGAACTTGCCCTTAATATCTTTTTCAATTAGGAAAGAAATGTCGCTTGCTGTTGGCATATATGGTTCATTTGAGTTCTGAACGTAATTGAAATGTCCTCGCGACACGAACTCTTTGCAAAAGCAACATGCCAAATTGGAAAGGCTGGCCAGGTACGCAGAATAATCTTACGCACGGCTACTGATACGGTGGCAAACACTGCGCTCGGCCAATCAAAAAGTGGAACAACAACGAAGTTTTTCTTCCTTTCTCATGATTCTTGATAAATGTCCTGGAACTTATTCGTGTTCTTGCGTTGTCGATACTCTAGATAGGCTAGTATTGAAGAGGGTAAGCTGATTTGTTCCCTTCCACATGCCGAACAATTCGTAGAAAATTCTCGATGCGTCATGAGGCGACCGTGTCTGAGAAAGGATCCTCCGAGGGGGTAAAAATGAAGGATACCAAGCCAAAATTCCAAAAGGGCTGCAGAGCCAAATGTTGGTGACGAGAAGACTAGCAAGTACTTCGCTTATATGGAAGTGGTTGGAAACACTCCAACCTTGAGAACGACTCCTTCGCCGCAATAGTCATTGCATATAACTTGATTCTTGCGCCTAGTATGTAAACCTGGTCTAGTATACGATGAGAAAAGTCACCACGGTAAGATGCAACAATCGATTTGAGGACAGAAGTCAGTCATCTTTTTATCGCACTTCCTAGTCTGACTTTCCTAATCGTACTTCCCTTATCGTATTTTATGTTTACCATAACAGAATACGCCACAGGCCTATTGCCTAGTTACATTCTGTTGGCTGTGAAGATGAGTGGTTCACCACCGAAGTCAGCGCTAATTTAGCAACATCACTTATTTGCATATCTCAATATCGCTAGAGGCCGAACGTAACGCAATCCTCGCTTCGCTTTGATAGAATCACTCCTCGTACCTCCTTAATGCGGGTTAAAAGTATCAAAAATCAAAGATTCCCGCGAACGTTGTCACCGCTTTTGCCACACGGTATGATGATGCCTGTGTGAGCGTCATAGGCGGAGCAGTCTTGCTTGGGAGACGCGACTAAGGTTTTGATCTCAAAGCCATGTACTAATCAAGCCGCATTGTTATGCACTTCAGAATCAGCATGCAAGTTCGAGATTTCACTATGCAGTCCTGGAGCATGAGGTGGAACAAGGAACAGAAACATCGGATGATATGATACATTTAGGCACTGCCGAGAGAGTGCGCTAGCTCCCTCAAGGCGATATACCTTGGTGCACTCGCTGAGGAGCAGATTGTCTGTGCGTTCTCAATGAACAACGGACTGAAAATGCCTCAGTAATGTGCATGGTGTACGGGTGTTGTAACTGGGCGTAGGTCCGTGAGTTCCGCCACCCATGGTGATGACACAGAAACATGTCCGTCGATGAGTTTGAACCGAAAAAGAAATCGAATCATGATCCTAAACGAGATTTTGTCGGCCTATCGGACCAATTAATTAGGAAGTTTACGAGATTGACTGATGTAATCGAAAAGATTCTTACCCTATTGGAGCTATTCAAGTATCAAGCAAAGAAACTCGAGCTTTTGGGTTCCTGTGATCATGAGCTAGCCTCTCTCTGTTTCAAAATGGCCCTGCGCTTATTTTCTTCATCGCAGAAGCTTCCCGCTATGAAGTATGGTGCGCTACTCAAGGAAGTATCGAACACCCTTCAGCGACTTTATCCTACCGAGGCAAAAGTCGAGGAGTCATTAGTTGCAAACTGCTCTGCAAGTAGCGATGTGCAGAGTAGGTTTACGAGGCTCAAGGGATCTAGCCCGGGAAAGCGAAAGTTCGATATCTCACAACAATCTTGTGATTTTGTGTCACCATCTGATTTGAATCATTATCTCAGATCATCTCCCCAGCTGGTACTCCTTGTTGATTTTCGAAGCAGAAAAGAGTATATGTACAGTCATATCAATTTCGCCAATGTTGTCAACATAGAGCCAAAGGTAGTTGCCGACTTGTTTTCAAAAACTCATGCGCCAACGGATCAGGATCTCGAATGCCTTCTTAAGAAGGTGATGAGCCCTAACGAGCTTGTCTTATTTCGGAAGAGGCATGAGTTCGACTGGGTGGTTTTGTACAATCTAAAGTATGGTGTGTTTTGCGATGATAAGTACGAGTCATTGGCAGCTTTCATTCAAGGCGATTTTAACTCATTCCTACTCGATAGTCCTTTCTCACAAGTTATTGATTTGTTGATGTACAGAAATGCGCTTTTGAGCACCAGACTAAAAAACTATCCATTATTTCTCAATGGCGGATTGCAAAGATGGTTTGGATTGTATGGAGAAGCTTCTCTAACCAGAGGGCAGGCTTTATTGCTGGAGCCAGATAGACGAAAAACTGAGGCGAACGAGCCACTTGAAAACGCCAAATCAAGTTACTTGAGATCTTTTCAGGATTACATGGAAAATGGGTCTGGGAAAGCGAATGTGCAATCAAAAGGGACTCAACGTTTGGGTCGAAGGGAAAATCAGTTCGTGGTAAGCACACAGGGAGGCTATAACTCGAACCGAAGTGCCGGTCAAAATATGATGGTCTCAAACCCCTCAGAGCTAGACATAGGCCAGGAGGTTGTGAGAAATCTGAGAGCCTCTTTTAGTTTCTCCACTGGTCTTGCGAATCTTGGCAACTCATGCTACATGAATTGCATTCTTCAGTGTCTAGCAGCAACTCCGCAGCTCTCGAGTTTTTTGCTTCCAACTCTTTCCCATGTCGAGGGCAGTGATGGAGATTCTTATAAAGGACACATCAATATGGAAAATCCTCTTGGTCTGCAAGGAATTATCACAGTGTCATTTGTGGAGCTCTTGATTGATATGTCGCGCAATAAGGGCAAGTCGATTGCACCTACGAAATTTAAGAAAGTTGCTGGCTCTTTGTCTCCGGGTCGGCAATTCGCAACCACGGAACAACAAGATTGTATTGAGTTTCTTAACTTCATGTTGGATTCGATTCACGAGGATCTCAACCAGCGGCTGGCACGAAGCTTAGAGGAGCGCATGGCAATCATGGAACTTTCTGCGGGGCAAGAATTTGTTCGAGAGAATTTGCCGATACGCCTTGCTTCAGCAATAGAGTGGGAGAGGTACCTAAAATTGAACTTCTCGATCATTGTTGATTACTTTCAGGGACAATACGTATCACAATTGAGGTGCCTTGAATGTCAGATGACTTCTAGTACATTCAATTCGTTCACCATTCTTTCATTGCCTATTCCACAGATTTTGGGGCCGACGAAGAGTCGTGCGCTTCTGTTATTCGACTGTTTGGACTCCTTCGTCGAAACTGAGCTTTTGGATGATGACAACAAGTGGCATTGCCCACGCTGTTTGAAGTTTTGTAAGCTGACAAAGAAGCTTGTCATCTCGCGCTTACCCAAAATACTCATTATTCATTTCAAAAGATTTGAGATACAAAACGGGCGATTCAGAAAGCTAGACAATTTCATACGCTACCCTGTTAATGATGTCCTAGATTTGACGAGGTACTGGCCACCAGTTGGCACTTACATGAATCAGTCAAAGGAGATGTTGAGCGAGACTAAGGAGCGTGAGCTATTGTCCAATTTACCGGAAAGGTACCAGATACCTCCGTTCCGATACGAATTGTATGGGGTTGTCAATCATTATGGGAATCTAACAACTGGGCATTACACTTCCTTCGTCAAGAACTCGGACCCGCGCAATGACTGGAGCTATTATGATGATGCGAAAGTGCTGCAGAACTGCCCTGAGAACCGCGTGCTCAACCAAAATGCATATTGTCTTTTTTACAAGCGATGTTGACTTCGCGGCTCAAGCTCAGTGATATGAGCTCTTGCTCTCTGTCACTTTTATTGTCGGATGACTTCCTATCACACCCTTACTTATTCCCACCCAGAGCCACTTCACCTTGTCTTCCGGCTGATACATTACTTCCCCCCTGAAGCCGTCGACAAAACTCCTATCGTTGACTGTCATGTTTGACGTGAAGTTTATAAATTCATTGAAGATTGCTATCGAAGACCAGAACTGTATTTTTCTGAGACAGGCCACAACAAGGCTAGTGACTTGGCCCCCGTTTAGGCAATGAAAGTATACGGGGGCGAAAGTATCATGTATTATGAAACTCAATGCCTCAAGAATAGTTGTGTATCCCATTGGAACACCCCTTTTTTTCCCCTTGCCTGAATGTGCACATTCTATGTGAACCAATTGAATATTATGTTCACTGGCGAATTTATAAAGGGATGGATCAGTGAGTTCATCGATGGGTTCAGGTGTGAGGGATATTATGGTCTTCAATTTCAAGCTCTCAAGAAATGAAAAGTTTATTTGTCTAGGGTATCCTCCACGGAATAGGTTATCTTGTATGTGGCTGAAACGCAAGGGAGGTACGAGTGGATTGATTTCATTCATGCTGTGAAACGATAATAGAGAAGCACAAATCATCGTCGATGTCTTCACAGGTTGTGCGCGCTCACACATGCTGCGGCTATCTGCAGCCAGTGTTGTTTACCATGGTGCTAATGACTATATCACGGAATATTTTGACTGCACAAAATATTAGCTACGTAAAATTTGCTCTAGTATCCAAATCTTGAGGTCTCGTGCTCCAGGGTTATCAAGATTGCAGCATTACTAATTCAACGAACTTTTCCCGGGCGATTTGTGTTTTCTCTCTATACCGGGCGCTAAAATCACTGTTCTTGGGCATGAGGAATTTTGCAAGCTAATTGCCAAATCACATATGGTTGTGCGGCGTTCAACGTAGCCAAGGCTCCTCTCACAAAACAAACACAAGCTGAGAATTTGAATCAAGCATGCCTACGTTATCAAAACTCGCAAATTTTGTCGATCTCCCAATTCATCCCATCCTTTCCATCATCGCAACTGTACGACTCGAATAGTTGTGAAGATCGTCAATCATTCCAGGGATTTCCAGTTCCAGCAAATGAACTGTCTCAAGCGACACCTGATTGGCCATCAACATCTGTGTGAAAGTGTATCGAGTTGCTACTCGGATCAGATTTGAAAAGGGCCAAAGCCATGTTCAATCCATGTAATTCACTTTGTCTTTTGTCCGTGACTATGCACTTAATCAGGGAGACTGGCAACTTCATCAATGCAGACATGCAGATGAAAACACAGTCTCATCTCAAAATAAAGAAAACGTGTTGTTTGTTGGGTACACTACTGGCCAAGTTACATCCAGCGACATGTCACATTTCATTGAGTTATAATGTAAAACCTGTTTATAATGATCACATCTAGTTAGCAAGATAGCAAAAACCAGGTAATCCTCTCAAAATGCGCATTTTTGGTATAAGCAATTGTTTCTCACGCTGTTTATGAGATAATATAGCCAGGTTACCTCTTTGACCAAAATCCTTATGAACACATCTCTCTGTATCCTTCTCTCATTTTGTTCCACGATGGTCCCCTCCGCACTAGAAATGACTTTGTCATGCTGCAAGAGTTTATGTATGTAACTCTCACTTCACGTTTTCCTGATGAGTGGTTTTGCGTTCTTGTGTTCGTGTCGCCTTACATTGCATGACGACTGGTAAGGGAATCAAAGATAGCTCAGGCGACCTAAGGATTTTCTAACGGCTCGATTTTGCTCTCGCGAATAGTTCGCGAGTATTGTACTCGATAAGTTTGGCACGTGTCCGGCAGACCCGGGGCAAGCAATTCTCGGGCCTCTAGCATTACAAAGTATTGTGATTTCCCAATCTAATAAAGATTTTAGGGACGTAGCTTCCACCGGTCAGCAACTTGCTCCGCCGTATTGAGAAAGAGAAATTTTTGTAAAGTATTTTCGGGTATATTTTAGATCCGCTCCATGAATTTGGACAATTTTTAGACATTGTATTTTAGCCGCACTTTTCTACAATAATGGTGCGATTTGAATATGTTACGTTTATCGTGCCCAATTTACGAACTACAGGCAATGAGCAGCCACAGTACTTTCATGAAGAAGAAACGTACTTGAGACATTGAAGAATAAAACACGGATAACATACTTGAAATGTCAAACAATGCATAAAAATTGTTGAATGAACTCGAAAGCCGGGAAGATTACTTAAAGTTGCTGGACCACCCTTGAACACTCTGAACTTTCGTGACCTTTATGTACACCACAAAACGAAGAAAAATGCAAGTTTGCTTTGCTTCCAAGATATGCCATAATCCCTTAGCGCCTTCTCTCTAATAAAGGTGAAGAATGGCCTTTCAAAAAGAAATGGGGCGAATCAATTCACACTACCTACCTAGACAGTGGCTAATACAATGAAGAGGCGCTCGAGAACTCAAAGAGTCGTCATCGCTTAAAGGTTCTGTCAGATCAGACATATACGGATGATTCTGTTCATGTATATACCCTTAGGTATTGAAATGCGTTTTCTCACAAAGCCCTTTTGTAAATGACTCTTTTCTTGTTGGTGTGAAGCGAATTCTTTTAATGCTTCAATATTACAACTGTCATTCACGGCAAAAAAAGAAGATAAATATAAGTCTTTATACGTATGATCTTATCATTAGTTGCATCAGAACAATTTAGGAAGCTTGCAATCGGCGACGTTTGTGGCAAGAACATCCTCAATTGACATTCTTGGCCGGATACCAGGGGACCTAGAGCCACCAGCTATGCCACTACTATTCTTCAAATACAAAACATCCCCAACCTCACTGAACTTAGTGAGGACATAGTCCAAATCCTCTTTCGTCAACGCGGAGCTGACACACAATCTGACTCTGGCCGTCGTGATCGGCGTAGCGGGATATCCTACGATGACTACCGCGATCTTCATGGAATAAAGCATCCTCGAAATTGCTGGCATCTTTGCCGGCAAATACAAAAGAAGGGGAATAACGGGGGAGTCATCAGCGCCGTAAACGATAAAGCCCAATTTCTTGAGCCCAAGACGCAAGTACCGTGAATTGAATGCAATTCTCTTCAATCTCTCCTCGCCTTCGCCTGGATTGATTGTGCCGTCGATGATCTTGAGGGAAGATATGATTTGCTCCAAGACAGGAGGAGGAACACCCTCACCGAAGCTGTTGTTCAAATAGCTGAGTCTAAGCTTGTCGAGTATCCATTTATCGCCCGCGATGTAGCCACCAGTTGCGCCAAACGATTTGGTCAAGGTTCCCATCAAAATGTCAATGTCCTTGGGGTCTACCAGGAAATAATCACAAATGCCGCGCCCTTGGGGACCTAGAGCACCAATTGAGTGCGCTTCGTCCACAAAGAGATAACACTTGTATTTGTCTTTCAATTCTACCACAGCGGGGAGGTTAACCATATTACCTTCCATGGAGTACAAACCCTCGACCGCTATTATGATCTTCTTCCATGGTCTATGTGTTTTGGGCTGTCCCTGAGCAATTTGATTTCTGATGAGCTTTTCCAAATCCTTCATGTCGTTATGCTTGAAAACTTTGACAATCGCGCCAGAGAGTCTGATGCCAAAACGAGTTGACGCATGATTTAAAGAGTCACTAATGACTAAAGATTGAGAATCGACAAGAGAGGCGAAAAGACTCGCGTTGGTGCCATAACCCTGACTCACGATGATAGCATCCTCTTTTCCCACAAACCTTGCAATCACGCTTTCGCACTTCACATGCAAGTTGGTGGTTCCAATTGCATTTCTTGGGGAGCATGACGAGGTGCCCAACTGCTCCACACGCAGCAAGACATTGTCAGTACAAATTCCATGAGATTGGGCGAATCCTAAGTAGTTGTATGATGATAAATTAAGGCATTCCACAGACTCGCCTGTGTACGTGTAATCCTTGCCTTTGCGAATTCTCTCGAAGCACTTTATGAATCTTCCTGGCGCACCATGAACGGGTCTTGCAAAGCAGTCGTCAATTCTTGTTTTCAAGCGACGAACGTAAAAGTTCTCAAATCCGTCATACCAAGGTGCATATCCATCCTTCTCGACAAGATCTGCATAGTCTTCGGGTTTGAAAATTTTGCCAAAGAAGTCACGAATGTGCCCGATGATGATCAAGATCAAATAGCTTAATAGGGTGGCCAAATGAATTAGATATGGCGGCTCATCATCAATAGGGGTAGGTAGAGGTTCACCTACTGGATGTTTTGAGACGTGCAAATATTCCTTTGAGGTTAGTCTTCCATATTCAAGGTCTGCTTTCACACTCTCTGGTCGCGGGTCGGCGGGCGCGTCGGGTATTAAAGTCGACATGATAATGTGACTGAGCAATCTTATCACGCAAACCACTTCAAGTTGTTGGTGAGAAACTTACGCGCTGTCGGGTCGAACGAAATAAAAAAAAAAAAAAAAAAAAATATGCGGCATGGTCGCGCCAAAAAGTTGAGGCACACACGCGCTTTCCTCAGCTTTGAGACCGAGACTCAATAATGTTTCGGCTCTTAGTCTAAACGATTCTATCTGTAGAGAAAAATTCATACGATTGTTTTGTTCCGCCTTCGAGCTTCAAAACGAAGTCATGAGCTGGAACTTCCCAATCAAGATGACCGATTGCTAACATCGTGGTAGTCACCATATGTTTAGCAATGAAATTGTGACACTTGACCACTAAGTTTTCGTCCATCCCAGAAAAAGCCTCATCCAAGACTAGAATTTCGGGATTTTTCAAAATAGCCCTGATGAATAACAAAAGCTTTTGTGAGGAAATAGAAAGGTCACCGAAGCTTATACCATCACAATGAGATATCTCTAGCTCGAACTGTTGCAAAATGTATTGCGAGAAGGGAGGTAAATGTGCATCCTTGAATTGAATACTGAAGTTAGAGTTCCCGACGTCACGAATGAGTCCATTGAGGACGACATTTCGAGGTACCATTCGAAAAGGCACGTTTGCATGTAGCTCTGGTGAGGAGATCCCAATTTTGTTGTTGATGTCAAAATAATTAGCACCGCTCCCAGGTCTGCGAACCACCCCGTCAATACTTAAAACAGACTTCCAAGATTGCGGATGATCTGCGGTGATGAGTGATATAAGGGTAGTCTTCCCTGATCCATTCTCGCCCATTATTCTCCATTTCGAACCTCTTTCTATCTTCCAACTGAAATTTTTCAAAATGGCTTCTCCTTTGTAGATTACAGACGCCTTGTCAAATTGGATCAAAGCTGCCGTCAGATTCAAATTGTTTGATATATCGAGCGGACTTAAAGAAAAACTGGGCATCCTGGAAGCGAAAGCAACGCCTGACTCCCTTTCATCCGAGATTTTTTTTTCGTCGACAGGCGCGATCCCGCTCTGGTCTACAAATGCAACATTTGTTACCCAGCTAGGCAATTCGCTAGAATTGCGCAACCCTGCAACGATACTGATGTTTAACTTGAGGGCAATTTTTTGAAGGGCGTCGGAAACCAAACATGTTGCTTTCAGGTCTAGCCCGAGGAATGGATCATTGATTACCAAGATTCGAGGCCTATCGTACATTGCTTTCGCTATTCGCGCTCTTCTCATTTGTCCATTACTTAGAGTGTTGATCCATTTGTGCTGCAAGTGAGTCAAATTCAACGTTGCTAATAGCATATCAGAGATATCGTCTTGTGGTGTCGAAGCTTTGTTGTGGTTGTAATTGTTCCGTCCAGTTATAAAATTCCGTACCGAGTTTACATCATCTGCCATTTCCAATTGACCTTTGAACGAATATGCCTCATATCTCGCGGCCATGTGACACCTATCGAGCCCCGACGTGTCTCTGAAGTCGATAAATTGAATGTTTCGGTGCTTGCTATCCTCCGAGGTGAAAGTGTAGGAGCGGGATAAAGGTGGTTCTGAACAGAATTCAGAGGCGACCACTTTGAGAAAATCCGCTCTCCTGGAGCCGAGAATACCCCAGAAAGCTGGCTTGTTTTTTTGAACAAGAATATCAAACTTTCTGATGGGAGAGGAAAACAAATAACTCTTTGGTTTTCCCCTTGCTCCCGGCTTGTAAAACAAAGCATCCCGAATTTTAAGTAAACATTCTCTTGCTCTTTGAGGCATTGTGGTTCATACGTCTTCACAAGTACCCTCTCAAATTCTCAAAATGTGTGTATTTGTCCGATTTGTCGCGCCTTTTCAAGAGACAGGTGATTCATTGAATATAATTGGAAGAACACACCAGCCATACGCCCAACGCTGTCTCACGAGAGAAAACAGAGAGTAGTCGATGGAATCTAAGTGAAAAGTATCAAGCAAGATGAAAAAAAAAACTGTTTTCAATCGCGTCCCAAGAAGCTGCAATGCTCTGGCAAGTGAGATCTGACTCCGAAGTATATACAGTACTCACGTGACATCGAGGTGTTATCCGGGAGTTTAGTCACACTGTTTTCGTGTTTCACAAACCGTCATGGAATTCACAGACCCCGTAATACCACACGATGATTTGACAAAGCAGGAGGAAGTCGATAAAGACAATAAAGGGAAGTCATCGATACTCGCTGTGAGTCGTATAGAGAATGAAATTGACGAGGTCTACACACTGATTGAGGCCAAATTCACCAAGTTTTGGAGGAGCACTTCTCGCAATGTTCTTGCTACTCAAAGTGGCTCAAGCCAGCCAGCGCAGGCCGGCCCAGAGCTTTCACCACAAATGCAAAAAATTGATTCGCCATTGAATGATGAATCTGAAGCGGAAAGAGTCAACTGTAACACTTCGGAAGATGCTTTCAACGCGCCACCACTTGATCTTGCATCTCTATCCATTCAGGCAAACAGAGCTTTAGATGATTTAGACTCGAGACTCGAGTATGTAGAAAGAAGTGCCGGAAAGTTGGTCAACTCTATCACAACTTATTTTTCAGGTGGCCCCACCCCCGATTCTGCCGCAGGACTGAGCAGTACAACTCGGGATATACCTTCCATCTCCACGATCCCCGGCGAAGCCTATGGCTCAACACGCTACGATATGGAGCTCTTCAAGTTGCACACTACGCCAGGAATGTACTTGAGTGCTGACGCTGACCAGGTGTTGGAATTGTCAAATTTTGTTGTTGATGATAAGACTCAAGAAATAGAAATACTCTTGAAAAGGTATAGCGAGACATTGGAGATAGTCATGAATGCACTTGTTCCCACCAAATTGCCTTACGACTTGTTTTGGTACAGATACTTCAAGCAAGTGTCCAAGTTGAGAAGTGGCGAGAAAGCAAGAAAAGAGCTTCTTCAACCAAGCGAAGATGAAATTGATTCAACTGGTGGGCGAGCTTTTCGCTTATCCGCAACAACGAGCAGGGGCGAGTCTCAAGGGTCCCCAGCAGCCTCTTCCGCGTCGGGTGAAGACACAGAAGGTCGTACTTCTGCAAATAAGAGCGAAAAGGAAGAAGGACAGGAAGTAGAGGAAGGAGAGGAAGAAGACGATTTTTCGTGGGATGATGGTGATGACGACGAGGACGGTGAGAGTGATACATAGAAATAAGGTTATCAGTCATTTTGATGATGCAAACGTTTTTGTAGAATGTAATGTTCAAGCAGACCTGCATATGTATTTCCCCCTTAGTCGGTTTCGCGGCTCTAATCGAGTCTTTCCGGAAATACCGCCCAATCTCGAACCTTCATCTACATCACAATGCTCAAGAATACACATCACGAGAATTCAAAAGACGAAGTTTCTTCATATCGTAATAATACAACGGAGCATTCGGCGCCAAGGCGACGAGTGTGGGTTAAGCGTCTTAATGGGTATCCCACTTCCATCATGATGGGGAAGCGCGACCTTGTCGACGACCTCAAAACGGCAGTCTCCCAGAAATACCCAAACACCATTGCCAAGTTTCATGATGCATCGGAGTTGAGAATTTACATGGGTATGCGGAGAAATGAACAGGTAAAGCACCCCAAACTGTTTAGGAACAAAAGCACAACAAGCCGGATAAAGAGCGACTTCGGTGATGAGACATTGAACAAGAATGCACTGCTGGAAGATCCATCACATGATGATATGCCAACATTCCTAGAACTGGACAAAAATGTCTGGGAAATTCTAGATGAGTACTTTGGAGCTGACATGAGAATGAGTGAAGCGCTCATCATAGATGTGACTAAGGACACACCAAACGGCGACACACCTCATCAAAATGATTTGAGATATCACGAAGTTCCTCAAATGACGGAATTTGAGCAACTATATTCCCCGTCTCCGAGTCAATCAATCATACACAAGCCATTTTCACTGACCTCAAGTCTACAAACGCCTAAGCCTCGAAACCCTCAGCAAGTGTCAAAAGTTTTGGAAAAGCATTATCCAGATTCACCGAGGCACCAGGCAGAAGTTTCACCCATCACAAACACACACACACACAGACGATCGCAATCTAGCCCCTCCCAGTCACCAGTTTCACTTACATCCCAGACCAAAAGCAGTAATTCACAGGCAGTTCTCCTCCTCCCGAAAAACTTTTCTCTCGGAGAGCAACAGTCTTCCAAAAGACTCTCACTAGATGAAAATTTCATTCGTAATTCCACGATCAAGCAGAGAAATAACGTGTCCAATATTGGCGAAAGGCTTTCGCAGACACAACTTGACCCCCTGACCAAGGATGGATCTGCTCTTAATGAGGATGATGCGTCAGAAATCAAATTTGCTCTGTCCGGCAAGTTGACACCGAAATGTCCCGATCAAACAACGACCTCTTTAGAACCCGACCGAAAAGGGAGCATTTCAAGTCTCAAGCTTGCATCAAAAACGTATGATAGTAAAAGGGACAAGATGGAAAAGACATTGAACACCTCAACATTTGAGCAGGTTCTACCCTCTATCTCAGTGCTTGTTGTCGAAGACAACTCAATCAATCAGGCCATTCTCGGGGCCTTCTTGCGGAAGCATAAAATTCACTACCAGATTGCAAAGAATGGCCAAGAAGCAGTGGATAAATGGAGGACAGGTGGCTTTCATTTGGTTCTCATGGACATTCAGTTACCCGTCAAGTCTGGAATCGAGGCTACTAAAGAGATAAGGTATCTCGAAAAAGTGAATCGGATAGGCGTTTTTGCTCAACACGAGTTGCACCACAGCCAATCTTCTGAATACCCTAGACTAAAGGATGAGGAAAAGCTAGATCTCAACGTTTTTAGGTCTCCGGTGATCATAGTGGCGCTCACAGCTTCGTCAAATTCGTCTGTTGACAAAAAAAATGCTTTGACCGCGGGCTGCAATGATTTTTTGACCAAGCCAGTAAATCTCGTGTGGCTCCAGAATAAGATTACCGAATGGGGATGTATGCAAGCTTTGATTGATTTCGATGGTTGGAGATGCAAAGGGCGTACAAGCACACCTCCATCTGTCAAAGTGGCGCCGCCGTCTCTGTGATTCATAGCGAAACGAGGTATCACAATCGGGTTCCGGTTGCGTATTTAATGTGTTCGATGACAACTAACTGGAGAGCCATATCGCTACGGGCGCTTGTCACGACGACCAGCGAGTCCGCAAGGGTGGCTGGCCAGACTCTCGTGAGATACTAGATGGAGCCGGTCAAGGCTTGTCAGATTAGGATCGGTTTCTTAAAGCAGCTAGTGGTTCACACGTGAAGCTGCGCGGCGAACCTAGGCGATGTTTGTCGCAACTAGGCGCGAACTGCAACGGAAGGTGAGTCAAAGGCTCCTAAATGTCAATTATGTAGAGATTCTAGACTCAGGCGTCCTCTGAGCAATCTTTCGGAATTTGTGGAAGACTCGTAAATGAGCCGTAGATCGAATGGCACTAGGCTGCACACATTCGAAAGAGGTATTGCATAGAGGACGCGGAGCACACGGTCTGAAGAAAAAATGCTACATGACTTGAGAAAATAAAAGAAAACTGCGTTGAGCATTTATACTTACAGTATCATCAGTTCAATAGCATGGATCAAGGGCATGGCAAATCGGGTGCAAGCTCTGAAAAAAAAAATGTCTCAAGAGCATCTGAAGCTGCCACAGCAATGTTGCCCTTAGAGGTTATCGACAGAGCAATCGGGAGCCAGATAAGGGTATTGTTGTCCAATACCAAAGAGTTTGTGGGCACACTCATTGGATTCGACGACTTCGTCAATGTTGTAATGAGAGATGTTACTGAGATTGGAGGAGAAGAAGGAGATGGCAAGAAGATTCGAAAGATGTTATTGAATGGAACGCAAATAGCAATGCTATGCCCGCTATAAAGTCATGGCTATCACTCCCGGCGAGGATATTCTGGCCGCACGAGGTTACGGAAGGTGCGTTGGTCCTCAAGGATAAAAGGGACTAATTAAAAATTAGCAAGAATTCAAATGGATAAATATTGCGAGAATAGTCTGGAATTTGACTTCAAGAGATATAAGGCTCCTTTGAAAGCTACAAACTTTCAAAGTACTCCACAACAATATAGTTGGCTTTGCCCTCTTGCAGACTTTTCAGTCACTCAAAATTTGAAGATTTCAATTACGTATACTTTTGTGCCGCCGCTGTTTTTCTTCAGTTGAAACGCTTCGCGAAGGAGCCAGCTTGTAGTCAGTTTTTCAGCATATCGATAGTCAAGCCAGCGCACCAAAACCGATTTCGTCGCATCTATGTCGATACACATTATAAGGATGATTTACAAAGTAAACCGACATGTGCTTATATATTGATTGAAATGCAGTCCTCTTCCATCGCCTAATTCTACGGTAGAAAACAAGTACAGAATCCACCATTAGTGAATCCCTCCGAATCTAGTGGCAAGAGCATAGTTGGGCGACCTGCACATGAATTCTACTCACTCATTTTTATGGCAAGGGCCTTCGCCTGTGGTGTGCTGGAACCAGCATAGAGCTGCCGACATCAATGCAAATAGTAATTTCATTTGAAAATGATGCTGAAAGCATCACAATAGATGTATCACGAGACTTCTTATTGGATGATCTTATGGCATTCATAGAAGCTGAGACGTCGATACCTGCTGAGAGGCAATTATTGATCTACAATGGTATCGGCCTCAAGAACGGCAAGAAAACACTTTATGAAACATGCGGTAAGGATCGATGTTTAATTCAACTAAAAGAGACGCATGTCGTCACAAATCCAAGCGCTTCAAAAGGGCAAGGTTATACGCAATCTGTGAACCCCGACCTGAAGCTCGTGAACGCCAGGTTTTCTTCGACTTCTGCGAATTCCAAATGGAGACCGAATGGCAGAAACATGCAATCTGCAGCCACAATCCCGGCAAAATCCTCAAATCAAACAGTTGATCCAAACTCGCATGCGAGAGTGCTACGTCAAATGCAGATCGAAGAGAACTTGCAGTTGGCATTTGATATCTCACCAGAATCGTTCGTGCCCGTTAACTTGCTCTACATGAAACTCAGAATCAATAGTCATGACGCATTTGCTTTAGTTGATACAGGTGCTCAACAGACAGTACTCCATCCAAAGTTGGCAGAAAAGTTTGGTATTCTGAGTTTGATAGATGAGAGGTTCGCGTCAACGACGATCGGAGTTGGAACTCAGCGCTCGGAAGGGCGCATACACAGCGTACCCGTGAGTTTGGGCGATTTGAACGTCGAATTACCTTGCTCTTTCACGATTTTGGATATCCACGTGGGGATATTGTTCGGGTTGGACATGCTCAGAAGACACAAATGCAGAGTTGATTTAGCAGAGGACGCTTTAGTAATTGGAGACCAGCGAGTCAAATTTTTATCTGATTACGAAATCGAAAAGCATGTTTTGGCTTCACAGTTGGAGTACAAAAAGCCGCAAGCGCCACAGCCAACACACTTCTCGGAAACAAGAAGTGAGAATTCTGACTTTGATGTGGGATCAATCGAGGTGGAATCGAGCTTCGCGGAAGCTTCGATCTCAAAGATAATGTCCTTGGGTTTCACCAAGGAAGAGGCGATCGAAGCACTTAAAAAGGCCAAAGGAAATGTTGAGCTTGCAGCGTCTTCGTTATTCTAAAAGGGCGCTTGTTGTCCAAGGTACAATATCTTTGGTGATTAATATCGCTCAAAGATGATGATACTATGGGCCATTTGCCCAATTCAAGTCTGTATTCACCATATTATGGATAAGCGTATTAGAGTCAAGGTCGGCGCCGGGTATGTCTGATCTTTGCTTGGTACAAGGCAGGTGTTTTCGAAACAGAACACGTAAACCATCGCAAGACGAACTTGCACGATAGGTGCATAATAACTCGTGTTTCCATGATCTTGCATTACATGATATATATGAAAATACATCTTGAGATTCTCAGATTAAATTCAGCTCTTCGTCAGTTGTTCTCTTCTTGAGAACCAAAGGCTTGCCAGTTATTCTAAAATAGAGATCTTTGATATC
>ERZ794936.550-NODE-550-length-17116-cov-5.279292_pt1 | contig 17116 bp, 11 predicted proteins | sample MGYA00511083_ERZ794936 | MGnify/ENA primary metagenome ERZ794936 (study PRJEB30137, sample SAMN04331409) | food metagenome | isolation source: Y2 must sample point D1 replicate A | place: Australia: South Australia | collected 2014 ... | reverse complement strand
CTTCATAAGAGACGGCATTCTTGAATCACCTCGAAGTAGATCAAAAAATTGAAAATACGCCAAAAACGAAGAACTCCTTGTACAGAGTTGCTTCGCTAGGGTGAAAAAAAAAACTTCACGCATATTATGAAACAATATGAGTCTAGGAGTAAGTTATCCTATGTAAAACGATCATTTCAGTCATATATTTTAATTTTTTTGTTTTTTGGTGAAAATACTAGCATTGGATGCATGTCTATCTTATATACTTGATGAGTTGAATGACATTTACCAATCGTCATCTTCGTCGTCTTCTTCTTCATCTACGTCTTGTCTGAGTTTGTTAGCTCTAGCTGCTAGAGCATTGGCCAAACCGGTACTGAAATCGGCACCGGAGTTAGAAGCTTCGGGCTCAACGTGAACAGGTTTATTTACAGCAGGAGTTTTTTTGACCGTCTCTTCTACAACAGGACCTATGTATGCTGTAGGAGCCCAGCCCACCTTACCTTCGTTGTTCTCAACCAAGGACCATCCACTTGGATCAGTTTGTTTTAAATACACAACTTCATCCAATGCCAACAATAGTTCGTTAGGGTTGTTTCCGGATCCGTTGAATGCATACAAAGCTTTATATTTTGGAAGAGCTGGTTTTGCTGCAGGAGGAGGGGGTGGAGGTGGTATGTTGGAGTTATTGAAACTGGTTTCAGCTTGAACTGGTTGTGGTGCTTTTTTAACTTCTTCTCTACGAGCTTGTGGTGCTGGTGCTGGTGCCTTCTTAACTTCTTCTCTACGAGCTTGTGGTGCTGGTGCTGGTGCCTTCTTAACTTCTTCTCTACGAGCTTGGGGTGCTGGTGCTGGTGCCTTTCTAACTTCAACTCTTGGTTTAGGTGCTGGTGCCTTCTTTGTTGAAGTGTATGCAGTACTAGCCGCTTGTTGTGCCATTTTTTGTGGAGGTGGTGCAACAGCCTTTTTGACCCCAACTGAGGATGGTTGATCATAATGAGAACTTCCTTGTGGTACACTTCTACTTGGTTTACTATAACTACTGTGGTTCATCTTCTTTTTGGACGGCTTAGGCTTAGAGTTGCTGTTAGCAGCATGACCCTTTCTTACAAAAATAGTACTTGACTTGTACTTGTCAGATAATCTTGGAGCCGTTTCATCATATGTTGATTTAACAATATGGATCTTTTTTGGTTTTTTATTGTATTCAATTGTGCTTGCAATGTTAACAGTCAACCCACTATTAATCTTCTTTAAGTGGGTTACAAGTTCGGTTTTGAAAACACAATTAATTAGGTAATCGGGATGGGTTGCACTATTTAGATTAATACTTAACCAATCATCTTGTAAGTTGGTTAGCGAGACACTTTTAATTGCACCAACTGGAATGGTAAATTCAATAGAATAAGTCACCTGGTTGTTGACATTGTTAGCTGTTATTATGTACATGTTTTGCATTGTTAACAAAAATGTCTTTTTCAATCTAACAGCAGATCTTCCAAACTTGGTGAATAGCATCTCACCACCTAAAGAAAATAGCACCGGTTCTTTAATGCCTACTTGTCTTTTGATAAAAGCACCTTTACTCTTAACACCATTGCAAACCATATAGTCACCCATGAATGATCTATAACCTAGCAATGACATGCTTCTTCTTTCTTTTCTGTATTTCAATACATTGCCGGTACCATAATCTCTCAATTGTTCAAACTTATTACCGTGTCTAAATTCTTTAATAGCTCTTTGAATTTTAGTTATAGCATCAATCTTTCTTTGTAATCTTCTTCTGAAGGCTCTTTGGATTCTAGCAGCCATATTGTGCCAATACTTGTCTCTCATAGTTTCAAGAGCAAAGATGGTTTCTGGAGTCTTGATAAATACCTTAGTAGTACCAATTTGATACTCGGTTTGGGGGATTCTTGTAGCCTTCAAAATTTCTTTAACAGCGTCTAATTCTGTTCCTTGCCATGTATAATCACCCGCATAAGAACAAGCTGGAGATAACAAATAGAATCTCTCCACAAATTTGTCAAAAGTTTGTCTGTAAGCAAACCCAGCTCTTCTTATTCTTACATTTTCTTGTAAACCTAAGTATTTAACTTGATGTAAGACTTGGCTTTGGTCATAGTCTTCAGGTCTTTTAGTTTGATTTGGCTTAATAGTTCTGATGTATGAAGGTTTTGTCTTTGATAGCTTTTCAACCAACTCATTAGCACTCTTAATAATCTTATCCCCTGCAGTTGGAGGTCTTCTTTTGTTATCTTTATTAACCTCCGCAGGGAAAATGGTCTTAATGAAATTGTTAGAAGTAGTACCCATTAATTCAACTAAATCTTTTTGCAATTGATCTTTGTTTTTGTCAGAAATACCCAAAACATCATAAGTAACATCGCCCGCATAATGCTTAATAACAAACTTGTTTTGTCTGTTGGCAAAATGAGGATTGGATGCAAATAAATTCAATCTTTGAGCAAATGCTTGATCAGCAGCAGAAGAATCGGCATGAGCAGTGGCAACAGAATCATTCATGGCAGCAAAAATACCAGGTGGTCTTCTAGCCTCAATCAAATCACATACAATTTTGTTATCAAAATACTTAATAGGAGTCCACTCAATTTGTTCAGCAGCATATTCTTCTTGTTCAGACTTTAAAGTTAATTGAATGAAAATTTGTTGAAGTTTCTCATTAACGTAATTGATACAAAGTTGTTCAAAAGAGTTCTTTTCAAAAATTTCAAACCCGTAAATATCCAAAATACCAATGGTCTTTAATGAATCACTTTCACCACTTTTGGATCCTAATGAAACATTAACTCTGTCAACAATCCAATCAAATAAATTGCTATAAACAGCCTTGGCTAAGGCATCTCTAACAGCATTGGCTTGAACAATATTTAATGGAACGTGATAAACAGATCCTCTTCTCATACCATGATTTGTTTCCATAATTCTTTCAACCAAAGCTGTATTCAATGATTGACTATCAACTTGTAGCAAATAAGCTACAAAATCAATAACGGAAGAATCTTTGACAGCGGCATTACCTTCGTCATTTTCAACAAAGGAGATGTTACCAATCCATAAAATGGCAGCCAAGACTCTAAAAATTTCATCTTGCTCAGCTTCGGTTATACCAATGACTTTCATTGCTTCAAGAGTATCTTTCCAATCTTTGACATCATCAATGGTTTCGGCATCAATACATGTGGCAGTATAAACATATTGGTCAGGGCCTTGAACACCATACATTTGTCTATATTTTTCAGAGCAACCTTTGGTGAATTGATAAAAAATATGGAAGTTTCTTTCACCTTTTAATTGCTGAACAACTCTTTGTTTTTCTAGTAAATAATTGGTAATATTACCTGCTACTGGAGCATGTTGTTCATTGAATTTGATTTCTAAGTACTTACCATGTCTAGAAGAGTTATTATTTCTTAAAGTTTTTGCACAACCAAAGGATTCCAATAATGGATTTGTTGCCAATACCATGTCTTTAATTTTTCCAATGTTTTCATTTTCAGAAGATCCAGAAACAGATGCAATATACTGCATGATTCTCTTAGCTGCTTCGGTCTTACCAGCACCGGATTCACCCGAAATAATAACAGATTGGTTTTCATTATAAGCTTTTAAATTGTAATACATTGATTCAGCAATAGCAAAAACATGTGGAGGTTGCTCTAATCTATTTTTGTTTTTGTATGACTCCAAAACACTTTCTGTGTAAATACCCAAGTCTCTAAATGGATTAACAGAAATCAAAACATTTCCAATGTATGTATAAATCAAAGAGTTTTTAAATCTCAATTCCAAATTGTCATTTATTGATTCATTACTGATCTTACTCAATAAAGTCAAGTCTGATACTCCGACTTCTTTCTTCTTGTTGGCCTCAAAGGTGGCCTTTTGAATCTTTTTCTTAGGTGCTGGCCCTTGATTTTTTGTTCTTTGCGTTTTTTTAAGGAATGCCATATTGCTATTATTCGTACAAAAAAAATTGGTAGTGTACTATATATTATTGTTGATCTTCCTTGATGTTTAAACTTTTTTTTTCGATAAGCTAATCAAGTCGTGTTTATATCTATTCTTTTCAAAATCGATTCGCTAAATAAAAATGTAAATCTATCACAATCAAATTCTGTATCAATTATTATCTATCACCTACAGATTAATTCCTACCGTTGAGTTTATGGTTTTGATTATTTGGTTTATTCACTGTTTTAAATTTTAAAATTTTAACACAATTATTTTAAAGGTTAAAAAAAACCCAGAATTAGAGTTTTTTTTTAGTATACTTAGATTTAACAGCATATGACAAAAATAAGAATGAAGGTTTATGTCCGAATAAATGTTTATGTCCGAACAACTTATATCCGATAAGCATAATCTAATAAATAATAATTAACTCAGAGATTCACTGTCTATATATAACTTTAGTATTGACCATCAGTTCTTAGATATCTTTCTTCAGCCATCTTCTTTTCAACTTCAGGATCATAACTGATAAATTCATCTAAACCTTTTCCAGCAGGCACCATTGGTAGAACACATACTTTAGATTCAACTTTGACTTCCAATAACATAGGACCTTCATTGTAAGCCAAGAAGTCTTTTAAGGCTTCGTCTAGTTTACTTGGGTCTTCAACTTTTTGAGCTTTAACACCCATACCTTCGGCAACCTTAACAAAATCAGGATTTAGTTGATGGGTATGAGAGTATCTGTTTTCATAGAACAATGACTGCCATTGGGTAACCATACCTTGTTCTTCATTATTTAGTAATAAGATTTTTACCGGAACTCTTGCTTGAGCAGCAGCACTCAATTCACCAATAGTCATATTGAAAGAAGCATCACCATCAATATCAACAACAATCGCATCTTTTCTACCAACTTGAGCACCAATAGCAGCTGGTAGACCATAACCCATAGTACCTAAACCACCTGAGGATATGAATTGTCTAGGTTTGGTCCATAGGTAGTGTTGAGCAGCCCACATTTGATGTTGACCGACACCAGTAGTAATTATGACATCTTTGCCTTTGCTTTGATATAGTTCATTTGCCCAATGAGATAATCTGGCAATAGCAGTTTGCGGTTTGATCAAAGAACCAGCAGTTTCTTTTGTGTATGAGTAAGGGTATTTTAGTTTCCAACCTTCAATGGTATTGTACCAATCGCTTCTGTCATTTTTACTTACCTTTTCAACCAAAGGCAGTAAGTCTTTCAAGTTTTCCGGAGCGTCACCTTCAATAGAAACAGTAGCTTCAACAACCTTGTTGATGTTCTTGGCACTGATATCAAAGTGAATGATACCTCCTCTACCTTGTTCAGCAGCTTCCTTAGCCTTTGGTGCAAACTTACTCAAAGTACCAGTGACTCTATCATCGAATCTAGCACCAATACAGATAATCAAATCGGCATTTTGCATAGAAAGGTTAGCAGCACCACTACCGTGCATACCTAACATATCTAAAGACTTGAAATCTCTTTGATCAAAAGCACCTAAAGATTGAAGAGTATTTGTGACTGGAATTTGAGCCTTTTCAGCTAATTCCTTTAATAATTGTGGACCTAAGTCACCGCTGTTTAGAATACCAGCACCACAGTAGATAACTGGGTTTTTAGCAATGTTGATTAACTTAGCAGCTTTTAAAATGTTCTTGGTAGTAAATTCATCAACAACTTTTTTGGCTAATTTGGATATGGTATTGGTTGGTAAAACAGCGGTGCTGTTTTCAGCTTTTGGATTTACTGCATTAGGATCAACTTGAGATTTAGGAAGGCTGTTTCTCAAAATGGCAGCTGTGACATCCTTTGGTAAATCAACTAAGACTGGACCTGGTCTTCCTTGGTTGGCAATTTGGAAGGCTTCGTTGATTCTCTTTGGTAATTCGTCAACATTCTTGACCATGACGTTCCATTTAGTACATGATCTAGAAATACCAACAACATCTGCTTCTTGGAAAGCATCTGTACCAATAGCGGAAGTTGAGACTTGACCAGTAAATACAACTAAAGGAACACCATCTGCAAGAGCATCGGCCATTGGGGTGATGATGTTTGTGGCACCTGGACCAGAAGTGACTAAAACGACACCGGTCTTACCAGTGGCTCTAGCATAACCTTCAGCCATGTGACCAGCACCTTGTTCGTGTTTAGGAAGAACAAAGGTAAAGGCATCAGATTTGTGGATGGCATCATAAACAGGTAAAATGGCACCACCTGGGTAACCAAAGATAGTATCAACAGCATGAACTCTCATCATTTGTTCGAAAATTTGACCACCGGTCAACCCAACTAAGGAAGAATCTAAATCAGTTTGGAAACTTGGTTCCTTCGCATAAGATTGGTTGAAACTTGGAGCAGGAGTTGGTCTAGAATGGCTAAAGCTTGGATTGGTAGAAGCAGAAGTTGATGTAGAGGCATAAACTCTGCTTACTAACGGCTTGATATTTTTTCTGCTCAAAGTTTTCAAAGCTTGAGTCTTGTAATTTTGCTTACAAAGCATAGATCTATTTTGTTTTAACATAAAGGTTAATGATTTCTTTTCAGTTGGTTTTATGAAATATAAGTTTAAATGTATTAGTTTTTTTTTTTTAAAAAAAAAAGTGAAAAATAATTCAGAAGACAAATAATGTATAGAAAAAATTAAAAGGCCTTGTCTTTATTTTATATAATTCTTTTTTTTTTGTATTTAAATAAGAACTAATTAAGTACCAGTATGACTAATATGTTGTTTGGTTTTACTGTTTTAATTATCACTTAGAACTCCTAAAGAATCAATTACTCATGGAACTGAAATATTTCGTCTAAAAAGGGTAAAGCTATATAAAGCAAGGACAATTGAGTCATCAACTTAGTGATTTTTTTTTTAAATTTTTAAAATACACATTTTTTTTTGTTCATAGCCTGTTTCTCCCTTCAGGCTAAAAAAGCGCCTTCTTTACACCAAAAAAACCACGTACTGACTCCGTAATCGCTTAGACAAATAGGCCCGCCTATGAGCGGCACAGAGTTTGATCTACGCCGCTGTTTAGAAAAAAAAAAAGGCTACTTCGACAATATCAGGAACGATCATCTTATAGGTGTAGAGGGGCTTATTTAAAGCGTGACTTATTTTACACGGGTTAATAGGCGTGGTTGGTCCATTTACCCTCATAGGTTTTTCTCATTTGGTATTAGATTTTGATTTGGTACTATTTGTTCAATGAAATTGGTATTCACTGCACTTACACTTTTAACTGTATAATAAAGGCGTGTGATTTGATATACATTTTAAAAAAAAAAAAAAAATAAGGGTTAAAAATATTTCATATACAATCATGTAAGTAATTTCATAAGCATTAAATGTTAACTCTGTTGTTTGGTGAGTTCTTTGTCTTGTTTGGGTCCTCTAGTAAGGCTTGACCGATTTTATTCCATTCTGCCTTGGTCATCTTAGTCCAATCTACAGTAGTAGGTAGAGTTGCTAATAACTCACGTTTTTGTTCTTCAGACATTGAAGAAGCAGAATTTCTTCTGTTTTGTGAGCTTGGGCCACTCCATTCTCTGGCATAAATGACCTCAGTGGCTTTACCTGGGTTGGAGCTACCACCACCACCAGATGTGTAACCTTTTTTTTGATCTTTGATATGTTTGTTAGGGTTGTATACTGCAAAAGCGTTTAAAAATTTATCCATTTTTATTATTATTTGATATTAGATTGGTTATTTTTTAACATAATCATTTCTGTTTTAAAAAACATAATAATTATTACAAGACTAAGAAACAAGCTGTCTGTTCTCTATTTATACATTTCTCGTTATCATATATCTGTTATCTTGCTCATCACACAAAATCTAGTACCCTGTATTTTTTTTTTTTTGCCTAATGATTTTTAATTTTTTGCTAGTGTTTTTCCCCTTTTTTAGGGGAAAAACTTAGCCGCGCATAGATATAAAAATAGCTTGTCATCATCATTTTAGAGTATCAGCTATAGGGTAAATGGATTCAAGGAGGAGTCAAGCTTATGCTTTTTGATGATGAAGTATTAGTGGATGGTCAATAAAAAATAATAATAAAAAGCTAATGACGTCTTTTCGACACCTCGGTAGGAGTAACGGCATGAAGACGTTTGCCATCGATTACTTCATCATTAAAGACCATCTTTAATGATATAATTATCATTTATTACCTAATTATATATAACTGATTTATCATTTAACTATTATTGATATTTTGTCGTATATAATCAAGCTTGTCTAGATTTTTTTTTTTTCATTTCTCATTAACTCTTTATCATTATTTGGAGGTGTCTACAACTACTCTTCCAACTACTCTTCCATTTTCCATGTCTTCGAACACGTGCTCTAATTCACTCAATCCAACAACCTTAATTTCGGATTTAATTAAACCTCTATTGAAAAACTCTAAAGCTTCTCTAGTATCAGCTCTGTTTCCTACATAAGAACCCACAATATTCAAAGACTTTACCACATGATCAAAGACATCAGACTTGACCACGGCTCCAGCTGGTAATCCTACTAAAACAATAGTACCATTGGTTCTGCAGTATTTTGTAGACAAGGAAATGGAATCAGATGAGGTGGCTAGATTGATTACGGCATGTGGACCACCTTTGGTAGCTTGTTGAATATCACTGACAATATCATTGGTTTTTTTGAAATCAATAAAGACTTCACCTCCCAAGTGTTTGAAGAATTTTTCTTTTTCTTCGCCTGAATCTATACCAATTACTCTGAATCCCATTGCATTTGCATATTGTGTAGCCAAAGAGCCTAAACCCCCACCACAGCCAGTTACCAAACACCATTGATTTGCCTTTAAGTTGGAAGACTTCAAAGCTTTGTAAACAGTCAAACCACCACACAAGATAGGGGATACCTTAGCCATGTATTCAGCAAATTTTTCTTCACCCCAAACATCCAAATCTTTTGGATTGGTTAATCTAGCGGCTTGAACTGCATCTGTTGTTGCATATTGTTGAAAAGATCCATTGTGGGTTGCACCACTTAATTCAGCATGGTCACAGTTGGATTCATGTCCAGTTTCACAATACTCACAGGCTTGACAAGACGACTGTAACCATTTGATACCAGCCAAATCTCCCAACTTCCATCCTTTTACTTGAGATCCCATTCCTACAACGATACCAGCACCTTCGTGACCTCCTACCAAGTAAGGATCAAACTTGTAGTTGATTTCTGTCCAGTCTCCTTTGTAAACATGCAAGTCAGTGTGGCATACACCAGAGTATAAAATCTTAACTAACAGTTCATTGGATTTTGGCTCAGGTGTTTTAATATCTTGATATTTCAACCCATCATTGTGTTTGTAAAATACTACTGCTTTTTGAGTCTTTGGCACATTTACGGTAGCATTAGCTCTTTTACTTAAAACACGTAAGTTTAAGTTTTTTTTCAAAGTTGGTGCACTTCTGATCAATGTTGCCGACAAAGGTCTAAATAAACTTCTGTACATCATCTGTTTTATTAATTATTATATTTTCTTGATATTGGAGTTTGTGTTTCTTTGTAACTATGGTTTTGATTAATTTGATTTTTCACTATAACTTTTAATTCTTTATCACTTGCTTTAAATAAAAAAAAACGACTTTTGAAAAATTAAACGTTTATGTTTTTTTTTTGTTGTTATTTTTGTTTTCAGGATGATTCATTCTTGTAATTAGAAGTAGCCTATACTAATTCAAAAGAGGGTTAACTCATGTGATGAGGAGTCACATCCTCAATTAAGAGTTAACTTCTGCTATTTTTTTTTTTTTTCTGAATGAAACTTTAATTCGTTTATATACAATCATTCGAAAAAAAAAAAAAAAGTCTGGTGCAAAATGTGGATAACTACATATATCATCATGTTATTATTTTAAAAATGGATAAGAATAAAATATTCAGACTTCTTAAACTATTTGAACAGGATAATGAAATGCGAAAAAAAAAACAACAACATTCACTATGATCTTTTTTTGATTAATGTGAATAACCAAAAAATGGAAAAAAAAAAAATCAGTCCACAAGAAAATATATGAATATTTGCGTAGGCAAAATAAAATGATCATCACAGTAACCAACCGATTGAACTGCGGGGATATTGAAACAACTGATACTCATTAATCATTAATTGATGAATTTCCACTTTTAGTTATTCAAAAGAATTAAAAAAGGACACATATTTGGCTTTTTGCAATAGGGTTTGAATATAAAATATAAAGGGGTTTGGCAAGCAAATGTTTGAAAAGTATTACGTGTGTCCAAAATTAATCAAAAAAGTAGAGTGATTGTATTAGCAGGCTGCTGTATGGGTACAAAACCACATGATCAGTAAGCATTATTGCAAACCCCTATTGGTTGTGAAATTAGCTGATGATGAGTTGGAAATTGCATGACTATGAAAGATTTGTAGGAATATCATGCAATTTTTTTTTCTTTTCTGCCTATCAACACGATTTAATCAATGATTTTCTGAGGATCAACTTAATTGTGATTATTTGTTGTTTGTAAATATCGGAGATAAGCTGCTTTGGAAATGTACAATGGTAGCGCGTACAGTTTATTCAGTAATCAAATTTTGCGTTATATCCGAAACCACAACTTTACCTTTCTGAGTATTTGTGAAAGAAAACTGCTGTAGTTTCCTATTTGGGTAAAAAACACAGAAGCATAGTAAATTTATTTTTTTTTCATTTTTTTTTTTTTCTCACCCAAAATGAAAGCTGATGGAAAATTCACTGGTGCTCAGCATGTTATTTTTTTTCTCGCCTAGTATAAAAGCGGTTTAGAAGAGTAAAAACAGCTATTTTCAACATTTCAGTTTTGTCAATTATTATGAAATAATTAGTTAAAACCACACCAGACATTTACTGAGTCAAACATGATATCATTCAGTTGAATGAATTTAAAAATTGTTCAATTATTATACCTCAATAGTTTTGTTATATGATGAAATTGGCCATCAGGCCATATCGCTATAAACCCAGCTCTTCGATTGGGAGATGCCATTAATCTTTTATCCAAAAAGACGGTATGTATTCCCCGTGAGACCAATATGTTACCTAACTGAAACCAAAACTATTGTTAATTTTTCAAAATTAAACTTAATTTTACAATTGTTATAATATTTTGTTTTACTCACGTTTGTAAATGTGTTGCCTTTCTTGCTAGTCAACGCCTTTCTTTTTGTTTATTATCGTTGACCAGTAATATTTGTACTTGATTTCGGTATGATCTCTTTGTATAACAATGTGTTTGTTACATGCGCTGCTTGCAATTGACAATTACTGCCTCTGCATTTGAGATCACGTGACATGCATCTAAACGAGCAAGTGAAAAGTCACACCAGCATTCATTTTTTTTTTAAAAAAAAGGACTCTTGGTTATAATTGTTTATATTAAAATTTTAACAAGTAATATATAAATGGCGTTTAATATCAACTTGAAAGAACAAATTGCCCAAAAAAATTAAAAACAAACCACAAACAAGTACTTATCATGTTTAATAATATTCTTTCTTCAATCGTTGATACATTGAAACCTGTCATTGTTTCTAAAAATTACCTTCCTAAATGGTTACTTTTCATATCCGTTGTTTCCGTTTTCAATAGTATACAATGTTTCTCCAAAATTGGTATCTCCTTAACTAGAAAAGTTTACGCCAACACAAGTTTGAAAAAGAACAATCAAATCAACGAATTGTCATGTAGACTTTTTGGTACATGGACTTTTATTTCATGTGTCATAAGATTTTATGCTGCTTTATATCCATCAAATGAACAAATTTACCAAATCTGTTTTATAAGTTACATTGTTGCATTGGGTCACTTTGGATCTGAACTGGTTGCTTTCAAATCTTGCAAATTCGACAAAGGTATTGCTGGTCCATTTATTGTTGCTTCAACTTCTTTGATCTGGATGTTCAATCAAAAAGAGTACTACACTGGTAAACCTTGGTAAATAATAGTGCAACTATCTATATATATATAGCATAAATAATAAAAAGTCTATTTGTCAATTAATGATGCGTAGTGTTCTCCTAAAGCTAATGTGTGTTTATAATATACCAACTTCAAAGTAGGGTTTGTTAATGCAGTGTTCCCTATCTCAAAGCTTGAATCCTGTTGTAGTACAAAAATCTTGCATCGGAACATCTCAGAGATGATAGACAACTCAACTTCACCACCCCATGCAGAGGTATCCTTCATCATGGTGCAGTATTCATCAAAGTCATACAGCTGGTCAGTTTCTTCATTAAACAAAAGAAATTGGAAACTTTCTTTGTTTTCCTGTAGATAGCATACTACAAGTTCCCTAAGAAGTTTTTGTGACAACTTATCATAGAATAAATCAGCATTTTCAAAGTACTCAAACTTTTCAGGAATATTATATGTATTAAACAGCTCATGAGAGTGTCTGGCTTTTAATTGATTAACAACTGAGTAAAATAAGCAATTTCCATCTGCTTTTATTTCCTCTAGCACAACATTCAGCTCTTCAAACTTCTCATTCAACTTCTGATGCTCTATCTTTTTCAAATCAGGTAGCTGACTGGCCTCAAATTCTGCCTGTTTTCTTTGTTCATCAATCTCTGCTTGTTTTCTCATTTTACGTTCTTTTTGTCTATTTTTCTTTTGAGGTTTTTGCATCTCCAATTCCACCTGTTTAGGTTGTTCTTCTATTTTGACCTCAGATATGTGCTTAAGAAGCTCTTCAGGTGAAAATTCCTCTTCTGAAATATCTTCTTCTTCACTTATAAGTTCTGGATGCAAAGCATTCCATTCTTGTAATTCTTTGTTTTGATAAAAGCTTAATTTAAAGTTGATATCTTTTATTGCCTTTTTTGCTTTTGTTTTTTGTGTCTTGTTACTGGCATTTTCTAATATTAGCTTAAAATATTTTTCTGCTTCATCTTTGGTCTCTTGATGTATCTTTCGAAGTTCATCTAATGTAACTTTATTTAAATCAGCTTTGTTAGTCAGTAAAGTTTCATCAAACTCCATTTTTGATATCAAAAAGTAAGTATTTTACTAGTTTTTATTTTTTTTTTTTTGAATCTTCAAAGTGGTGCACTCAAGTCCTTGTTTGATGTTTGGTTTATGATTAGAATATTGAAGGGAATCGATTGAATTTTTGTAAAGTATTTGAATAGAACTCTATGAAATTTTTCACTATTTTTTTTTAGGAAGCGGACATAACTGAAATTTAATCAATTGCAAAAGAAGTTAAATTCAAATTGGAAATACATATATTAGAGATAAGTTACAAAGAAACTAAGAATTAGCTTGTTTGAGTTTATCAGAAAAACAAAAAAGGGTTTTTATTTACTTTTATAAAGAGTGTTTTTTTTGTTTGTTTAGCTTTGATATGGTTAATTCTCTTTTATACAAACCCAAGTTAACTCTATATTATTTGAATTAATAAAGACAACTATAAGTTATAACAAGATACAACACAGATACTAATCATTTTTTTGACAAACAGCAGTCTTATTTTATTTTATTTTTTATGGCATACCTATCATCTAGAAACTCAAAAGGTGTTAATTGTCACTTTCCTTTTTATAAACATAAAAACACAAATATCTCAGATCCTGATTGTGAACGACCTAGTTCATATGTCAATTCATCTAGCTACTTGATCTTTGAAGATTCCAATCAATATATATTAAATGCAATAGCTCAAAAAAGAAATTATAACTCTACTTCATCAACTAGTTCACAAAATGCGATGACATCTAAGTTTAAGAAGCCAAAGTTTAGCTCAGTGTATGATGACTTGGTTATACAAGATGAAATGTACCATCATCCATGTGTAAAAAAACCTTCATGGACTTGGAACAACTTGTATGCTAATACCGAAATGTCGAAAAGAAGATCCAGATTTCTAGACACAAGAAGTATAGAGAAAAAACGCTATAACAATGAATGTTACTCAGATAAGTCAGGATACAGCACGCCACCAACCAAGAGTAATTCTTCTGAGTTTATCCTTGAAGATTATCCCATGATCAAATTAACTTCAGTTAAACATCCATATTTTACTGATAACGTAACTTCAAAACATATTGAAGTTATTTCGGATGATATAAGTATCATAACGGCTAATGATTCGATTGAAAGTAACATTTCGTACACGCAATCATTGGGGAGATTATCAAATTGTAGTCCTTACTTAATAACATTAAAAGACTTGACAACAAAAACCTAAAAGCAAATCAAAATGACGGTTTCATCATAACATTTTGAGAATTATAATCTTTGAAATTTAAAAAAAAATATATAATATACAAATGCAATTGAATTGAATTATATATAATAATAAAAAAAAGTACTTTAAGTTTTGATTAAAATTTTTGAAAAAAAATAAAATAAAACAACAAAACTCATTGACTTTGATATTGTAACCAAACTTGAATTATTATAGAAACACTAATATGACTAATGTCCAAATTTTAATATTCTAATGACAGAAACTGGTAATCTTCTTATTGGATGAAAAAAAAGCAATAATTTACATCTAAAAAATAATATTCGAACCCTTTTTTTTATGTTTCTAGCTACTGATAGCTCTCAGCTAAAAGATAATGGAAAACTGTTGTATTGAGCCTTGAGTAGGCAAAAGTTTAATAAAACTGATCATTAATCATCATTGGTATAGTGCCATAAAAGAATTCAAAGTTTTTTTCTTTGGAAAAAATACAGACCAAAAAGGTTGACTGTTAACATTTAATAGATAAAAAAAAATTGTAATAATTTGAAGTTATTTTATTAAATTTAAGCAGAGGATTCCTTGGTTTGGATGGAAACAGTAACGGAAGATGGAACAGTGAAGTTCAAGAAGTGGACAATAGCGGAAGCTGGGATTTGACCGGTAATGTATCTCTTGTGAACCTTTAATTCGTAAGTTTCCCAAGTCTTGGAACCTTCACCATTTGGAGTCTTTCTGGTGGTGATCTTTAAAGTCTTGGTTGGTAATCTAACTGGACCCTTCTTGGTCTTTAAAGCAGAGAATTTGTTACCAGCAACGGTAGCGAATTCTTCTAATTCCTTAACGTTAGAGGAGACCATGTTTAATTGAACATAGTAGACCTTTTCAGGTTGGTCTTGGATTTCGACTTTTTCAACTTCAGACATATTTATTGGTTTATCTTTTATACTTTTTATGAAAGGTTTCTAGGGTTTTCATTCTATTCTTCTATAGTACTATAGAAAACCGCATTAAACTTATAGCTGAAATAATATTTCACTTACTTTAACTAGATGTTAGCACCCGCTCCATATTTTTTTTTTTTGAGCCATATGTGCTAATTATTTTTTTTTTTTTTGCCAAATAAATCTTAAAAAAATAACAGCTGTACCAAATAGGAAATTGTTTTATTATTTCAAAAAAAAAAAAAATTGTTACATTTTTTTTTTGGTCCTAAGCGAAGAGTTGTATAAAAAAATATCACCGGTGGAGTTAATAATTCATTTTGTTTATTTTTGATAAGATGAAAGTTTTCAGTGTCTTATCTTTTAAATTACTTGTAATAACACTTTGAAGGATGGAACACGTACACATGCTAACGCAATCTTCCAAATTGAAAGTTCAAAAATATTAGCATATAAATACAGAGTGTGTATGGACTTCTATATCTTATAAGCAACAACAAAAAAAATAATTAAAGAAACCATAAAATTTAAAAATGACTATAATTGAATCACCTTCCAAGAAAACCCTTGAATACTATAAATCCATAAAATCCGTGAGAGAAACCACATCCAAAGTTTTTGATTACATTCTTAAACATGGAGAAGGAAAATACTTTGCCTTAAATCTTGACAAAGTACCAAATGTTGTTGATTTTGTTGTTGATGAAATTATCAGACCAGATTACCCAACTGATAATGACTTAAAAAAGATTCCACCACACGGTAGATGGCAACACATTAATGCATCCAATATTGATAGAATGTCTGCGATTATCAAAAAATGGGAAAATGCAGGCGTTGATGAAATCGAAATATGCAAAAAAATTATCGATTTATTTGTATTTAGTGTTTTGATAGATGCTGGAGCTGGTACAACTTGGAAATACTATGAAGAATCTTCGAATACCACAATTGGTAGATCCGAAGGATTGGCGGTTGCTTCAATCAATATTTTTTCAGAAGGTAAACTGTCAAATGATCCAGAAAATGATCCTTTTAAAGTAAATGGTTTATCTTTAAAGTCTTGGACCCTTGATGACTTTAAAGAAAGCTTTCAAATCACTGATGAAAACAATGTCAGCGGTTTAGAAGGAAGATTAGCTTTAATTAAGTCTTTGGGTGAAGCTTTGTGTTCAAACTCTGATATTTTTGGATCTGATGCTAGACCTGGAAATTTGATTGACTACTTATACAAAATCAAGTTGTCTGGGTATGAAAAACCTACTGTAGACTTATCTCAGGTATGGGATGCTTTGATGGAAGGTTTGGTTAGTATTTGGCCAAAAGGTAGATTAACAATTGCTGGACATCCTTTAGGAGATGCTTGGTACTGTGATTCTATTCCGGATTCTCCTGATAACATTGTTACTTTCCATAAGTTGACGCAATGGCTTTGCTACTCTTTGTTGATTCCATTAGAAAAATACGGATACAAATTCAACATTCTAAACACAAATCTACAAACAGGTTTACCTGAATACAGAAATGGAGGATTGTTTTTGGATTTTGATGTTATAACCTTAAAGGAAGATATCTTAGCCAAGGGTTTAAATACTTCAAGAAAAATTAATCATGGAAAGACTAACGAAGCTTGCAAAATTCCAAGCTATGAACCCCATGACGGTGTTATTGTTGAATGGAGATGCTTGACTGTTGGACTGTTGGATTACATCTTACCTTTAGTTAATGCAAAATTAAATTATGATCTGGAATTGTGTCAATTGATAGAAGCTGGTTCATGGAAAGGTGGAAGAGTAATTGCTATGAAGAAAAGACCAGAAATGAAAGGTGGCCCACCAATTAATTTAATAAGTGATGGAACTGTTTTTTAATTTTTATGGATTTCAAAAAGAAAAAAATAATAAACTTTTATGATTGCTATTTGCAAGTTACCTGCTAAAAAAAAAAAAGAAATGACTTTAATAAATAGT
>ERZ794936.549-NODE-549-length-17159-cov-6.578110_pt1 | contig 17159 bp, 10 predicted proteins | sample MGYA00511083_ERZ794936 | MGnify/ENA primary metagenome ERZ794936 (study PRJEB30137, sample SAMN04331409) | food metagenome | isolation source: Y2 must sample point D1 replicate A | place: Australia: South Australia | collected 2014 ... | reverse complement strand
GAGGGTTGTTTGGTGCCAAGCCAGCTGCTCCAAGTGGTGGTCTATTTGGTCAACAGCAAAGCACTCAACCAAGCGGTGGATTATTTGGTCAAAACAATACCCAACCTCAACAAGGTGGTTTATTCGGGCAAAATAATACCCAGCAACAAGGTGGTTTATTTGGCCAACAAAGCACTCAACCAAGCGGTGGATTATTTGGTCAACAAAATAACAATCAGCAACAAGGGGGTTTGTTTGGTCAACAACAAAATAACAATCAGCAACAAGGAGGTTTGTTTGGACAAAATAACACTCAACAACAAGGTACTGGTTTATTTGGTCAGCAAAACAATCAACCACAACAAGGAGGGTTGTTTGGTGCCAAGCCAGCTGCTCCAAGTGGTGGTCTATTTGGTCAACAACAAAATACTCAACCACAACAAGGAGGGTTGTTTGGTGCCAAACCTGCTGCTCCAAGTGGTGGTCTATTTGGTAACAACAGCACTTCAAACACCACAGGTACTGGATTATTTGGTCAACAAAACAATCAACCTCAACAAGGTGGGTTGTTCGGTCAGCAAAATACCCAACAACCTAGTGGTGGATTATTCGGTCAGCAGCAGAACAATCAACCTCAATCAGGCAGTCTATTTGGCTCTAAACCTGCTGCTCCAGGAGCAGGTTTGTTTGGAAACACCAACAACACTGCTGGTACTGCAACAAATGGTTTGTTTGGTGCTAAACCTGCTTCATCTACTCCCGGTTTGTTCGGACAACAACAAAGTACTCAACCTCAACAAGGTGGTTTGTTTGGTGCCAAACCTGCTGCTCCAAGTGGTGGTCTATTTGGTAACAACAGCACTTCAAATTCTGGAACAAGTGGTGGATTGTTTGGAAACAATAACAACACTGCCTCAACCGGATTGTTTGGTGCTAAGCCAGCTGGTACAACAGGAGGTTTGTTTGGAAACACTAATACTAGCAGTACATTAAACAACTCTACAACTTCTAATGGTTTGTTTGGTAATAGCAATAACACACAAAGTGGTGGTTTGTTTGGTGCAAAGCCAGCTGGTACAACCACAGGTACAGGACTTGGTGGCTCTGGAGGTTTGTTTGGAAACAACAACAATACTCAATCAGGAGGTATGTTTGGTAACTCATTGAATCAACAACAACAAAACCAACAAGTTCAACAGCAAGGTCCTAATGTAGCTGCTGAAATTTCATCATTGAAGGCATATGGATCTAGTTTAGGTGAAATTTTTTCTAACATCGCCATGCCAAACTCCTTGACTCAACAAGGTCAATTGAGCAATGGTACAGTTATTCCACCAATTGTTACAAAATCTGTTTTAAAAGAAACTAGTAGTTCTGCAGGTGTTGGATTATCAATTGGATGTGTTATTCCAAAACCTTTATTCAGTAATAATCTATTGGAATCATCAAATAAGCCAAGTGAAAGTGAATCCAGCAATGCTGTTGAATACGAAAAGGAAAATATCATTGAAGATTTGACCAAGAAATACCATATAGAAAAAACACCAGAATTGGAGAGTAATGAAAACAAGAATGCTATTAATACTTCCTTATTCTCACCAAAGAAGGTTGTTCCTGTTGTTGCTAAAAAGAATACAATCATCAATATTCCAGAAGCTGCTGAAGAAGAAAACAAGAAAACATCTGAAATCAAAGAAACACCAGTTATACAAGAAGTCATTGAACCTGAGGAAGAAGTTATCAAAGAAGATGTCAACTCAACTACATATGACGGTGACTTTTACATTGAACCATCATTGAATTACTTGAAATCATTGAGTTTGTTGGAGCAAAGAAAAGTCTCTAATTTAAAAATAGGACATAAAAAATATGGTTCTATAGAATTTTTGGAACCTGTTGATATGAGCAACCTACCTCTTTCTGAAGCTATCTTTAAAGATAATGTCATTCAATTTAATAAGGCAGAAATCCAATTAAATCATGATAACTTGATTAATAAGAAATGTAGAATTATTAAATATAACATGTGGCCTATAGATAAAGTAAACAGAAGACCTATAACCGATCCTAATCATCCTATAATAAAAAGTCATGTAATTAACTTGAAGAAAAAACTGGACAATATAGAAGTTGCCAAGTTTGAAAGTTATGATAACAAGAATGGATGGTTGATTTTCCAAATGTGTTAAGGTTCCTATTTTAACGTGTGTAATACTTATATATAATTAACTCTTGGAAGAGCTATTAAGCAAGATATAGAAACTAAAAAAAGTTGTTGTTGTTGTTTTTTTTTTTTTAATTTTAATTTAAAGATTTTCCTATTTAAATGGTACTTATTCTTCGATGTTTAAAAGTCATAAAAAACTTTTTAAGCTAGCAAAGCTTCAGAAGATTTGTGGTTGCTGGTTTGGTATGAGTCGTTATCGGTTTTTAATCTCTTTGATGCTTGTTCGTATTCATCATGTTCAAAAATGTTGTCAACGTGTTCTTCATTATTATTGGCATGGTTGGAAATGTTTTTATCAATGTTTGGGTCTTCCAAAACATCATCAATGTTTTGATTGTTATGATCATGGTTGCCATTGTTATCACCGATGTTTTCATCAGCACCTTCGTGGCTATTTTCAGTTTGGTTGTTGCCTTCATCGTTATCTTCTTCATGATCACCATCTTCTTCATCATCATCGTCTTCTTCTTCCTCTTCTTCCTCATCTTCTTCTCCATCAGGGGTATTTAAACATGTTTGGATTAAGTTCTTACCTTCTGGTTCTGTTACAATAGGTTGGAACTTTGGAGTTGTGAAGGTATAAACCAATCCGGTTTCTGAAACAACCAAAAGAAGAACTTGGGTACCAGTCAAAACAGACAATTCATAAGCCTTTTTCATGATTCCGTGTTTTCTCTTGGAGAAAGTTACGTGTCTTTTAGTTTTGTTTTGAATAAACTTGATGGCAATTTTTCTTTTGTCGGTTGGCTTTGCAGGGGCTGGTGCTTCGACAACAGCCTTGTTGTCTTCTTCTTTCAAAGTGGTTGGGTTTTGTTCAGGAGTATCACTCATTGTTAATTGTAAAGTAAATATTTCACCTTCTTTTTTTTATATATATATTATAATTTATAACCTGAAGTATTAATAGCTAGTAGATTTATAGTTTGATAAACAAATAATAAATTGCTGTTATACGAAATAAAATATTGACAATGGAATTACCTTGGTTAAATTGTTATTTGTTTTTTATTTCCTCAATATAAGAATTAAAATGAATATTTTGAAAAAAAAAATATACTTAATTAATAGCTTATAATTAAATTACTTGTTTAGTATTTGATAAACACTAAATTACTTAATTTGGAAATTTATAACATATCTGTTTTTTGGCACTATAGACAAAATGTGTATTTATACACTAACCACTAAACGGGGGGAAAAACGATAAACAAAGAATGAAAATTTTTTTATTGAATCCCACCAAAGTATTTCCTTTTAAGGAAACTCTTGTGTTTAGCGCCTGTATTTACCCTGAAAGTATACTAACTTGTCCGTTTTTTCTTCATGTGTCCATTTTAGGAAACTGAACACGTAAAAAAATAAAAAAATCACTTCTAACGCATATTCTGCTAATTAGCTGCTGCAATGCAAACAAAACTGTATACAAGACGCGTTTGAGATACGAAATAGGGCATAGATATAACAGGATAGAAAAAAATCGTTGAACCAAGTACAAGGGAGGAAAAACAATAAGAAAGGATATAAACTGAAATATGAGTAAAAATAACATATTGGATGTAGGGTTGAATGCCTCTGCGATTGAAACACAAGAGATTGTCAACTTCGAATCTCTTACTGAACAAGTGCAAGCTATCAATCCTAATAAATTTTCAGAAAAAAACTTACTAGATGAAAAATCAGGTTTATCAAGTCTTTCAAGAAGAATGAACAAGAGTATAGGCAAAATATCCAAACTACATAAATCTCAAGAAAATAGAAACCAAATAGTATACAATGAACTTGTTAAGGTATATAGATTATGGGCACATGAAGTCGCGCCAAAATATAAACTAAAAGATACTGTAAAAATAGTGAATAGAGTGGGGAAAAATCCAGAAGTTAGATCACATAGAAGAAAATGTATTGAATTGGATATCAACAACAAAATGGCGGAAAGGGAAGCAAAAGCAACAGGAAATGTTCAACTTATTAAGTACACATCTAACAAAACCCTTGAAGAAAAACTTGCAGAAGAAGAAGCTGCACTAGAAAAAGATGCACTTCCCACCAGCAGAGAGACCGAAGCTTTACAAGAAATTAACGATAATGAAATTGCCCAATTTGAAATGGCAAATAATGATTTTGATAATGTATAAATAAGAATTAATTAATAATGTTCAGCGAAACCAGACAAAACCCCCCTTTATATGGAGAGTATGTAATGCTATATAAATGTACATCTAAAATATTTTTTATTTCTTCTCTTTGGACTCTTTTTCTTCTTGTTCTTTGGCCTCTTTTTCTTCTCTTTCCTTCTTCAATTTTTCGGCAGCAGCAATGGCTTTTTGTTTACCTTCTTCGGCATCAAATTCAGCAGCAATCTTCATTCTGGCTACAAAGTCAGCAGATACCTTCTTGTCCTTGTTTATTTCTTCTAAAGTTAATCTTTTTGGTTCTAAGATCTTGACTTCAGGCAATTTAATGTTCTTCCATACCTTGTAAGTTAGTTCTTGATACTTGTATACAGCCAAGATGAATGCATCAGATAACAAGAAGATCTTAAAGTTTAAGCCCATCTTGAAGTTGTAACAAATAAATCCATTGATTAACAAACTGACAATCTTTGAAGCAAACAAATACTTGTCGTATGGGTAAACTCTCTTGTCTTCATAGTTTCTGGCTAATGGAGACAATTTTAAGATAATCATAATACCTAAGGACATGTTTAAAATAAATTCACTGAATAAAGTCAAAACTTGTCCATCTTTTTCAAATGTAGATCCGGCAATGTAACTGGCTACTGGCAAAACAACAAACAAAGCCAAAATGTATCCTTCATTTTTGATGAACTTAGATTCTTGTTTCAAAACATCTTTGTTGAATTTTGGATATAAATCAATAGCAATCAATTCTTTCAAACCAAATCTCTTCTTAAAAGTAAACTGCTGTGGCTTTGGGTCAACAGGTTCATAAAATCTCCAGTGATATTGTTCATTGGTTCTGACAATCAAAGCAACAACAGTAGCAGAAGTGATTCCAATAGCAGCCAAAGAATACTTGAATCCATTAGCAATCAAACAAACAAAAGCAACAATATTCAAAACAACGAAAATAAAAGACTTGTTAGCTGAAATGTTACCATTGAATCTTGCTTCGGTCTTGAAGAAGAACAAGTTAGATACAATAACAGAAGCAACAATTAAAGCGGTTGAGTAGACTTTTTCGGTGTATGAGGTTTCATACAAGGCCTTTTTGAAGGCATCCAAGGTGTAAATGAAGTGGAATCTGGATTCAACAAAGGTGAATGGAATCTTAACAAATATTTTTAAGGCAAATTCGGTGATATCCATGGCAAGCTTCCATTTGAATAAGTTTTCGGTTTCAACAGTTAAATTCAAGTTTAATTTTTGTTTGCTTCCAGGTGTCAATTTAACTAAATCAGCAAAAGAATGCTTGAAATTGTCATATTGAATGAATGGGAAATATCTTGTGGCAACACCAGAAGAATTATCTCTTCTTCCTGTAAAGTCATCAATGATAACATTTTCAACGATATTTGGAGCCAATTGAGAGACTAATAATTCACCGTGGTTGTAAATTACTTGGACTAATGGGTTTGGGTTGTAGAATAAGTTTTCAATTTCTTCATTAGTTTTAGAATCAATATCAGTAAATTTTTGGATTAAGTTGATCTTTTTGATAGCTTTGATATCACATGAATCATCATCAGCAAATCTCTTTTCACAGTCAGAAGATCTTTGAATGGTTATTTCTAAGAATAAGTCATCTTCACCATTATAAGTAATTTCAAATTCTGGGTCAAATTGTAAATCTAATTTTTGAGAGGCAATAGAATTCAAATTGATGTTTTCAATCTTATTAACTTCACTGGAATAATCACTGTAATCAGTGAAGACCAATGATAAATCTACTTTGTCGGTTGGTAACCAAGCAGGAACCAACAATTGAGCGTTGGTCAAGGAGTTAAAGTACTTAACAAACTCTAAAGTTGGAACTTCTTCAAGGTATGAATCTACTTTTTCAGGTTGATCTCTTTCAACATCGTAGACATAAGAAGTGATGTTAGTTAAGTTTTGTAAAGGTGGGTAGTGTGTGATGAAACGTTCGTAACCGACAGATTTAGGGAATAAATTCAAACTAGCTTCATATTCTCTTCTTTCCAAAGACTTACCATAATCTTTCAAGGCCATGTCTTTGGACTTCATTTGTTGTTTCATGATATGTCTAGCTATTCTACCACGAATGTCTGTAGGTTTTGGAATGATGGCTTCATCAGGCATCAATCTGATTTCATCAGCATCTCTTTGGATGAAGAATTTATTGATAAAGGTTACTAGGGTGATTAAAAACAAAATGTATCTAACGTAGGTGAAGATTGTACCTAATTTACCACCGTTATTGGAGGCACCAATGACAACTTTGATTAAACTTTCCATAGTTGTGTGTGCTTATTAGCTGTATTTATGAATATGTTAATTGTATTTGTACCAGACAAACCAACTATACTGAATGCAAAAAGAAAATTGAAATTTAAAGAAAAAGGATTGGAAATAAAAAAAAATATATGTTAATACAAACTTTCGATAACGATTAGTTAAGTATCTTTCAATTCTTTTAATGTATTCTTTTGATTTTGCTATGGTTTTTTCTTCCAAATGTACTTTCTTGTTTTAAATTAATAAAAAGCTGAATTCAAACAAACTCTGAAACTTCAAAGACAACTTATTTAACACTGAGTGTATTACCATATCACTGAAATATTCAAATGTCTCTAGTTTTCAATTTTTTAAATTTTGAAAAAAAAAATTAAATATATGTGGAAAAAAAAAAATGGCTAGTATAAGTGAAAAATACACTTTTTTTTTTTGGTGTGATAAAATGTGCCAGGGAAAATGGTAAGTGCTTGTTCCCGCATAGGCTTTGAGTATAATCCTCCTTAATAGATTTAATACGGTAATAATTTAATTATGCGATTCTTTCATAATCGGTGACTCTTTCATTAGCTTCTCAATTACAGCGAGACATATCATTATTCTGAAGATATTTTTCTAGAAAGTTCTATTGTAAAAAAAAAAAAGTGCCGATCAATTGATGATTAATGTGACAATCTTCATTGAAAGAATTACAACATTATGGCGTTAATCAGCAGCGTTTTTTTTTTTTTGTATATGGCTTTAATTTTTCATTTCCATAATCTATTGAGATAAAGACAGATTATTACACTTTCTATATAGGGAAAAATAACATTTATTTTGATGATTATATATACATTTAATAAGCATTTGCACCTAGGCAGTCCATAATCTAGCAGTACCATCAGCACCACAAGAGAACAACCAAGGTTGCTTTGGATGCCAACATAGATCCAAAACACCGACATTGTGAGTGACTTTATGACCTTTCAGTTTCTTCAATGGAACTATCAATACGTTTTTCAGCAAATCGTTCATGTACAAATTGTTATGGAAAATATGGATCATACCATCATCACCACAGGTTGCAAACAATGGTAAACTTCTATGGAAACCAGCTTGTCTAATGGCTTTGGAGTGGTATCTCAATGTTTTATAAGGTAAGTTACCCAAATCCAAATCATGCCATAACAGCTTTTTATCGAAGGATGTAGCTATTATATGATCACCTCCTCTTGGATGGAATTGTATAGCAGATAACCACTTAGCACCAGTTAACAGTTTCTTGATTAGTACTTGTTCTTGTAAATCATATACTCTGATAACTCTTTGAGTGGCAATTGCTATTTGTGGTTTGAATGGATGGAACTTACAATCCATGATAATACCCTTTGATTTACCAAATGGTGATTGTGTCATATGTTTTGATAATTGATGGATTAAAATGGCAGTGGATCCGGAGTTTGGTTGAACTGTGACTAAGTAATCACCCTTCTTGTGCCAGTCAATCTTCTTGATAGTATCTTGTTTATGACAATTGATAGCCATTTGTATATCTTTTTCTTGTTGAGCAACAGTAGGTTTGTTCCATGAAGCAACAGGAGCTTTCTTCTTTCCGGTTGTTGGTTCATCATTATTTTCTTCTTCGTTGTCAGAATCAACACCGGCAACTCCTGAGCTTTGAGCCTTATTACCAAAGGTGGAGAAACCGAAACCGTTTTCAATCTTTAACTTACCATTATTTTCTTTTTCAAATCCAAAGACCGGTGGAACAATTAACAATAGTTGTTCTCCCAAAGCAATAGCTAAGATACCAGTAGATTCATCTGGATTCCAAGCAATGGTTTCAATCTTACTTTCATCGTAATCTTCATCAGACTTATCAAATAATTGAACTTTGTATACTTCTCTACCTGTTAAAATTTCCCAAACTCTAACAGTACCGTCATCAGAACCAGTAGCCAACCATTCACCTGTTGGGTCAATATCTAAACATCTAACCTTATCAGAATGACCTTTGAAAATATTACTGGTCATGATTGGGAAGGGTCTTAAATCTTGTGGTGAAGGTAACTCAGGAACCAATGACTCAGGATCAATTTGAATCTTATTCTTTCTGACTCTTGGAGCTAAGTATAAATCCAAAGATCTTTCAAACTTTTCTCTAACTGTATTGGCATAACCAGGAACCTTTCTTAAAGCAGCAAACTTGGTTGGAATGAAACCATGAGCAGCTTTAAATTCTTCTTGTTCTTCTTTATTTTCATCAGGAATCAAGTATTCTTCAGGTGGGTTATAACTTTCTTCATTGGTTGGTGGTGGCAACTTAGGAGCTCTTAATTGCATGATATGGTCAATACCTTCATCCATGTTATCACCCCATAAATCGTAATTCTTCTTTCCTTTATCCAAATCTTCTCTAACCTTCTTACCAGTGGTAATTCTACCTTCTCTGATAGCTCTAACAATCTTCATAACTCTTACAGCTTCATGCTTAGAAGGAACGAATCTTCTCTTTGGTTCTGGAACGGCTTGTAAAGGCATGGTTTCGAGGTGTCTAGAGAACCAATCAACATAATCTGGGTATTCATTTTCACCTTCGTCCATGACTTCACCTCTGGCAGCCATTTCAACCTTCTTGATCAATTCTAATTCTTCAGTTGACAAGTTCAAAGAACCACCAGTATCTTTGTCAACCAAACCAGTCCAACCAGCAGGTAAATCAATGGAATCTAATAACTTATCAATAGCACTTTGACCACCTTGACCCTTGACTGGTCTCATTATTCTCTTACCATTGATATCGTAACCAATGTGTGGCATTTCATCGTAAACTTCTATTGGAATGTTACCTATGGTATTCTTAGGTTGGAAAAAGTCAGAATCATCAGATTCGTAGATTGGATCAACTTCCGGCTTGATAAGTCTTAAAGTACCATCAGAGTAGTTAGTTTTGGTAACACCTGGTTCAACATTGTCTTTGTTTTCATCAACAGATGTGGCTGGAGTGTACATGTTGTTAGAATCCAAAGAAGATACATCGGATTCTGATTCTTCTTCATCACCGGTTTTAATTTCATCTTCTTCATCAACAGAAGATACATCAGTACCTGATTCTTCAGCAGATTGTTCTTGTTCTTCTTCATCAATGTCTTTAAAATCTTCAATTTTTTCCTCCTCTTCACCTTCAGATATGTTCTCTTCATCTTCAGAATCGGCAACATCTATCATTCCCTTTAATTCCATTTCGTCTAGATCTTCATTTTCTTTTTGTTCTTCTTCAACATCGTTGATAGATCTTTTCTTGTTCTTGGTGGTTTCAGCAGCTGGCTTACCAGACTTACCCTTCAAGAAATTTGATATTTTCTTTGATTTAAAAGATACCATTTCTATACTATTTTAAAATTGATTATTTTGCTAGTTATCAAATAAAAATATGGTATATCTTTAATCCAATTTATATATATCTATTTATATTTTTGGTTTGTTCCACTATCTCTTAAGTAAATAATTCATCAAATAAATGTATATTGTTAAAGTATATAACAGCTTCATTCTATTAAGAAAAAAACTAATGCCATATATTTCAGTTTTCAATGTTTTAATTTTTTTTTTTTCCCAGCCCATACAAAAATTCCCCTTTTAGGAAACATGGTAGTTTTGTTTTATTATACTTGGTACAAGCAAGCAATTTTACATATACATATATAAAAAAAAAAAAAAAGAAACTACAACACGTGCACTAGACAGAATTTTGCAGCCCGCATATAATTAGTCCATTGATTTCTGTAATCTACATTATATATACTTCTCCCAATCACATGAGCTGGCAATAGCTTCTGCTAGTTGCTCTAAATACAATTTATCAATTTCATCAAACCCGCTAAAGTCCAAACAATCCAAATCAATTACACCAACAACCTTACCGTTATGTTTGATAGGAACAACAATTTCTGATTTTGTTTCACCATCACAAGCTATGTGATTGGCATATTCATGAACATTTGGAACCAATTGGGTTTCACTGCTGCTAGCAGCAGTTCCACAAACACCCTTACCAAAAAATATCTCTTGACAGGCTACTTTTCCTTGGAACGGAGCCAATACTAATTTTTTATCATCAGCAGAGTCTAAAATATAGAAACCAGTCCAATTGACGTTGATATTCATACCTTTATAGCAAAACCATAGCAAAGAAGAAGCATTTGCCAGGTTTGATATTAGGTTTTTGGTGTCTGCAGATAATGCCTTGTATGATTCAACAAGAATTTCCAAAGTTTCAGCCTTTTCTTCTTTGGTCAATTCTTGGTTAGAAGAGGAAAATTGATTAGATAATTCAGCGTGAAATCCCATTTTATGTTTTATTCTGATGGGTTGTTTTCTTTTTAATGTGAAATTGTCATCTATCAAAAATCATTTGTATAACCTTAATGATTAGCTAATTGACATATTTCAAACTATTAAAGCTCTTCAAAATGTACATTAAAAAAATGTGTGGTGTAAGTTTTTTTTTTCTGCAGTAATAAGCGGGAGTAAAAATAACGTTAAATTTTCTGTTCAAAGTATTGGTGCTTTTTAAAGCTTTAATTAACCCATAGATACGACTTAATTGTATCTTTAGATTTCGTTGACATGATATGTGTTCTTGAATAGAGGTGAATAGAGGTGAATAGATTAATTAAAATATTAAAGCTTGAAAAACATAGAGCAAAAAAAAGAGTTTTGAAAATTGTTATTTGGTTATATCAAAATGCTTAGATTGCCATAAACTATAATGGAATTATAACTAAATACTAGACCTACAAAGATATTTGTATCAACCAATTGCGGTGAATATTAAGTTTTCTTATTTTTTGAAATCATTGTTTTATTGATACTTAGCAAGTAATCTTAGGTTTCAACATTAGGAACCAGACGGGAGAAGTCCCTCAAACTGGCACTTAGACAACCAATTTCACCAATCCCATTGAAACGCGTAATTTCTGTTTAATAAAACAACATACGAAGTACCCGTATAACGTCTTGTTGACGGCATGTACACTGCTGATTTAATTTGAACTTAACCCTTAATTCTAAGTTATCTATGAATTCGCTACTCAGCTTATTCAATCAGTGTCCTTACACCGTATTGAATCTTTCAAACGTGATGGTCACAAGTTTTTGATTTCAATTTTTTGTTAGTCTTTTTTTTTTTTCAAGCCTTTATACACCTAATGAAATAATTACTATTTGGATAATTTTTTTTGATTGTGCCTATTAAGAAGAAAAACCTCCCAAATTCAAATTGAGATTAACAAACCAATATAAACACAATTCATTAATTATAAATCAAATATGGACACTTCAAGTGACGCAGATGCGCCTGTAGAAAACTTTAAGCTCGTGGCTAATACATTAGCAAATTACAACCACCAAAAATCGGAAAATGAAAAACTTATAGTTAAACTTGAGAACATAACTGAACAACTGAAAGCTTTATACAACATAGATTTTGATACTGGTTATTTGCCTAAAGGTATTGAGAATGACGCAAACAAAACAAAGGATGTATACGAAGTTGCTGCGGAAAAACTAGTTCTTCTTTCTAATGAAAACTATAAAATATTAAACAATTTGCAATATCAACTAAGAGTACGAAATAAATTAATCAAGTTTGTGGGTGAATATTCAAAACTCATAGATTTGATAAAAGGCTATCTCTTGACGAATGATTTTGAAATTTACAAATCAAGCGCCGGCAATGAACAATTGGTTCAAATACTAAAAGATGATTTGTTGTTTTTAGAGCAAAAAAATAAAACTAATAAAAATACAGATTATAAGCATATGTATACAACACTTTCGAAAAAATTGAAAGATATATTGGAGACACTTGAAAAATTAGAAAGATCATGAAGATATATACTTTAAAAAGTCATTGTAAATTTCATCAGTACAAGCAAATAAAGAATGCTTTCCATTTTTTATCGATTCAAATTTACCATTAATTAATGTACCAAATGTTTTGTTTACAATTTCAGCAACGTTCTTTGACCCAGCAATATCATTAACACCATCTGCATCACCATGAACCCATTTAATATTTTTTGGCAACAAACCTTCTGGAGCTTTTTTGTATTTTTTGAAAAAGCTATTGTTGTTCATATTTTCACCAGTAGATAACATTTCATAAAACATTAAAACAGTACCTATACAAGGGTTTACATATGGATAATCATTCAAAACGAATTTTTTCATATCCTCATGATCTGTTATTTCATCAACAGCAATTTCGGCATCAATCTTGACATTAGGTATCATTTTAGATAACAACTTGGATACATAAATTAACGGACTAGGAGGTCTTGTTGGAGCCGATAGTATGTATAATGGAGCACATAAAATTAAGCTATCAACATAATAGTTTTCTTTTGCTAATTTATCTTTTGATGCTAAAACAAAGGGAACGTACTTAAAGGCATATTCTGTGGCCAGTTGGCCACCCAAAGAGTGACCAAACAATATAGTATCACAATTTTCAGCATGCTCTTGTATTTGACCGATTCCTTTACCTGATTTGAAAAACTTTACAAAGTGTGCTAATTGAGACAATTCTATATCTCTATTTGTATTACCTTTTCCTCCAGCAGCCTTGTATAACGCATCTTCGCTTAAAGCACCTGGATAAATAAAATCTTCATCAAAATTTATATCCTTATCGCTATATTCTTTCTTCAAAACATCCACTGGTAAACCCAAACCCGAACCTTCATATTCAAAAATACAAACTTCCACGTTCTTGAACTTTCTTACCAAATCATGTGCAAATCTAGCATACAACAATAAATGTTCCCCAAATCCATGAGAAATAATTATTCTTTTCAGTTTATTATCATCAGATTGAAAAAATGTCTTGCCCAAGTCTTGAGAAACATTTTTTACAGTTTTGGAGTTCCAAACTTGATATCTTATACAAATATTTCTGTCATACTTGTGCCAATAGATATCTGGCATGTCGGCTTCAGCCTCTCTGAATGGATAAGGATTATCTATAGGGTTGTATAATTTAGCATCTTCTGGAGATACTTTAGGAAAGAACTTCATAATAACAAAATAGTGTTTGTTTATTTATTTATTTATTTCTTCTTTTTTTTTTTTGGTATTTACTTTAAAACAATTTTAGCTAAATTGATTTTTTTTGTTTTGTTTTAACAAGTTACTAACTTTAATTTATAGATAAAGAAGCTTATTATTTTAAACCAGTATTTACTGAATGTTTAAGCCATTTTTACCACATTCTTTTTGTTAACGCTACACAATCATACACGTGCCTTCAACTTTCTTAACGCCGAAAGAAAAAAAACAAGAGATCTCTTTTAGGAAATCAACACGGGTTAAAGTTTACGCGTTTTCAAAATTTTTCATAGTTCAGTATTTTAATTTCAATTTGAAAACTTGTTTTCCTCTTATTTAGACTTAAATGAGAATATTATTTGTATTATTTGGAAGTGGACACCAAAAAACCAAATTCTTTGATAAACTATAATTTTTTTTTTTTCAATATGGGTATTAAAGGTTTATCACATTTCCTAAAGGATAATGCTCCGGATAGTACAAAAGAGATCAGTATCAAATCATTATCTGGGCAAAAGATTGCCATTGATGCTTCTATGTGTTTGTATCAATTTTTGATTGCTGTTAGACAGCAAGACAGTGGTATGCAATTGAATAATGCAGAAGGTGAAACCACTTCTCATTTAATGGGATTTTTCTACAGAACCTTGAGATTATGTGATAACGGGATTAAACCAGTATACGTATTCGATGGTAAACCGCCTGAATTAAAATCGGGTGAACTTAACAAGAGAAGAGGCAAAAGAGATGAAGCTGAAGAAGAAATTAAAAAATTACAAACTAAGTTAGAGGAGGGTGCGAAGGAAGAAGAACAGGAAGAACAGGAAGCTTTGCAAAAGGAACAAAAGGAAAGACTGATGCAGTTGCAGAGAAGAACTGTCAAAGTCACACAAAAGCAAAATGATGAAGCAAAGCATTTATTAGATCTTATGGGTATTCCGTACGTTGATGCACCAGCTGAAGCCGAAGCTCAATGTGTTGAGCTTTGTAAATCAGGAAAGGTCTACGGTGTTGCTTCGGAAGATATGGATACATTATGTTACAATGTTCCGGTTTTGCTAAGAAAATTGACTTTAAGTGAACAAAGAAAAGAACCTATTCTTGAGGTTAAAACTGACAAGGTCTTAAGTGCTTTAGAAATGACTCTTGAGGAATTCATAGACTTGTGTATAATGATGGGATGTGATTACTGTCCTACTATTCAAGGTTGTGGTCCGGCTAATAGTTTCAAATTGATGAATGAATACAGATCCATTGATGCTATTGTTAAAGCATTTGAAAACGGTGAAATTGTCAAAAAAAATTGGAAAATTCCTGAAGATTGGTTGTACAAAGAATCCAAAGAACTATTTGTTAACCCAGATGTCATCAAATCTGATGATGTAGAATTAAAGTGGAATCCACCAAAAGAAGACGAATTAATTGATTTCATGGTCAACAAGAATGGATTCTCTGAGGATAGAATAAAATCAGGTATTGAGAGATTAAAAAAGAACTTGAAAAAGGGAAACCAAAAAAGATTAGATGGATTCTTCAAGGTGAAACCAACAGAAGCTAAACCTTCGAAAATACAGAAAGGAAAAGTTCAAAAACCACAAAAGAAAAAAAAATGATTACTGTAACTATATAGAATATACAATCACTGATAAAATTGCACATTTGTTTTTTGGGTTTTCTATTTGTTTTTTTTTTATTATTATTATTATAATCAATCTGTGGTGTATTCAACTGTAGAGTTATTACATTAACTTTATATTTGTAGTAGCTTATCTTCGGATTTAAAAAATATTAAAGATTTGTTTATACCTAGTCACGTTAAAATTCAAAAAAAACAAGCAATTTGTTTACATTTTTATATTTTAAAAATTATTTTTTTGAATTAACATAAAATGGTTTTTTATCCAATTACTTTTTAAAATTTAAAAAATTATACATTTTTCTAATTGAAAACTTATAATTTATGTTTTTAAAGAAAACAACTTTTTTCAATTTTTCTTTTTTATTGGATTTAAGAAACCAAACAAATACTTCTTGTTATAACAACTGAAATCAGTACATAAAATTTGCATCATGTCTACTAATCCTAAGTTTTTGAGATTAAAAAATTCCAAATATTTATTTGGCGCACATGTTTCTGCCGCTGGTGGTATTTCCAAGAGTGTTGATAATGCTCGTAATATAGGATGTAATAGTTTTGCATTGTTTCTGAAATCTCCAAGAAAATGGGAGTCTAAGCCATATACACAAGAGGAAATAGATTTATTCAAAGAAAAGTGTAAAAAATTCAACTATGACCCAAGAAAACACATTTTACCTCATGGCCAATATTTCATTAACTTAGCTAATCCTGAAAAGGAAAAAGCCGAAAAGTCTTATGCTTCCTTTTTAGATGATTTGCAAAGATGTGAAAGTTTGGACATTGGTTTGTACAACTTTCATCCAGGCTCATCATTGCAAGGTGATCACGAAACTCAGCTTAAGCAATTAGCCTCATATATTAACAAAGCTATAAAGGAAACTTCATTTGTCAAGGTTGTTTTAGAAAATATGGCGGGCACAGGTAATTTAGTCGGAAGTGATTTGAAGGACCTGAAATATGTTATAGATTTGATAGAGGATAAAAGTAGAGTTGGTGTTTGCATAGATACTTGTCATACATTTGCTGCTGGTTACGATTTGGTTGATAAATCTTATGATGAATTTTGGAAGACTTTTGAGGACGTGATAGGGTTTGAATACTTAAGTGCCATTCACCTAAACGATTCAAAAACACCATTGGGTGCAAACAGAGACTTGCATGAAAAGCTAGGACAGGGATTTATAGGCTTAAATTTCCTTAAGAGATTAACATCTAGCGACTTTTTAGAAAATTTACCGATCATTCTTGAAACCCCAATATTAAAAAACGATGAAGAGTACGGAGAAGAAATCAAATTGCTAGAATGGATTGCCTATGAAAACCCTTCTGATGATGAATTTGACAAAAAGGTAATTAAACTTCAAGAAGCTGGTGCTAAATCAAGATCTGATCAAATAGAAGCCTTGGAAAAAAAGACCAAAAAGTCAGCCACTGCATCTAAAAAGAAAGCTAAATCAGAAGGTGAAAATCCAAAGCCTTTGAAAAAAGCCAAAAAGGTATAATTTTATTCTTCAGTATCTTGAAGTTTCTACAAAGCATAGACACAAGGTTGGTGGCGTTTTTGCAATGTTACATCTTCTTTTAGTTATATATATTTTTTATGTGAAATTTAAAAATCACTATGAAGACTACACTTGTTGGGGGGTATTTTTTTTTTTTTTTGGTACCTTATTTTATAGAATGAAATCAAGACGATTTTTTTTTCAAAAAAAAAAGCATCCTTTAATACTTATCAACCAAGCAAACCATACAATACTCTTTCATAAAAAAAAAAAAAACGATTACATTT
>ERZ794936.548-NODE-548-length-17179-cov-6.690201_pt1 | contig 17179 bp, 8 predicted proteins | sample MGYA00511083_ERZ794936 | MGnify/ENA primary metagenome ERZ794936 (study PRJEB30137, sample SAMN04331409) | food metagenome | isolation source: Y2 must sample point D1 replicate A | place: Australia: South Australia | collected 2014 ... | reverse complement strand
AGAATAAACCATGCAATATTTTCGGAAGGAGAGGGTCGAATCCGATTTACCTGCCGAGAGGCACATTTCAACGCGCGCGGACGTTTAAGTCGACCTACGTCCCCGTGATGCGCGCGATCAGCCGACTTGGTGGGGGTGCCGGTGCCTGTGCCTGTAGTATTTGAAAGCTACGCCATTTCAAAAATAAATTGCACATATGCCATAATATGAGAAATCATCTCAAAGAAACCTGACTCTACTTCCACATGCTTTCATAAAATTTTGTATGCGTGGAATTGTCGCCTTGACCTTCAAAACTTCCAAGTATGCAAGTGAGGGGATGGGGTAGCAAATTCTTGATTTCATAACTGTTATTCTGCATCTGTGCTCCCAGAGTGCGTGTTCCTACCTCAAGGCATAAAAACGCCTTGCATGCGGTTTGCTGAAGCCTAATATTTTGTGATGGATGCACATACAGAGCCTACAGAGGAAGTCAAAAGCCCCACGGGCCGAAGTGTTAGCGTCCCTGGACTATGCTCATTTTGACTCTCCAATTTTCTTGGCAAAAAGGGCGTATTAGTGCATTTACAAGTTTGTTATATTTTATTCTTTTGTTGATTCTTGTCGCAAGCAACTTATGATATAATTACTAAGCGCTTCCAAAATCACGATCGTGGAGGAAGTCCCCTGCGATCGCGATGCAAGAAATGAATGATATGTTTCTGATGTCTTCATGGCGTCCGAAAGACCCCGAAGGCCGTCATGTTAAAAGTTCAAGTGATCTCTCACGCCATACTCGTTTCCTTTTTTCATGTTTGTCACACTCAACCCTCTAGCCATTAGAGCCATGACCTATGAATAGAACGGTTTGCTCAAGATGTAACATGTACCTGCATGCGCTTTATTCATCTTGCGTCTGAACGGCTTCATTCCAGAGAATTGCGTGCGCAGGTGGGCACGGAGCTCCTAGTTATATGCAGCTCATTGTGAAGCCTCCGGCAATAGAAGCTTTATACACAAGTAGATTTGGCAAGCATACAGTGGCAGCAGCTACAAGACCCTAAACATCTATTTTTGGGAGTACTTAGCTGCACTAAATCTGATGATTTTTTGTTGCTGCGTTGACTTGAGCATATATACGTGAATAACCGACTAAAGTGGTATAACTACACGAGCGGCCTTGTTGTATCTTACACCACTTCATTCGACAATCTTGTGAATGTGTCACTCCGATCGCATAGAAAAAACTCACCGAACCTATCACCTCCTTGTCAATACCCAGTCTGGCCTGCCTTATAGCCTGAATGTTGAAGTGCAGATACAAGAGGGCACAGGCGCCGATGTGGGGGTCTCGTATCTGCATCTCTTTCGTGCAGTATGAATTTCTGGATGATTACACACCCGGCGACCCCGGCAATCTCCCCCCTCGTTCATACACAACTGACTTGAACTTGTGATGAAAGAAGCGAATAAGTACTTCGTTACCAGTTAGTTGCTCTGGAAGTCGAATGTCGATCGAAACAGACGTTGACAACTCAGGTGGCGGAATTTTGTGGGCCTGGCAGTACAAAATAGGGGTAGATCATATAATCAGTGAGCGACCCAGTAATGATACAGAATCGTATCATGAATTGAACAATTTTTATCCGAGAGTTAGTTAGACTTTAAGAAGCGCAAATATTGCGTCGTCGTTGGTGGCGAGCGCAATCTCGCAATAAGGTGCCTCGCATGGCGGTCGAAGTCGACACATAGAACCTTACAAAGTTACCGCACACTGGTCCAATAATTTAATGGGAAAGAGATGAAGACAATCAATTAGAATGTTAAGTAGTAAAAGCAAAATTTACATTGACGGCAGAAAAACAGAACATTAATGAGGCACGTCACGTGTCAGACGTACATTTCGAGATCGTGACGCTAATGTCGCTCGTTTACGACACTGAGAAGAGACCCGCGCGACATTGTGAACCATCCAATTACATGGATCTCAAACTTACATCTTCATCTGATATTGATCGACGACACATAATGACTGCAACTGCTCAACTGTACGAGTTCCCGCCGCTCCGTATGTTCTCTCATCCGAAATAAAGAAGCGATTGGGCCAAACGTGATCTGCGTCGGGCATTGGTGGTCATCTTATTGCACTAGACAACATACTAACGTTTAGCTTCTCAGAATGAATTGGATGCAAGTAATGTTCCTTTTGTGAACAGAGACAAATGTGCTGCCCACTATATTGCATACTACAAGTGTCTTGATAAGGGAACCTCTTACTGCAATGCTGCCAAAGATCAATTTTTCGAGTGCCAGTACGTGGCGTTGAAACAGAGACTTCAAAAACACTAATACAAGGATGCATAGGATAATAAACAAAATGGATGACGTCTGCGAAGCGCTTGGCGGGTTAGTGATTAATTGTAGACAATACGGGTGTTTCATATTGCAACACATGCATGTTATCTTGTTCGGTGCCATGCCCCTTCTCCTGGTGTACTTGCACAGGCCCATGGATAGGAAATGGTAACGCAAAGCACGGTACTGTGAAACTGTATGGTCTGGCAGTACATCTCAGCTGTTCATATACGATCTTCCGAAGGACATGCTATCAGTGTGCGGCCTGCTGCCGAAGACTCTAAAGAGAATCCATGATCTCAGTACAAAGAGAACTTGTCAAACCTGAGCTTGTCTTTCATACATCACGAAGTGAATTTGCTCTCAGTTACTCACGGAAATGAGCCCAATTCATTAGAGATTGGTTATTGGCAGTGCTCCCTCTCGCAGGTGCAATGTCTACATATGGCTGAAAAAGTGCCGAAATTGCAGGTCTCTCTTTTCTTTTCGTACATCGAAGAAAATTCGAAACCCTCATCAGTTAAACGCATACGTTGTTGTAGGAACTAATCTGAGTATTGATCGAAATTTGGGTGTACTTGGGTGTCGCACCTGTATGATGAGAAGTCCTCGCAAACACAGTACCTCCCATTGGCCAACTCACGATATCACATTCAAGCGTCGATTAAAAGTCTGCAACAGAACAAGCAATGGCGTTGACAGAGTTTCCTCCACTTCGTATGTGCTCTTTGGTATTCTTTGGAAGTGAATGATTAGCCCGAAGGAATCTGGCTTCTTTCTTTTACCTTCCAAGTGCACGTTTGGCTCACGTCTTCTTTCTCGCACGACAGCAGGTCAGCAGATTGGCCAGGCAAGCTCGAGTTTTATAAACAAATACTAACGCAACAGTCTCGGAGCAGGATTTGCAAAAATACAAAGTCCCTTTGAAATGGAGAGACAGATGTGCAGCATACTTTGCTCTTTACCAGACATGTCTCATCAGACAAAGTGCCAACTCGTCTGTTGACTGCCATCACGACAAGCACACTTGGGAAGAATGTGAGGCCTTGGACTTGAACAGAAGAAAACAGGAGTTGAAGGATGTGAAGGAGAAAATGAGGAACAACAACGCTTGAATGAATATAAGATGATACATATTTGCATGATTTTGGCTCTAAAGTAGAAGTACAAGCCGTATTCCGACAGACTTTCCTTAAAGCTGGTGAAACAGGAAACGCTTGATATTTGGCTTGCCTCCGCAATCTGCCTTGACGGAAGCACGTGTAAGACGCAACAGAGTATTGCACCTCGTAGACAAGCATCCTTGCTAGATCATAGACTTCGGTAACCATCATCAACTTTAGAGTCGTCGCTGAAAGCCAACAGAAGCCCAGCCAATTGAATGAAATTTTTGGTTTTACCAGCACGATTTAGCTCGTTGCATGCGTACGCAATTTACTCACATACACAAACCTCAAGGAGCTTTCCGAGTATTTGCAATAGAAATGTATGGCTCACGACCTTCTTTTTCAGAACGAGTTTTCAGTAGATCGAACGAAATGAATTTGCTTGTCGAGATGGTTGACTGTTCGTGAGAATTGAAGTTTATGGATGAATAGCTTAGGAAATGGCAGAGAGCACACTGACAAGAATTACGAGTTTACTAGATTGGTTTTTCCGAGACCTAACTCTAGCGCAAGCCCAAAAGATCAAACGCAACGAGCCAGATATCGGTGATGTTCAATCTGCCTCCGCTGTCCACACTCTAGTATCAACAGGTGAATGATATAAAGCTCTAGCATATATTCGGAGATAAAATTATTACTATCAATTAGAAGAAAAGAAAAAGCTTTGAATGTTTCTCTCGCGAATCTCTATATGCCGCGAAGCCATCGCACGTGACCGTGACGATTTGTCATGTACACGACTTAATCACCCCGCCCCCACGCTCGAGAGTGCGTGAGCGGTCGAAGCCTTGCTCCATATTTTATCACATCTATTGAAAACACATCATTGACAATGGCCAAAGAAAATCTATCTGTTGCTCTGTCTGAGCCTGTGGCCCTTGCAGATTCAAAGGACAAATCTGATTCGGCACCGCTTGATGAAGCCACCCCACATGGCAATACCACTGCAACTCAGGTTCCAGTCAAGATTGACTCTGAAACACAAAGTAAACATGACGAAAACGATCTTGAGGATGTTTCTGTGGGAGATGAGTCTCCTTCACAGGCTTCTGATGAGGTAAGGGGGAAGTCGGGCGATGCTTCAATGAAGAAGAATGGGCCCGCGGCCAAAAGCGGGGCTGAGCTGTCCGTTTCAGAAAAAGATATGAAGGGAAACTCGGGTCTGGGAATTGCTGATGAGGCTCCCAACGATGACTCAGAGGCGCCTCCGCGTCCTACGCGCCCAGTCTCTCCTTTGCAACAAATTAAGCGTGACTTGAAGGATGCGTTTCCCCAAATTGAGGACAAATACGTAGAAGCATGCTTGATCGCGTCTGAAGGTCGCATAGATCCTGCTTTCAATGCCTTACTATATTTACTGGACCCCTCTTTCAAACCAGAGCCTGTTGTTGCCACTTTCAAGCCAATTGTGAAAGAAAAGCCCCAGTTTACCGACGACGAGCTTTTGGCACGTCAATTGCAAAAAGAGTTTGACAAAGAAGAGCGCAGAAGAAGAAGTGCCGCTGCTAAAGCACGTCAGAAAAATACTGCAACGGTAAGAGAGGAGTCCGACGAGTCGCCTGATGAAATTGACCAATTGAAGGAGCAATTTTCACAAGGCTTTGAGGAAGCAAAGACTACAATCAATGGATGGGTTTCTGGTCTAACAAAAAAGTTCTCGCAAGAAGGTGAGAGCGGGTCTTCTTCAGCGAATTCTGGACTGAATACCAAGCTTTTTGGGGCTTTGGGTGGCTCGTCATTCAATCTGGACACAAAGAACCGCACCAGGAATTTCGACGAGGATCCAGAAATATTGTCACTGGATTTCAGCAGAAATGTTGACTTGAAGGCTAGCGAGGCTCCGAGATTGCCCCGCCGCCTGGAAAAGTCGGAACAAGAGAGCCGTTGGCAACCTTTAAACTCAGACGTGCCGGTGAGCTCCGACGCGTTCTTGGTTACAGATCTGGAGGAAGAGGAAAGAAAGTAGCTACTGGGTCAACAATACAGTTTGAAGTAGCCAGTGTGGTGCTCTGATTGTATTTTTATTCTTTATTATATCATTTTTTTTTTTTTTTCATCCAAGACACCTCAATATATATGGTGCTTGTGGTAATATACACAAGATTCGTAGATTTGTTTTCCAAACAAGGAGTTGGATTCGTTACTGGAACATGTTCAATGCCTGAAATGCGCTTTTTTCTTCATCGTTCGTAGAGTCGTGACGGAGAGAGACGTTCATAAGTCCCTCCTCATATTTTGCCCAATTGATTTCGGGTGCTCTGGGTATTTTATGCTGAGTAGGCAACGATTGCTTATCATAAATGAGCCGAATATAGAAGTCTACCAAGTCCAGCTTGGAAGCTTTTAGAGCTTGAGAGCGGAGGGACGAAAGTTCTGTGATTTCGGTCTCGATGTTTTCTTTGGTTACATCAAGAAGAGATGCCGTCGAACTCAATACCACATAGTCAGAATTTGATTCAAGAGGATGGAGGTCATTCACCTGAGAGTATGTTTCGTTTTGATCAGATTCTAAATCGTAGTCTTCATCCTTTGGAGTCAAAAGTGGGCACTCAAAATGCTCGTTGCGGGAAAGCTCAAACAGGACAGACTTTTGCCGCTGATGAAGTCTTTGTGGCGACAGGGAATTCGAAGGAGAAGATGGAGAAGGCAGTCTCTCTTGCGTAGGCACAAAAAAAGACTTGGAATCTAGTTTTGCTTTCTTTTGACGATTAGTGATGTCTTCCATCTTTCTCTTGGGGTAGATTTCGGTTAGACTTGCGGCCATTTCTCAAACTATCTCAGGTGGTTTCGAGGTGTCTTTTTCGTGCTTTATCAGATCTAACAAACGGGCATAAGTTGGCTCAAAGGGCACAACAGAAGGCAGTATCGAACCACTCTTTAGTGCTCGATCTGGACAGATTCGAGATTTCGCACAATTCAGCAGCAAGAAGTGAAATTCGCTCTTCTTGGGCAAAGTACCTCAGAAAATAGCAAGCTTGTGAAACCCTGATCAAAATTATGAGTAGCTGAATCGACTAAATGTCGCAGATGGGGCGTGCCTCGGGATCAGGCTTTTTGGTCAAGGGTGAACAGCCGCGAAATTGACGGTTTAATCCCAGTCTGAGAAACGATCAAACGACTCAAACGCACAGATTTATTTTGATTTCGTAAGAACGAGGCTAAGCCCAGAAATATAACACTTTTATCGAGAAAACTTGTGCCTGGTCTTTGTTTGTTTATTTTAAATTTGATGGGCCGTGAGGAAAACAGGGGCAGCGGTGGTGGAAGGTCGAGGAAAAACTAAAGATGGCAAGCAGCGGAGGACGCACGGGTGGCGGAAAAGCGTGAGCGCGAAGAATCCTTGCGCGGAAACCGGCACGGCACGACATCAGCAAGCGTGTTGTTGCCCGAATTGTTGAAACAAAATTGGCGGTGTCTCGTCAGCTTTAGTGCTCTTGATTTTTTTTGATATACTCGTGACTCTCCCCTTGCAACCAAGGCCCGGGATTCACTCACAGGATTCATACAATACTCTCTTGGTGTGGTGTTTACAGTGCGCATGCGATCCTTGCGGCTGAATTCGAGCGAGGCATTGCGTTGCCGAATGCGGACAAAGGCATACACGCAAGAGCTTCGCCGCCAAATTGAGGCACGGATCCTCGAGCACAGATTTGTACCTACAGCTCCACAATCACGCCTTTCTTCAAAAAGCCGTAGTAAAGTTCGGATCTACAAGTGGAATGGCCTCAAAAGCCTGGATGAGTCGGAAAATTACGTGGGCGGGGTAAACAGTATTTAAAATTGGTGGCAGGCGCCAGTCTGTAATTCGAAGTTGAATGCTTTATCGCGCGGCCAAAGAAGCATCATCCTCCTCCCCCTCAGTGATCACTGCAATTCTTCAGGTCAAAATGATTGTTTACCTTCCAAAAAGATTTAGAGCTCAAAATTCTGGAATTTTTCGCTAAGCGAAATCTTACTTCTGAATCATTTGAAATGTGATACACTGTTACGCGCATGAGGATAGTACCACCAAATAGACTCGTGAACTTGATTCTTCGTGATTAAAAGCTGCTTCATTAAAAGAGCGATTCAATATCCCTTATCCATTTTGTCTAGATCTCTTCTCCTATGTGATAAGCATTTTCGTTATTGCAAATTTAGTGTGAGATTAGATAAGGGCATGCAGGAAAATGCTTGAATTCTCGGATTTTCTGTGTGGGGTGAAGATCGATATTTCGTATCACAAATTCTCCTGATCTAATTGTGACGACAACTCTTTCATCAGTATGTTTGTTTTTGTGCAACTTTCTGCAAATGGACCCAGGACGGGAGGATACGGCAGCGACGGCAGTATACAACAGATCTACCTTTGTTTCGGCATGAGGGAAGAATAGCTGCAAAAGCGCAGAAGGGTTACGAGGATGAGGTACTACATTCAATCTCAAGCGAAATATCACTTACAGCAAAGCTTGCTTCTTCCGGACTGAGGTATACACGGATTTTTCTGGAAGGTATAACGTTCGAATTCTCTTGAGTCGATCCTGTGATTCTCCACATGTGTCACGAGAAAATTCTCATTCCAACAGAAGACTTTAAGCCTCATCGCCGTTTTTGTTGCTCGAAACAGAGCTTGCTTTGCTGAAACGATCGGTGCTGTAAAGTCGAGAAGTGGTTGACCTTCAAAACTCGTGAACCCATAAAGGACGAGCAACTCTTTGACTGTCTATGTGTTGAGCAGCAAGAAGTCAATCACTTCCCACTTGACGTCGCATCAACCCCAATAAGTGTGGTCTCTACAACCACCGAAAACATTCATGGTGTGGTTTTGCCGCGTTTGCCTCGGTACGTTTCTCAGACCTGAAATCAAAAAGAATATTGGCACGGTTGTCTCTCGAGGGCGATACACTGGTTGAGAAGGTCGCGCCAGAAAAAATTCCGCGGGCTTCCCGCTAAAACCCGAGACATATGCACATCATAAGCCGATAAACTCGACGAAGCCAATCTCTCGGCCAATCATTTTTGAGTTTCAGATAGACAAAACACCAAGCTGCAAGTGTTTCTTTTGTGAATGCGTCACTGATTATCGTAATTCTAGCCCGAGAAATGTCTTACGAGTCTAGAATGGAGAAGCATTTTGACTGAACTGTTGAAAGTGTGAGCAGCGTAGCAAACAAACTTATTGAAAATGCAAAGTCCGGGCGCTTTTGGTGTTAGCCATTAACTAATTAATGGAGTGTATCTGGTGAGCGGCTCGCGCCCGCGTTCGCTTCTATCGTGACTCTCCGGCATGATGTCCTCATCAAATCTGCCGCGGTGCTATCTGACCAATGATATTCTCGGTCTTCCCTAGATAAGACTGCACGATACCGCACAAACGCATAGCGGCCTGTACTGGGCTTACATGCTTGGGCAATTGCCTGTCCGTAAAAGCCCGATCATGGTGCCTGTAGTATCAATATGGCTCTTCCACATTTCGCCGTCTTGAATTGGAAACATTATCCCAAAGTCTCCTCAGGCCCTCAAATTTCAATTTCGAAAAGTTTTCTTGGAGGGTTTCGATAGGTCCCCAAAACTCAACTTACTGGTGTTATCGTATCGTTGGTTACATCACGACCCCCAAAACTTGAAAGCCTACTGCTATTCACAAAGAATAGCTTTTCAGCATTGGCTACAACACTCAATTGCAGAATCGGCCCACTTAGTGCTTGTTTGTGTTACTCAAATGCCATCTGAACCCGCTCAGCTTGATCAGACGGAGCTGTCCGTCCAACTCTGGCACATGTACAAAAATGCAAAAAATCTCATTCCTTACAGAGTTCGAATGGAAAACCTCATTTGGCGAATGATGCACATCAAAAACCAAAAACTTCGACAAGACAGACTCAATATTCGTACAAGTCATGACTTTGGTTCTCTAACGACGCATCCTATACTTGGCCCGTTCGGCAGTGACGAGGAGATGGGATCCCCTAGCGATGTGAAAAAAGAAGATTTTGACTACGTTGCACATATTCGCCGGATGAGCAACACGCAGCAATCGCGAAAGCGACCGGCCCCTTTGCTGCCATTCTTGCCTGCTCTGCATGGCTTAGACTTGCCAGATCCAATTCAAGGACTGATACACTCAAATCTTTCTGCTGCTTTGAAAGACACTCGGAATACCATATCAGAGCCGAACGGCAATGATAATGGCTTCGCATTTCTGCTTGATTCGATGGCTTTTGAAGGTCCCACGAATAACGATATGCTTAATGAACAAAGCAGACTGTATCAATACGCAAAGCCGTTTGACTTTACCCCCGTTCATGAGCCTACTCCATCCTTGCCCACAAGACCTACATTCGCACATTCGATCTCGGCTCAGCCTTCCGACTTCCTCACTAGCAATCATCACATGCGCCAGGCCCAGCCTTCTCTGCCTTTTCAACAAACCTCAGATCCAGAGCTACCTAACGTGGATCCCAACCTCTTCCATCGCGGGGGCAATCCCCTGGAGTTCGCATCATCTGCCCCTCAAGCGATTAGTATCTCGCAATCTCAGTCTCGATATCCGCCGTCGAAAAGACAGACACCCCTGCTGCTGTACGACCCTTCTTCATTCATGTATCATGCCACCAATAACTCGGTACTTCCCGCGCAAATAACGAGACAGGATAATTCTTTGGTGAGTGTTGCAGATCACTTTGCAGCCCCTCTGAGGCCCTTTACCCCGTATGACGACGATGTGGGGTCTATTCACGACACAATGAACTTGGGAAGTTCCCATTACGATTCGACTTTTTCAGGAATGCTCTCGGCAAGATCGTCTCTTGTGGATCCTACATCTGTGAATGAAAATGACAACAAGATGTCTTACTTTGATGTGAATGTGAGGGGCGCCTCTCAGTCTTTCTTGCCGCTGCAGCCACATCCCCTTCAGCAACAGCATCCGGCACAAAGCTTTGCAGCCCAAACAGGTATCCCATGGTCAGACAACTACCTTGATGATGCTGGAAGTCCTTTAGGTTCTGTCTCGACTACCAATTCGGCCACCACATCGAATTTGGCTCGTTTAGCGTCACTGCCCAAGAAGAAAACGAAGAAGACTAAGCCTAAGAAGAATCTCGAAACCCACCCATCGATTGAGAACGCAAAAGCCGCTGGTGCTAAAACCAGCTCCACAGCAGTTTCCAATGCTAAGTCTAGACCAGTCACTCCAGGTGCAATATCCAAAACAAACCAAAAATCGAATGAAAAAGGCGGATCAAAGGGAAATTCGGCCCAGGCCCTTAGTGCGATGCCTAATATTGAATGCGCAAATTGTTTCACCAAAACTACACCTCTATGGAGAAGGAATCCTCAAGGAGAGCCCCTTTGCAATGCTTGTGGACTCTTTTTGAAACTTCATGGGACAGTTCGTCCTTTAAGCTTGAAAACCGATGTTATAAAAAAGAGACAACGAGGACAAGGCACTACACCAGTCCCGAGGAAAAATTCGCAACAGGGACAAGGCTTGACACAGGCGTCGTCCCAGTCGTCGACCGTAAAATTGGAGAGGGATGGCGATGATTTCAACCCCAGGCCCATCAACAAGAGCGGGCTGATATCTGAAAGCATCGCAACGAAGAGAGTAGAGACGAATCGAAACGGCGAGGTTGCGGGTGATGCGATGAGCTTCAAGGCAGAAGAAGCCTTGCTCCCGATACATGAACTTGAGAAAGAAAGCGATTGGTACTCGATTCCTCAGAACGATTTGAAATTGGGTGTCGAAGATGTTGAAGAGAACAAAGGACAATGGGATTGGCTTAACATGAATATGTAAGTCAAAGAATGCGCAGGTATATTTTAGAGAGAGCCGAAAAAATCTAATAGACTAATAATGGGATGTTTTTCCTGAAGCTAGCTAAAGTTTCTTTAATCAAGGCCATTTTTGGACTGTTTTAGGAATCGCTCTAAGTGAGCACTCCGATAGCATTGCCAGCGCACATCTCCGGGCTGGGCTTGCATGCATGCTCGCTATGAATATACCACTGTCTGGAAAGTGAGTCAGTTCGAAATGTACTAAAAAAGCAGCCAGTTCTCAACCTCAGCCAATACAAACTCAAGCTCATGTATCCTAAAGTGATTATAGAATACTGCGCCAAGTGCAAATGGCACAACCGCGCTGTGTGGTATCTTCAGGAGATCTTGCAAACCTTCAGTGATCCCGAGAAGAATCTAGTTGCAGAAGTGGCTCTTCGGCCCTCCTATGATAGTCCAGGCACGTTCGTTGTTAGAGTCGCTGCAGAAGAAGGGCAAAGCAAAATTGTATATTGCCGAAGGATGAAGAAGTCGACTCGGCCGCAAACCGAGCTGTACCACTACGACGGCTTTCCAGACTCGAAATTGTTGAAAAATCTCATACGTAACGAACTTTTTCCAGAACACGGACTCGGTCATCTGGACGGCCGGGCAGAAATTTTGGCAGACTGCTTACCGTGTCGGGAAATTGAATAGCTAATCGATATGTCAATCACTCTCATTCGTTTGAACTATTCATTGGCATGAGAACTCATGCGCTCGATGCACGATGCTCACTTTCGATTCGATAGTGAAACCATGCATGTCAACGCTTCACCGCCTTAAAGATACGGTGCAAACTCAAGCGATGTAACGATCTTCGAAACATTTCTCTTCGAGTAAGTATGGCGAGATATTTCATCCTCGTGTAGTATGAGCAAACTGTGCGCTTACCAAAAGTTTCGAGAAATCACCTGATTTTTGAATTTCGTACTGGGCTAGAGTCACTTGTCATCTGCATATGCATTATATCTTCTCGTACTTATCCGCGAAAGTGGTGACGAAAATCTCTATTCGCCATCGGTGTATACATCGCTGTCGTCGTCATCTTGCTCTTCTCCCTCATCGTCTTCGTCATCACTCTCGATGAAGTCGTCAACAGCATAGCTTACTTCCTTCTTGCGTCTTCCGGGTGCGGATGCACTTACGACGTAAAGATCCTCCAACTCATCCTGGATATTGGGAGTTGACCGGGACTTTGCCGATGAATTCGCCTTCGAGGACGGGGTGGGTTTGGTCTCTGTGACATCGTCATCACCTGAGAGAATTACAATGTCGTCATCAGAGTCAAAGAACGACTTCTTAGCTGTAGACGCGGCATTCGTAGCAGGAGCCTTCTCTCTGGATGAAGGCTTCTTGAAGAAAGTTGGAAGGTTGTCAGCTGGGACACTAGAATTCTCTTGAGCAAACGGAAGCTTGGCTTGTGCTTTCTTCGCAGTTGGAGTCGAAGTGCCAGGTTTCTTCGCGCCTGCTGCATTGGCTAGAGTGCTTGATTTCTGTAAAGCGGCTTTTTCTGCAGATGGGCTTGGCTTTTTCGCGGGCTTCTTCTTCGCTGAGCCATTCTCCTCATCCTTGGCCTCCGCCTTGACTCTTCTTCTCTTTTTCGGGGCCCTCAGGGCTGGTCCGCCCGTCAATTTGGAGCGCTCGAACTCATCGTCATCCATGAACTTTTTCCAACTCTCCAAAAACACATCCAAGTCCTCATTCCACAAGTCCTTGGCGCTCTTGCCGAACAAGATGTTCAATTCTTCTTCTTTTTCGCCCTTCTGTTGCAACAATTTCTCGTATCTCTCACGAGTCAAAGCCCAAAGCGACATTCCAAGTAAGTAGTCGTAGTAAGAGTAAATATTTTCCGGTACGTGAACATTCTCCTCGTTTTCGATCTCGTTCACGCTTTGCTCATTAATACGATCAATATCACCTGCTTCTGACTCTTCTTCTTTTAAGAGCTGTTCTGCGTCTGCAATGCGTAGAGACTCATCTTCCTTCACTTGTTGACCTTTCTTGTCAAAGCGAGCAAATTTCAATTCAGTAAGCATCTGAACTAAAAGTGATCTTTTCTTGTTTGAGATGCTCAACTCCTTGTCAATAATCAACTTGATGAACCTAGCTTGTTCACTCAATTTAATCAATTGATTCTGTAAAACCTCCGTCATGTGGTCTTTACGCTTCTGATAGAAGAGCAACCTCACAAAATAGAAGTCCCTCAAGATCTCGTTAGGATCGTCATATTTCTTAATTCTCCCTTCTGGATCGAAAGCAACCATATTCGACATGTTGATGGTCGACACAAGCTTGAATCTTTCGAGGAAACCGATTTTTCTGGTTTTCATCATTTCCGCCTCAGTCAACTTGACAACGAACCGAATCTTAGACGTGTGTTGTTCTTCCATATCCTTGATCCAAGCAGTTTTATCGTTCTCAATCGCATCCAATAAAAATTCTTTGACATTGTTGGTCCAGGTCTTGATTGGAATCTCTGAGATTTCAACGGTCTTCTCGTCTATCTGCTCAATTAGGCCTTTTGCCTTATACTTGCCGGGGCCAATTCTTTCGATTTCACCTTCCCAGCCTCGATACCATGGAACAAGCTCATCTAATTCATGTCCTTCCATGAGCTTTCTTATATTGTTAACCAAATCAACAGGGTTAAATGACGGGATGTTTGTGGACCAACCGGTACCAATACCTTCAGCACCATTCACCAAAAGCATTGGTATCACGGGCAAATACCATTCCGGCTCGACGGTTTGCTCGTCATCTTGAATGTACTCGTACAAAGCATCATCCAACGGGTTGAACACCTTCCTCGTTATCTCATTCAACTCCGTGAAGATGTATCTGGCTGCGGAAAAATCTTTACCGCCAGCAGCACGTGTACCGAACGCACCATTTGGCTTCAATAAATTCATGTTGTTTGATCCGATGAAGTTTTGGGCCAAGCCAATAATGGTCTGCATTAAAGACTGCTCGCCATGGTGGTAGGCCGTTTTCTCACCAATATATCCAGCCAACTGCGCCACCTTCATTTCATTCACAAGATTTCTCTTGAAACATCCAAACAAGACCTTACGCTGACCAGGCTTGAAGCCATCCAAAACGGAAGGAATCGATCTGATGTTATCAGCCATCGAGAAAAGAATGAGCTCCTCGTTTATGAAATTGCTGATGGGAATGACCTTCATTTCGGAGTCAAGATGTGTTCCCGGTTGAAATCCTTGCAACCATTCTTTTCTGTCATCTGCCTTCTTTTTCGAGAACACCAAATCAATGTACCCAGGATCTTGCTCTTGCAACGCGTGGAATTCCTTCAAGTGTCTGTCCAATCGCGAAAAGTACTCTTTTGCTTCTGCGTCGGTACTCGTACCCAAACCCTTATAGTACTTATGTGACCACCTAACATTTTTGCCTTCAGTATCTCTCCAGGCCTCGAATTCTGGCATCGAGTAGAAAGAGATTTTTTGCTGATCCAGGCGGCCTCTCCCCTTGATACTCACCTTCACAATAGGGGTAATAAACTCAAGCAAGAAGCCGGGAATGTTGAGAAGACCAGGAAAACTTGACTCGAAAAAGTTGATGAGCAATCCCTTGATATGTGAGCCATCGTGATCCTGATCGGTCATTATCATAACGTGGCCATATCTCAATTCCTTGACATTGTCAATGGTATAATGCTTTTTGTGTTGTAGCCCTATGATCTTTTTCAAGGCAGTGATTTCGGCGTTTTTAGCAATCTGGTCAGCGGACGCATCACGAACATTCAACAACTTACCACGAAGAGGGAAGCAGCCGTAGTAGTCTCTACCGACAACAGTGAACCCAGCCACAGCCAAAGACTTGGCAGAGTCACCCTCGGTAAGAATTAATGTGCAGTTGTAACCCTCTTTGGTACCGGCTTTGTTGGCATCGACCAATTTTACCTGGCCCTTAATTCTAGTTTTTCTTCTGCCATCTTCCTTTTGCAAAGCCTTATCTTCATTCGCGTCCACAATACTCCTAATCGTGTCGATGATACTTGTCTTCATGATTTTCTTGATGAACTGTTCGGTGATGATCACTTTATCCTTCTGCTTCGTGGCAAATTGGCCTGCTCTTGTGGTAAGTTGCTCTTTGGTTTGCGATGTGAACGCAGGATTTTCAATAAGACTGTTTATGAAAATGAACATGTTACTCTTGATCTGAGGGGCCTTTATCATCAATTTTTTCTTGCCCTTCTCCTTCTTGTTCAACTCTTCCATCAACTTATCTATGATCTGATCCGAGACGTACTTCACGTGGGTACCACCAGCAGTGGTGGCAATCGAGTTCACGAAACTGACCTGGTTAAATGTGCCGTCACTCACGGCAAATGCCACCTCCCAACGGTCATTGATCACCTCATGCACGATCGAGGTGTAGTTATTTGCCGCCTGCTCGATGCTCAAACTAGGACTTCTTTCATTGATGGCCTTGACATACATCTCGACGTAACCCTTGAAATTTTTGACCCCGAGTTTCTTTTCATTCAAGAAGATGTTGCAGTCTTTCACCGTACCGCATAAATCGTAGACTCTCCTGCGCAACACGCAAAGAATGTCCTCATCAAGCGAATCCATGTGGAATTTAGCAAGGTCGGGCTTGAAAGTGACCTTGGTATACTCGCGCTTGTTCTTGACCTTCGTGATTTGGGGCTTGGATACCTTCAGCATGTTGTTCGTCCAAGTCTGCTTGTATAGTTGGCCTGTATTCTGGTCTGCCGTCTCCAACTCAAACTCTGTCGAAAAGATGTTACAAAGTTTTGCACCGAATCCGTTTCTGCCACCCACAACCTTCTTCTGGTCATCGTCATAATTCGAAGAAGTGAGCAAGTTTCCAAAAATCATCTCGGGAATCCATATATTCTCCTTGTCGTGGATCTCCACAGGAATCCCCTTTCCGTCGTTCATCACCAGGATTGTGTTCGCCGCGGCATCAATTTCAACCTTGATATTCTTCATAGACTTATCTCTGATTTTATTGTCAGCGGCATTGACCAAAATTTCGTCAAAGATTTTATACAAACCTGGTACAATGGTTACTTTTTTGAACACCATCAGCTCCGACGCGTCGTCGAAACACCACATCTCGACCTCATTTTTCTCGACAGACCCAATATACGTGTCCGGTCTTTTCAATATATGCTCTAATTGCGAGAGCTTTTGGTATTGATTCGAGGCATTGCCACCGTTTTTAGGCGCAGGCGTGCCGCTCCTTGAGGACGCGTTACTGGCCGAGGAACCCGATGATCTGGCAGAATTTTTAGACGGCTGGATCACCTCCTCCACGCCGGACAGATAATCTTCATCTGAGTAGTCGGACATCTTCTGCGGCTAAAACGTATGCAGAAAGTCGTGGTGCTTACGGATGGATAAAAGAATACAAGGTTGGGAGGAAAGGTGCGGATCGCGTGTTTTGATCTCGGCAATGCAGTCACCAGCGTACGCGAATGCCCTTGCAGCTAGGGCAGGAGCTTAGAAGCACACGGCCAACTTATGTACCACTAAACGTTACAATTCACTTCGGACAAATATACTTTTTGTATTCACACATATGCTTTATTGAACAAGCCGATTTAAAATTTTATTCGCGTCTTATTTTATATTCCCTTGCTTTAGCTACATGCTGGGTCTTTTGAACTGAGAGGGCCGCAATGCCGCACCGCGTTCGCGTTTTGAATGGGAAGCTGCATGCCGGCCTAGCCTGATGTCCCGTTTTCAATTCCAACTTCGGCGCAATGCTAGACACTTGAACTTTGAACGAGTCCATTTCATCCGCTTCGAGAAAGCTTCTTATCTTCAGCTGCACGCATCTTTTCTCATGGGTAAAATCTTTAAGTATCGGTTCATCTCTGCGCAGCGAGGCAA
>ERZ794936.546-NODE-546-length-17211-cov-7.780427_pt1 | contig 17211 bp, 5 predicted proteins | sample MGYA00511083_ERZ794936 | MGnify/ENA primary metagenome ERZ794936 (study PRJEB30137, sample SAMN04331409) | food metagenome | isolation source: Y2 must sample point D1 replicate A | place: Australia: South Australia | collected 2014 ... | reverse complement strand
CGAGAGCTTCCTGGGCGAGAGCTTCCTGGGCTTTGATCGTCACGCGGTGTTCATACAAATATTGCGCCTGCAGATCAGATGATAAGTATAACAACCATAAGCAACATATGAGAAATTATGGGACAGACACATGCCCAGGAACCCCTCAAAAGAATATACGATGAGCAGGATTTAATACTGTTCCACCGTTCCATCGCATCTCAAAAGTTGCACCATGTGATGTCACTTATTGCAGATAAAGTAACAGCAACTGAGGTGCCCGAAAATTGTCTCCGTGTCACAATCGTCACAAGAGATCTGGGCACAAGGGAGCCTGACACCAAGTTCGAGTGCAACAAGTCGCATGCATATACTGGCAACATAGCTGAGCTCATCAAAATTTTCGATGTGTTTGACCAACTCATAGACGAAACTCCTCCGTTACAAGGGCCGAGGAGATTTGGAAATATGGCGTGTCGCGATTGGCATGTAAAAATGAGAGCTCAATCTTCGACGCTTCTTCGCAAGTTGAGTACTGATGAGCAGTACATAACTGAGCTCAGCTATTACTTGGTCAACGCATTTGGGTCCGAGGTGAGACTAGATTACGGCTCCGGTCACGAATTGTCATTCATCGCCTTCTTCGGAGGCCTTTTCGACTCTGGTATCATCGATGAAACGATTTCAGGTCAAGAGATTCTAGTTGTTTTCAGTAAATACTACGATTTGGTTCGTCGTTTGATATTGGACTACAGTTTAGAGCCGGCAGGCTCACATGGTGTATGGGGCCTAGACGATCATTTTCATTTTATTTACATCATTGGTGCAGCGCAATTTAACGCTCGCCACGGGGATCACCACTCTCGTCTTGCACCCCCTGTGCTGCTGATACTCTCATCGCAAACGATTGGTGCTTACAAGTTAACGAATCTATATGTAAATGCGATTGCGTTTATTTTTAGGCTCAAACTGGGTCCGTTTCACGAGCATTCTCCGGTACTTTACGATATACACAAAACTGTTTCACTCTGGAGCAAGGTGCAGTCTGGCCTTTTCAAAATGTACGATGTGGAGGTTTTTGGAAAATTCCCGGTTGTTCAGCATTTCTGGTTTGGAGAGAAATTATATCCTTGGCTAGAAGTCGCTAGTTCGAGGTCGCTTCCAGTCAGGGCGACCGATATGCCTGAAGTCAGTGAAGAGGAGGAAGGCTATAAGGATCCACGTACACATAACAATTTGCAAGGCATCAAGTCCAAAAATGATAATATTTCTATGACAGGCGCGCCATGGGCGAGAAACAACCCAACGAGAACTATTCCAACGCGAGGTACCTGGGGCTTGAGAAGCTCACAAAGAAGTCATGACAAATGATCGAGTCTTCATGACCTTGCTGCGTTGAAATTGAACGCCGATCGACACAAAGGGCAGGTGCTACTGCCTGAGCTTTTGAACCATTTGTATAGACACGCTGCATGGAACTTGTTCAGACATGTCGGACAATTTTTGGAGGGCAAAGAATGGTCCTGGTGCAAAATTGAGTAACATATGGCACATTCCTCGAATCCAGAGAAATGCAAATTCACATTCTTATTGAAGAGCTCAATACTGTCGAAAATTGAACCATTGGTTAAGGTAATGACTCTTTGAGATGCGAGTAGCCATGCCCTCCACTGGTTCTCCTTCACACCCAAGCGAACAGGCCCCTCTACCAAAACATTCGAGAGAGGAAATCTTTCAGGGATTCTGATCACCATTTCCATAGTCTGTTCATCGATCACGTAGGTAGACTTGATCTCGTTTATAACTTTGTTTACCTTGATAGTGAGCGTGTCGTCATTCTTTGTCAATTTCTCTTGGCAGGTTTCAACTTCGTCGAGCATCTCCGAAATCAAGATCGGAGAGATGAATCGGACCGTGAATTTTTCGACTTGTTGCTTCAACTGTACATCCCGAATCTCATTAAACCAATGCAGCGCAAATGATCCCATGTACTGAAACACCAAGTAGCACAAGTGTGCCATTGAAAAATAAACCTCTTCTCTTACCAGATAGCCTTGAGAATCTAGGCCTGTCTCATAATCTTGAATAAGAGATTGCGCGGGCATGACCTTCTCGCCCTTTTCAACTGGCTCGCGAGAAAGCTGATTGAAAAACCGTTGATCACTCAAGGGCAAAGTCTCGAATATCGTGTTGAGCAAGAGCACGATGCTATTGTTGGCCTTCAACTGGCTTATGTAATCAAATTTCATTGAGTAGGTCGACTCCTTAAAGTGGTCGAATACAAGGATCCAGCTCCACACATATTTGAAAATGTCTTTGTAATTCTCGTTGTCGAGAGCGTCTTCCAAATGAAAGTATTCATCGGAAATCGTCTGAATCAAAGTATCCTTGAAGGAAGTAAGGTCGCTCACAGTCTTAGCATCCCCTGAGAGATTCGACTTTCGCATCTGAACCTCGAGAATTGTGTCTTGCTGACTATCGTAAACATTCTTGCGAAGCAACTGATACGCAATCCTTTGCGAACTAACGGTCTCCGACTCTGATAGAAGTTGATATAGGTTTTGGGCGTTCTCTGCGAGCACTAGTTTCGAGAACTTGGCATTACGCAATGCTCTTTCAATTAATGTATCGACAAGAATCACCGGTTGGTTGCATGTCCTGCTTTCACTTCCCACAGCTCGCTTAGCAACAACCAAGTCTAATATTTCTTCTTCAATGGAGGTACGGCTTTGGCTCCAGTCATCAAGAGAATTCACATTGGCACGTTTCGATAGCTCAAGAAACAACCGCAAGGTAAAATACTCCAAAGCTTGCGTATCACGATTGAGCTGAGCCATGCCAAAGTTATTTAGACACAAGTCCACCGCTAATGACCAAATTTTGTCCGGGACCTGGTCTCCGACAGATTGGATTAGATGGGTAACAAAAGAAGCGAGTAGACTTCTCACAGATATGAACAGAGCGTCAAAGGCAATATCACACTCTAACCAACTGGTGAGATGATTGACAAGCATTCCTAATTTGTGACTTTGTAACACATCGTACTCGAAGTCAACGTTACAGAAGCTGTCAGCGAGAGAAAGCCAAACAAGCCCGGCTTTACTGATTTCTGCCGAAGTGCGAACACCCAAAATTTCGGCAAAAACAAAGTTTCTAATCCTATCAAGTTTCGTGGACACGCCGATGAATTTTGTCGCAGAGCAAAGGAGAGTGGCAAGCTTCAAAGGGTGACTGCTGAGCTTTGTATATGCTATCCCGAGACCATCGAAACTCGACAAGGTCAAACTCTCGAAAGTGGGGGTGAGAGCTCTCACCAACACCCTGGAAACATAGTATTGTCTCACCGTGTAGGGTCCTTCTCCAGAGATTTCGTTCATCAAAACCGCAATATCTCCCTCTGTGCTTGTGTTATTGAATGCTTGTATGATGCTCTCCTCACTGACCTGACCTGAAAGTGCACTGGCGTCCATAGGCGCTTCACCGTTCTCTTCCGCCGTGTCTTGTTTGCTTAGTGGCGCCAAAAAAGTATAGTCAATGATATATTCGGCGCAAATATTTCTTAGTACTTTGACCCTAAAATCCTCCAGCTCGAGGACTTTCGTAAGATCTCTGAGTAAAGCTGAGAATATAAAAATGGTGCGCGGAAGAACGGTTGAGTTTCCCCTCTGGATGAGATTGACATTCTGAAAAAGAGAGTTGGATATAGAAAGACATGCAAGGTCAACACACTCGAGCGACCTGTTCACCTCGCTCTCAATCTGATCAATCGGCAACATTGCCATATTATTTTTGAGAAAAAAAACCAAGGATGAAAAATCTGAAGCTGGCTTCGATTCGAGCAACCAGCCGAAGATCACATTTCTCACCAACTCTTTATCCTCGATTGTATCCAAGAAGGTCGCGGAGGTTTTGTCACCAACAGTGTTCAAAGCGCAAACGATCAATGATTGCATCGTAGGCACGGGAAGTTCCGCCACTTGCGAAACTTGGTCGATGTGAACAATACTGTCGATAAGTTTCTTCTGAGTCGCATAATCCTCACTTGTGCGCATCAAGTTTGATAAAATTTCGGGTTCCCGAATAAACGCGAATATCAAATCACTTTCCACTTCCAGCCTATTCGTCTTTCTCGAAAGCAGAATTAAATGGGCAAATGCGTCTGGACTGGAGTCTTTTGCAAACGAATGGTCGAAAAAGTTGACATCACGCAAAATAGTAGATAATCGGTGAAGGGATTGCGGGCTTTCGTTCAGAAGTTTCAAAAAGAAATCGTTCACCAATCCACCATAGTCTTTTTTGAAACCAGTCTCTAAAATTTTTCTGAGAAGACTGAGAGGCGAGTCAACAAAACTTGCCGACACAAACCCTGGGAGATGCAGAACTGCCCATTCGCCAATCATATCATCTTTCTCAACGCTCGAAAGTGTGTTGAGCAAAACTTTTAGTCCTTTACCTAGTGTTTCATCATCAAAGGTTTCCTCGAGCATATCGAAAAGCGATTGCAAGAACTCATGGTACTGCATGATGGAGATCTCTCTCGAGACGAGACAAAAGTCCGTACAGAGATCCACTGGATTACCAATTATCTTCTCGTCACCAATCTTCAAATCTTGTACATCCTTAATACTGTTCAAGAAAGAGTTTCCAAGATCTTTTGGACTGAGGGCAGCGGAAGAATCGAGGAATTGGGCCAAAAATGACACATAATCTTTCTTCACCTGCAACTCGTCCCTTCTCAACCGAGACGCCGAGATCCCGTCAAGAAAGTTGATGAACAATTTCTGAGCAATCGTCGCAAACTCCATGGGGTCAGAGGCGCTGCCCTCAAAGATACGAAAAACATGAACTAGGCACCGCATCCCGCGTAATTTAAACTCAACAGCGTTTTGGCCCCGAAGTCTTTGGAAATGAGGTAAGAGTATTTTCTGGATCAAACTCTTTGCTTCTTTGGTACTGCCGAAATCCAAAAAGGGGAATTCTTCACTGGATTTGGGCCCAACAGCACTCAAAGCAGTGAACAACTTACTCACCAAGTCGTAGTATGCGGGGTCTGAGTTGCAAGGTCCCAATCTAAGTATATCTTTCAACCGAGAATAACTCTTCAGGCCTCCATATTGCCAAAAGCTTTTTTTGAGTTTTACAGAGCTTTGATTCGTGAAGCAAGTAAGTGAAACAAGCGCGTTAAGAAGTGGAAGTATCACGGTCGAATAAGCGATGGTGGAAGACATCTCAGAAGAAGGTGCAAGCTTGACGTTTTTCACGAACTTTTTAGATACTGTCTTAAAAACTGCTTTTAAATCTTGGACATTCGAAGTGAAGTATCTGAGTGAACCTTCGTTGTCCAATGAAAAGATCTCCGAGATTAACGCAAAGTAAGATCTCAAGAGGGCAGTATTCAAATTGTCCTTTGATGCACACGAGCCAACATTCTCCCAAAACTGATCCAGTGTCAAAATTTCATTCATCTGCACCGAAGCTGTATCACTGTACGATTGATGATGACTGTTTGCAAGCCTGATAAGCTGTAAAATCATCATTATAGCAGAATTCACAGCTCTGTCATACTTCAAAGCGACTTCTTCAGTGGTCTCAGATCGCTCGTCCGTGATAGTTGACGCTGACTCATGAACGAGAACTGCATGACAGTAATTTACGATTTGTTCATGAAAGAGTACCCACACTTTATGGTTGACCTTCGCTTCATCTCCAGAGAAACACCTGAGAAGGTCCGATTTTACCGACAATGCAACAGATTTGTCGTCAAAAATCCCTTGAAGCCAAATAGGCATTGCAGTTTTCAAATATTTGCTAAACTCTCGCGGCCCATACTTGTTCATATATGCTGCTTGAATCTGATGAGCAAGGTGTCTTACAGACTTCTGAGAGTCGATAGCAAGACGTGGGTATAATTGAAGCCAGCAAACCAAAATGTGGTAATCCCTGACGTCAAATGTAGCATTCTCTATCATTCTGAGAAACTCATTGAGTCGTTTCTCTTTAGTAACTGCATTTTTCTTAGCAAGGTTCTTCAAAGCGATTGTGACATTGGGATCCTGGACATGATCGGTATCTATAGCCGCCAAGTAAAAGAGCGAAACATGGAATCCATTATACCCAAGGTCACCTGGTTCTTGCAATGTCATTGTTCACTAAAGCAAAATTGTAGTGAAAGGCAAACTTACGCTCACTGAACAGGCGACACCTGAAAAAAATGCGAACGTAGATGCAAACCGGCAGCTCGCCACTACCATACATGAACTACAAGGGAAACTTTCAGAAAGCTTGAGATCGCTCGTGCATAAATTTAACTCAAATACGATTTTTCGCCCTATACGTGATCAACAAGGTCAAAAAAGTTTGCGAATAAGTTATCTGGATTTGTCCAGTACAGCATTTCTTCTTCCAGACCAAGGACATCGGCTGACAGACCGGCTGTGAGATTTGGTTGATCGGCGTCCGACAATGAACCAAAGATGCCCATGAGATCTGGGTGACGAATGTCCTGTACTTTCTTTTTCACAAATATCAAAGATTTTGCTGCCAATTTCCAGTGTGCGCTGGAGTCTGAAACTGTTGCATAGTAAACTTTTAAGTCGTCCAATTTGCTTTGTGCGATTTGATCCTCTTTGAGGATGCCTTGTAGTTGCATCAAAGCAACACTCAAGCCAAGGATAGCTGAGTAGACAATTAGAACCGAAGGCGGTAATTTAGATGCACGATACTTGCTAAGACAGACCGAAAGCTCTGAAACCGCCGTATCAAGAATTTTTTGAGGAGACTGATCAAGAAAGACGTCTGTCTGCACATTCAAAAAGGGCCTATTGAGACAGATTAGGACAATGTAATAGAAAAGTCTGTAGTTGGCGACTGTTGGATTGTAGTCTTCCTTTCTCAAAGAAGAATCTGTCCACCGCAAAGAAACAGGGAGTTTTCGCCGCCAACCCGCAAGGAACCCGTTGTATTTTGCTAGTTTCATCTTGTTCAAGTAGGATAATGTTTCGTCCGCAGACTCATCAGTGTATATATCCGTAAGAAGAGAGCCGATGCACTCGCTCAACAGACAAAGAGGCTCGATGGTCTGAAAGGCATCCAAATTTTGAACGCTTTGAGGGGAGATCCCTGGCTGAAAGACAAAGCTGTCTATATTAGTTGCATTGGGCAACACTTCGCTTGTTGGGACACTTGCCTCAGTCTTTCGGACTGTGACGGGTCTTCCCATTATCAAACTGACGAAATGATCCAAGATGTAGCAACCCCAATATATTCTCGAGCGGACCATGATGTTTATATCGGTAATCAAATTATGCCGAGTGCCCTCAGTGGAGCTGCTTTCTAGAAACCAGTCCTTGGGGTCGAGCTGGAACCCCAAATCATATCCCATACGAATTGCCATACCGGAAAGCATCCAGCTTGCCGAGGCGTTTCCTTCCCCCAACTCATATAACGATAGGCAGAGCAACGCTTGTAGCGTGTTTATTTGGGGAAGGCAAATTCTCGTGGTCAATATCTTGTTGCGAGCTGTCTCAAAAAAGCTTTGGGCAAGCGCTCGTAGATCCTCAGTGGGAGAGCACTTCGCTCCCAAAGCTGCGATTGCATACACCAACTCTTCAGAACAGTAACCTTGACTTCTGTCAGGTGTCAAAAACTCGTCCAAGAAGCTTTCTCTGTGAACGAACACCGTGATATCCGGATACATCCACTTGAAAAAGTTTTCGAGACACACCACGAGTTGCGACATATTCATGAGGCCATTATTAAAAATCTGAGCAGGCACAGAGCGCTCGGAGATATCCACGAGATTGTGGAATGCCGACGTCGGACCAAACACAGAGTATTCACCGCCACTAGACGCGTCTAAAGACACGGGTATCTTCTTCTTCGTTTTGGGTAGCCTCAGCCCCAGATCAGCCTGGTGAAAAAGCTTTCGTATCAGGTCCATAGAGGCCTCGCCATTCGACTCCTGTGTGAGCTCGTATATTTTTGCCAATGTAGCCCCCATGCTACTAGTCGCTTCCTGAAGCTGCTGGACTTCGGCAGCTCTAAGCCTTTCACTCCGATGATCCTTTCTGGCTCTCTTACATTCAAGCCCGAGCTGCAAACAAGGACGACAAATTAACTCATTATCGCACTTCCTCTGTCGAATTAATATGCTATTGATCGAATGACTTGTGGGTAGAAAATATCAGACACATACCTTTTTCGCTCGACAATTCGTGCATCTAGAAATGTTAGATTTGAATGGAAAAGATCTTGAAATTTCTCAGGTTACATACGACGATGAACAATACTCTCGTTTAAATTGAGCCATGCCACTATAGTTCGAAGATGGGATGTAAATCCCTCCACGACCCGCGGGTGGAACATTTGACGCGAATAGGTGAGCACGTGAGGACTAGTAAACAATCTCCCAGTAAAAAGGCCCGCTGTGGTGTCAGAAAGCCCATCCTCTAGTTTGTCAAAAAACAAGCCAGACGTGAGAGGTCTTACACTGGCCACCATCTCTGATCAGTATTGCGTCGAATAGTTAACGGAGATGGCCGAACAATTTCTAAGTGAAGTCACAAAATGTGACACATATCAGAACTGAGACTATTGGTATGAACATGTGTAAAAAATTGCCAAAAAAAAAAAAAAAAATGGTCGTTGCAGTTTCAAAACGCCCATATAAACAATCCGTACTCGAGTTTGCCGATCAGCTTCCTATCGACTTTCTCGTCGGACTAGCAAAGTCTCAGACCCCAAAGCCACTATTAAATCGAGATCACTCTCAAAATTTGAAAGAATCTCACTCTCCCGCAACTTTCAAAGATTTGTAGAAGTTTTGCACTTCTTGAGACACAATTATGCGCTGATGGTCAAAGTTGTACACCTCTAGTTGTTCCTTATTGGTGGCTCGAGAGAGCGCGACATATATTTGACCCTTTTCAAAAGTACGCCTGAGGTCCACCCGTAGACGATCAATCGATTGACCCTGCGACTTATGAATGGACATGGCCCATGCCAAGACGAGAGGGACTTGTTCTCTCACTAAAGATTCTGGCATGGAAGAATTCGACCTGAAATTTCTACCTTGATCAACAGAAAACTCTTCGCGCCGCACAAGCATTAAAGTTGACTCTTTGTTCGTTTTGAATAAAACAACTGGCATTAAACCCAGATCTTTCGACATACCAAAAGCCTCCAGTATCAAAGGAGCGAGCTTTTGTTTTCTTCGTTCAGAGAGAGATTCGAAGACATCTCTTGTGTTTAAAGAAAGTTGGCTTTGTCCAATCGCCTCAGAAAGAATTTCGATCATTTGAACAAATTCCGGGGCCGGATTGATGAACTCAATGGGCAGAAATGAAGTGAAGAAGGCAGCAAAAATCAGTTCGGGCAAAAACGCGACGACCCTTCCAATTGAGCCGTTGACGACGGTGTTGTCTGGGTGATTTTTCAAATACATCACCTGTGCGCCTTTCTTCAACGTTAATTTCTCCTCGCACATTAAATTCTCGAATAGCTTCTTCAGTTGTGGACTACTGTCATTGTCCCTTGCGGTGAATGTGAAGGAATCACCTTGTAGCCGCAGTAATCTGAACTCGTTGGCGCGCTTTACCTCAATCCTTGTGGGGAATAGCTCAGTAGGCTCTATGCCATCAGTATATTCAACTTTTCGCTTCAACAGATGAAACAAGCGCAACAGCTCTTGAGAAAACGTACCCTCTCTCAATGAATTGAGCATGTCAATCAACTGATTGTCGCCTTCTTGACGAAAAACCTTCTTTAATACCATGGTGTGTTTCATCGCAGTTTTCCATGATGGACTGTCAAAGCAATATTGACTTTTCCCTTCCTTATCAACGGGAGGAAGTTGGAAGAAGTCACCCGAACAAACTACCTGTATACCACCAAATGGAGTATTCTTGTTCCTAATCAACTTCGCAATTTCATCTATCTTTGTGAAGAGCCTCCCATCAATCATCAGAATTTCATCAATAAGCAAAACTTTGAGGGTCATCCATTTTTTCTTGGTCATGGGATTTTTCTTGATTTTGTTTGCCAAATCTGTCGGACTCCCAGTTCCAAGGCCAATGCCCAAAAATTTGTGAACTGTTTGGCCATTGATATTGCAGGCCGCCAAGCCCGTTGACGCGGTCACGCCCACAGTGCTCCGTCCGTGTAAACGATACAACTCTTCCACTAATTGTCTCAAGACCACGGATTTACCAGTTCCGGCAGAACCTGTAAAAAACACATTCTCACGTCGGTTTACCACGGCATCAATAACTTCCAACTGTGCTTCACTCAAGCAAACACGAGTGTTGTTCAAAGATGATGGCGGCGGTGTCAGCGGCGTTGGCAGTTTTCTCCAGAGTTTTTTGGGCTTGAAGAGATCGAACGAGCTAGATGTCGCAGCTCTTTTGAGTGTGGGCTGCGTGCCAAGTGTAGGCGTATTCTCCTGCGTGGCGGGTCTGACGTTCTCCTTTCCGTCCTCCAGATCTGAGATAACAAATAGATCGGCGCCCGAGTCTTTCTGAGAAGAAAGCCGGGTGGGCAGACCGGCAGCCTTTCCAACTAAACTCTTGAGAACAGGATTGCGAAAGTTATCAACATCTGGGGACACGAATGAGGTGTCTGAACTTGCGGGCTCTTCAAAAGATGACCGGCCTTGCGTCTTTTGCACAAGATTACTCTGGGCTTTCAAAAGCTTTGGTACTTTCTCAGGTGTTGAGTTGTCGCTCACAACAATAGGGTTCTTCGCGGTGGTTGGCGCCCGCGGGGTCGGGGCAGGTGCTGACACAGGGAGGAAAAAGCTCGAAATCAGCTTTTGCTTGGGTTGTGATTTTCGAGATTTATAGGACGACATAAGAGTTATTTAAGGGTAGAATGGGTCTAAAAAGCAAGTAAACCGACAAGTATCAGTCGAACACCAAATGAGATCTTTGTTAGGAGCGAGTTTCAAGGGGCCTGGAATTTAGGGCCAGGAGATGGAAACAAAAAAGGACGCGGTTGGGGCGCGAGCGCGGGGCGTGTAGCACAAAAAAAGAAAAAAAAAAAACAACTGGCGAGACACGTCTGGGGCCTGGAGCCAAAGCACCCTCGAAACAAGGCCGCGGTGTGCATGCTGGAAACGATCGACATGCCAAATCACTTCGAGACAAAGTGAGGTATGTGTGTTTAATTCTCCTCTACACCCTGAGTATGTACAAATGGCCTTGCGTGTATTTTGTTTTGTTCAGCTGATACAACTGATTGTTTCAAAAGCTCGTGCCGAAGAAGTATTTATATCAAAAAGAAAGGGCGCGGTATGAGACAATTATTCTATATCCAAGGTAGGCAGAGCATGGCGGCTTGAAGAAAGTGGCCTCTTGACGATCGGAACGAGCATTCCTCTGTAGATTTGCAATGACTCATGGCAAACTCCCCAAAAAAATTCACTTTATTTGGTCTGGCTCCCAGTCCTTAATCAGATCTATCAGGCAAAAAGAAAAAAAAAGACAAGAGTGGCATTTATCATTGAGCATTCTCATGTTGAGCTTGCCTTCTCATGGTGAGAATCTAGGGAGAAACGAATCGGTATATTTAGGCGAGAGTCCGCGCAATCGAAACAGACTTAGCAGGCCAGCATAGAGACGAAACCCCCCCGCCTAGATTCGACGATTTATTGCATTTCCATTCGTTTTGTAGTGCTGCCGGTAAATCCTTCTAAAAAATTCTCATCTTAGAAAATGCCTCGTTCTTTTATTTAAGTCGTAGTCAGTAAAGAAGGACTAGCCTTATCTCTCACCGTCGCTTCCAGACGCGGGGTCCAGATCAGGTGCTCGTTTCTCACAACCATCCTTCCTTGTGCACAGAGGCTGATCTCGCAAGCACCTCATAAACCACACAAACAGATCGCGAGAGACTCAAGCATCAAATAATGGCACACGATTTTGCCCCTGTATTGGGGCTAGATCCTCGGCCAAAGCAGCGAAATTTCATCACTAAAGGCCTTCATAAGATGACGGGCAAGACTCAGAAGGCCACCGCGAAACCAGCGTTGTCAGCTGACAAGCCAACTCCCAAAAGCTCAGAGCAGCCGCAAAAGTTTCCCGTTGATATCGCTAAGGATAATTTCCAAGCTATCGGGTACGATACTGTGTCTGATTTATCTGAGCCAACACGCATGAAAATGCTACCGTATCGCGGCCCCTCTCTCGTTTCGCTCGTGTCTGAATCAGGATCGATGTCCTCGCATAATTCGCCTAAAAGACCGTCCTCGAGTTCTGACAATCACAGTACGAGAGGGAACTTGGAAAAGCAGCACATGTTCCAACTACAGCTGCTGATACGCGGAACCTACCCGTCTCATGACTCGCCAGAGATGGAGCCACATGATTCAGCAGCATTCGACTTATACCCAGCATCCGCCAACGGCAGCATCGCGAGTTTCGGCTCTCTCGACCCCAAAAATTCTCGCATACATGCACTGCTGCCGAATATGGTCACCGGGAGTCCCGAGTGTTTGCAAAGCGAACCGATTGCTCATCATGCCGCCCCTGCTGCTTCATCTCTTCTGCCTACTCTAGAAATGAGTGCATTGGGCCCTCCATATCTCAAATTCACCAAAACCACCTCGGGAGAAAATTCAAAACCAAGGCTTCCGAATTTACGGAGGGACGTGACCACTGGTTTGCCTGACTCTGCAGCAGGGAAAAAATCACAAGCTAATAGCACATTACATTCTTTCGAGACTGTGAATGCAAACATCAATTCGATGCCCGAGCCTCATGTTGTGGACGCTCTCTTCAAGAAGCTTTTGGCATCTCGCGTGTTTCCACAGCAGGCATTTCAGAGCATATCACATAAAAGGAAATGGGAACTTCTTTTGAGTGAAAATGAGACTAATCCCGAATTTGACCTCTCGAATTTAACCTCGCAAATATCTGTAAATCAGAAGCAGGTTCAACCGCCTAACAGCCCTGCCTTTCAATCTCAGGAGGCTCGGCTGACTACATTTCCTAAACGAAGTTCCTCGGGACTTCTAAACAGAAGCGCATCTTTCACTCGAAGTATCGGAAGCTCTCTCATGGGCGACCAATCACATTCTGAATTGGGAACACTTGGCGCTTTGTCGAAAAGGCTCAGAATCAATGAAGGGACTCCAAGCTGGTATGTGTCGCGAATTATGGCAAACAAGTTGACGTTAAAGGAGTATCGCAAATTGTTGAAAAGACTAGAAAGCAAAGGAAGCAGAACCTGGCTTTATGAATTTCAAGATGCACAGGGAGTGACAGCTCTATCAGTGATTCTACAACGCATTAACAAAAGGAGTATAAAGTCTAACGAAGATATTCTCAGGGAACAATATATTTGCCATGCACTCAAGTTGCTTCTATCGACCGATCGAAGAGTATCAGAGGGAGACACTTCACGCGTTTTCAAAAGCGATGATGAGGCTTCAATCAAATCTCGTGCATCTGCCAAAGCTGAAATTTTAGTGATCGGTGCAATCATGCATTCTCTATTATCACCCAGCTCCACCACAAGACTTTTGGTGACTGAATTGTTGGTCTATTTGATACATAGTTCCAAGCTAGATTACTTTCCTCATATCATGGAAGGTTTCATCGCGCTTCAAGATGCTATGGGCGACTACGTGAAGTTTCAGCCTTGGCTTAATGTTTTCGAGACAGCAATTGATCAGCATTTCAATTTAACAGCAAGCCAAAGGAGCAGCAATGAGCTTAATTTCAAGAACTATGTGCTCACAACTTTGATCTTGATAAACCTGATTATTCATACATGCGATACTATCAATGATCGTGTCTTTACGCGGAAAGACTTGATTGATTCTAGATTGCCAATAATCTTTGATAAGCTCGAAGCCATGAAAGATGAAAACATCAAACAACAAATCCAGGAGTATGAAATTTCAGAGAACAGCGAGTACTCAGAATTCATGACTCATCAAATGGGAGATTATGAAGAAGAGAAAGAAATACACACACTTGGCGACCTCTACTCAAAGCTTAAAATAGGGCCAGAAGATCATTATTCCAGAGCGGTTGCTCATCAAGACCCAGCATCAGTTCATGTCAGCTCGATTGTCAAAAGATTGGCACGTCTTGAGTACTCCAGGCCTCCAAAGGAAGCACAAAAAGTTTTTGTTTTAATTGAGGCCATTCTCGATCACACTTTGTCAGACTCGAATATCAGTTTTGACCCGGATTCGGTTGTTTGCATTTCTGTAGAGCGGTTGATGGACCGCATGGAAACAGACGAAATGGCTAGGAGAGCGGTGATGGAGACAGTCATGTTAAGGAAGACAATTGAAGACTTGAAAGCAGCGCAACCTAGCTACTCGAATTTAATTGGCTCGGGAAACGATCATCGTTTCTCCGCAATGTCGCATGTTGCCGAAATCAGTAAAGACAAGCTAGAGATTGAGCGTCTCAGACGTGAGAAAGAAGAGCTCGCAACAATGATACGATTGAAAAGACAGGAGTTGAGCGAGGTGGAAAAGATCCCAAAGTCAAATACTTTGAAACATCTGGAAGAGGAAAAGACTCCTGATGAGCCCTTATCAAAGGTCGATGCCTTGAGCCGGCATCTCGTTGTTGATGAGCTAGCGCTTCAAAATCGCTCAAATGATCAGGTCAGTGGAATGTCAACCACTGAACAGCCGCATCCAGGGATCTGCGAATCCACAGAATCTTTCAAGGGAGCAGAAACAGCCAATTCGAACGCCACGAAAGTTGAGCGCAATGAAAACTCAACATCTGCAGAGATTTCGTCAAATATCGAGCAGGAACTAGAATGCGACGTTGAAAACGCAGAACCGGCCTGCTCTTATGGTGGTTCGACAGCCACTGTTGACCTGTCAACGTCAGCTGTTCATACTATGAAGGAATCCTTAGTGTTTTCAAGAAAGTCGCGGCAGTCGCTCCTGAAGCCCGAGTTTAAGGAGCTCACACATCAAAAGCGAGCTCTCGAGGACCACCAGTTGGCGTCGTCAATTACCCCACCACCTCCCTTGCCTGCGTTCCTTCGTGAATTTAACCAGGCTTCACCAGGACCAAAGGTCGAGACAGATTTCTCCGCAGCAGCACCGCAGAAGAGTGACATCGCCGGTGCCGCTCCGCCCTTTTCAACATCACGTCGACCACCACCACCACCACCACCACCACCGCCATTACCGCTGATGCTAGCACAAAGGTTCAAAACAAGTGAGCAATCACTACCACCGCCTCCCCCGCCTCTACCGTCATTGCTCACAAATGATTTGAAGCATAGCGAAGAACTGAACGCGTCGCCACGACCACCACCGCCGCCTCCACCGCTTCCATCATTATCGATGGTGAATGATGCTCACAGTCGACTCAAAGGGATGAAGTTGATCGATGCTTTCGCTACTGATGAATCCTCGGTGAGACGAACAGGCGTCGAAATTCTGCATGGTGCTTCCTCCGAGAAGCAAATCAAACCCAAAACCAAACTCAAGCAAATGCACTGGAATAAAATCGAAAACATTGATAGAACCTTTTGGAACAACATTCCCAACAAAGAGATCATTGATGATCTACATCTGAAGGGAGTTTTGCAAGAGTTAGAAAAGGCATTTGTTGCAAAAACGTCTGTAATTAGGGTGAAGACCAAGGCAGATCATCGCTCGGCAAAAGGAGCTCAGAAAGTTTCTCTTCTTCCAAGGGACCTAGCCCAGCAGTTCGGGATAAACTTGCACATGTTCGGCAACTTGACGGTTGATGAGTTGATGGATAAGATTCTTCGGTGTGATCCATCAATCACAGAAAACGTCAGTGTTTTAGAATTTTTCAATAGTGATGCATTGAACGAAGTCCCAGATTCCGTGACAAGGGCGTTTTTGCCATATACGCAAGACTATTCTCGCCCAGAAAACACACCCCTGGAATTGTCTGAGAGCTTGGAGCGGGCAGATCGCATATTTTTGGAGATATTCAACATGAGAAAGTATTGGAAATCGAGATCGCGTGCCTTGCTCATACTTCACTCATTCAAAAAAGATTCGAGTGACTTGCTTCAAAAGTTGGATATGGTTCATCGAGGCGCAAGTTGCATCCAACTGAGCGAGAATTTGAAACAGGTCTTGGCTCTCATCCGATCGGTGGGAAACTTCATGAATGATTCGTCGAAACAAGCCATGGGTTTTAAAATTGATATCTTACAAAGATTGAGATTCATGAAGGATGACTCCAACTCCTTGACATTTTTGCATTACGTCGAGAAGATAGTACGCAACAACTTCGCAGAGTTTGGCTCCTTTGTGGATGAATTGAGCATTTTGAATCACACGCAGAGGATTGCAATCGAGCAGTTGGAAGCAGACTGTTTGGAGTTCAAGAATAACATCTTAAATGTGGCCACGTCTTTAACGAAAGGAAACTTAAGTGAGAGCTGTTATTTTCACCCGAATGATCGCATTTTAGAGGAGATCAAAACTCCTTTGGAAAAAGCAAAACAAAAAGTATTTCTCGTTGATACAAAGAAAGAAAGAACGTTCGCGTTATATTGTGAGGTGATGGATTATTTTGGAGAAAATTCATCTGACTCTCACAGTAAAAATTCTTTTTTTGGTAAGTTTTCCAACTTTGTACTGGAGTTCAAGAAGGTGCACACAGAAAATGTACAGAAAGAAGAAGACGAGAGAGTGTATGAGCAAAAGAAGCAGATGATAGAGAGGAAAGAGAATGTGCTCAAGGCCCAACGAACCAATGTCAATCGTCTGACGAGACTAAAATATGGGAACAGAGAAGAAAGTGGCAAACCGGGCCTGTGTGAGGTTCTCAACTCCAACGATGACGAAGATGTCTACGAGGGAGACGAGGGAGACGCATACGTTTACTCAGAGGGTGAAGATGAAAAGGAAAATACCAGCCCGGAAAGCATTGACGAATTGCTCCGCCGATTGAAGTATCAATCACCAATTCTTGGAGATAATAAATTGCGTCGCAATCCAAAAGGACTGTCTTACGCGGGGCTGAGGTCGCTATACTCCTATTCGATAGAGAACTTTATTGCTGCCGAAGACGACTTGGTTCTTAGAAGAGAAAAATCTTCAAATGAGTACGAAAGTGTTAAGACCTTGAGACGGAGAATGACGACTCGCAAGAAAGCGATGGAGCCGACAACACAAGAGGCTAGACCCGAGCAATTTGATGTCGTGATGCTTAGAGCCCAAGCAATGTTGAGTCAATTGAGGGCAAAGACGATCCGGAAAAGCAAAATTGAGAA
>ERZ794936.545-NODE-545-length-17223-cov-34.807898_pt1 | contig 17223 bp, 8 predicted proteins | sample MGYA00511083_ERZ794936 | MGnify/ENA primary metagenome ERZ794936 (study PRJEB30137, sample SAMN04331409) | food metagenome | isolation source: Y2 must sample point D1 replicate A | place: Australia: South Australia | collected 2014 ... | reverse complement strand
GATCCGTTCAATTGATTTTTCCGTCGCTCTTTTTTGCTCTCTTCCTCTTATCGTCAATAAATGGTGACATGTTCCACGTAGCTTGGGTTATCAGCTTTTATCTCTGTTTCTTATTGCTTTATACTCAGTCGAGGAGCTAGAGTTATGGAGATACAAAAATGTCAGATATTACCACATAAAGAGATGACCCGATCCATTTTTGATCTTTATAAGTTATCCGTATTCAAGTATTTATGAATTGTTCATAGCGTCGTTTGTATTTACTTAAATCAAAAATGAAAGGGTATTTCTGTCCATACTGAAATATTAATAACTAATTAGCAAGCGTATAGCTCTAGGAAATGATGACTATCACACCCATAAGAAAAAGAAGATATTCCTTAAATCGTACGAATGTCTTTTGGAAAGCTTTTGCTTTTTCAAAACATCGAAAAATTCTAACATCTCAAGCAAGGTATTGCCAGAATTATAATATTATAGACTTCATTCAAAATAATGTTTATTTTCAGTAAACTTACTTTTTTACTTTTTACTTTAATGGAAAAGCTTATATACCTCCAGAATAAATAATTTGGGTTCAAAAATAAACAAATTTTTGTGGATTTGGTACATATACCAGAGTGAAATATCTAGTAGTTATAATCTTACCAATTGCAAGGTCGTTTAAACTCTTTATTTTATTGAATATTTATTAATTTTATAAATGTGTAAATACGTTAAAAACCATCCCTAATACTGATGAACGCCAAATATCTATCCTTTGACCATTTTCTTGCCTTTTTACCATAGATGAACATAGGCAATGCCAAAGATGTAAAGAAAAATGTTAAAACACCCAAGGCAATAAAGGTGTTTTCAATTCCACTTGCATCCAACCAGTCGGAACAAGTAAAGGTGAAAATGCATGCCAAGTTGTTGTTGATCAACGAGGTACACACCATACCTTCCAAAACCATTTCTGGGTAGCAGTCCATCAAGTAGGCCATGGCAATATCACCAGCACAACCCCAACCAAAACCAATGAAAGCAAGTCCCATGTATGCGGTTCTCCAGTTGGTAAATCCTCTTCCAGATGCAATACCAAACATAAACAACCCGGCAGGAGACAAAATGGCAACAGCGATGGAAAAGTACAATCTGTATTCGGCCTCTAAGATCCCCTTGTTTTTTCTTGCCATCCAAAGGACAAAGTAGTCACTCACAATACCAGCGTACATACACCCTAAAACAGCCCCAATTAAAGTTGGAACGTTCATGATGGCCACAGCAGCATCGCTGTAATTCCATGGATCTTCGTAGTAGTTGTCTTCTTCAATAGTCAAGTAAAAAGACAACAACACGTCTTGCCATCCCCAGAACAACCCGGAGATCCAAACAGCAGGAAACGCAAACATTCTCATGTTCAAATACATGTACTGAAAGTACTGTTTAAAACCCCAACCTCTCAAGTTTGTGGCTTTGGTTATCAGTGCCATTCTTTGCAAATATGTCTTTGGTGACTCCAATGAACCATCTATCAGTTCCAAATTTAGTCCAGGGATTCCATTACCATCAGCAGTGGCAGTTGCAAGTGGGCTTATTTTGTCATGACCAATTTCAGCTTCTGGAATGTTATTTGAGTATACTTGAGACAAAATTTGTTGAATATCACTTGGATGTTGAGCATCTATGTCGTTTTCCTTCTTTTTCTTTATAGCAGTTGATACGTTTATTTTGTTTTGCAATTTTTCATCAGCACCATGACTGTTGTCACTGTTAGATGGGTATTTTGCAATCCCTTCCAAATGCTGACCTTCAAGTGGGTCAGTATTCATTGGTGTTTTGTATAGTGTTCTGTCAAAATATGTTTCTTCACATCCAAGAACAAAAACAAGCAATGTTCCACCACTGATGATCAATGCAATGTATCCAACCCATCTAAAAGTAGTCAAATCGGAAATGTAACCGGCAATCAGTGGTCCTAAAAATGTACCAACAGAAGTTGCCAAAATATAAACAGTAAGCACAGACCCAAGCTGATGCTGGAAAAAAATATCGGAAAGGGACAATTGGACCTGTGCTTCCGCACACGCTTCGGATGCACCAATAAACAACTGCGACCAAATTGTGTCTCTCACTCTGCTGGAAAGTCCCATCCAAATAGCACCACACAATCCCATAACAATGCAGATCAAATATGTCAATTTTCTCCCATACAAATTGGCAAATGGCGCACAAAACAAAGTACCCCAACCAATAGATAAAAACAACACACCAGCACCGGTGTTCATTGAGTTGTACGAAATACCGTATTTTTCGTTTAAAGCATCTTGTGTGGCACCAGCCATATTGGATGTGGCTGCTGTGAAAGCAGTAATGTATGCCATCAAGGCAAAATGCCATGCTTTTCTCCAATAAGACCAATTCAATGGGTCGTTTGGAGAATCTGAAGGTTGCGGCATCAAAACAATTCCGGACTTTTTATCTTTCTTCATGTGATTTGAAAAAATGTTGCTTGCAGAATCGTCACCGGACTGCGCATATGCTTCTTCGTCATAAGCCTGTGAGTCTTGTCCCATTTCTAAGTAGATATTAAACGTCCCTGGGACGTAGTCGGGGTGTAACGGATCAGTAAACTGTTCAAGAGATGTAGAATCAACCATGATATACTGTTTCTTGGAGGTGCTTTGTTTAGCTTGTTTTCTCTTTTTTCTTTGTTCAGTCTTTTATTCTTTTGATTTAAAGAGAGATCATGCGTTACAATAACTCATAACAATATTTATTTTATCTAAAACCAAAATGATAAAACCTAACTTCTTATATACGTATGTCAATCCATCAAAAGATGGGAACTATATAGCCGATATTTCACCTGTAGAATCTCATTTGCGCTTGTCAATACACTAATAAGCGCTCGAGGATTATGCGAAACCAAGGTTAATAACGCACCAAAGTTATCAAACAAGAGTGCTCTCTATCTCCATTGTTTTGGCTTCCATGATTTGCGCTCATTGACAAATCAGTACGAATCTGCCTTTGCAGACAAGATAACTGAAATAAAGATAAGGTTTTTATCTACGACGATAGGCCCGCCAAGAAACCAGTACATTCAAATACCCAAAAAAAAACAACACCAAGACGACAAAAAAAACAAAAAGCAAAAAAACCCAACGTAACCAGTGCTTGAATACGATATTACCGCACTGATTCGTCATTTTCTTATTCCTATTGCTGCTGTTTTGCTCTATCTTGCACTTGAAGGTCAACAGCGCTTAATACATCATTTGGGACTTGGTACCAATGATGACAATGTTGAGATCGGGATAGATAAGACTTATAAGAAACATTCACGCAGCCATTTTATTGCGCTAAAACAGCGAGCAAGCGAGCAAGATCTTTTTTTTTTTTTTTTGGTCCATTAGCGCTTACTTTGTGCGTGTTTCTTGCGCGATTCAGCAGGGATTATCGATGAAAAAAAAAAAAAAACTAGAAAAAATACAAAAAACCTTCTTCGGGAAATTCCTGGCAACTCACAGATAACACACAAAACAAGAAATTTTAGGAAAAAAAAAAAACAAAAAAATTGGCGACAAGCAACGGGTATCCCCGATAAGGAAATGAAGCGCTTTGAGAAAACGTAAAGAGATTCTTTTATCTAAAAACAAGAGCAGTTTGCAATATACAATTGTGAAATGTTGTTTGAACTACGGTTCGACCATATCGTATGCACCACCTCAGGGCTTATAAATTGTATACACCACCTCAGGGCTTATAAATTGTATGCACCACCTATATTTGTGTGCGTGGAAGAAAAAAAAACTAAAATAAATGATCGGTCCCCGCCTACTTGGATTGCAAAACGTTCAAAGAGTTGTCGCAGTAGGCAATGTCTCTCCAGATCTCTTTTGTAGCGTGGGTACCCATTCTCAACGTGGTTAATCTGTTTCTGTGCAGGATGGACGCGTTAATAAAGTTTGCTCTCAACAACTGCATGTCAATGACAGTGTTGATGTTTTTGTTGCTATTTCCTGCAGCTCCACCACCGCGAGCAGCGCTTGCTGTTCTTTTGCGGTGGGCTGCCCCAGAAATATCAACGGCCCCAGACACAACAGGAACGGAATGCACAAGTCTTTCCATTCTGTAATTCAAACCACACAACTGCAAGTTTTTCTCAATGATTTGTTGTTGTACAATATTCAATCTTCTGTAACTGGTTTCTTTCAATGGAATGATGGTATATACACTTCCATCCAATCCACATGCAACGGTCATGAACTCTGTATTTTGGTTGTTGATTGCACGTGGAACAGTTTTTAAAACACTTGTTAAAGTCCCCAATTTAAAAGTGCTCCATTCGATCAATTTAGTACCATTCATGGACGATGGATCATCATTTGCAAATTTTGAAATTGTCAATTCATTGAATTCATTGCAGCTCAATTGATAACAATCACCTTGATTGACAAGGAGTTCGTTATTCAAACTACCACCATTTGAAACTCCTTTAGAAATTGAAACAAGTCTATAAGGTTCCACTTCAAAACCATGCATGAAAAGACCATTGTGGAAACATGAAGTCAAAAGCAAAGAATTAAACTCACTGATTTTTGTTGGCAAACTTGGCATATCAGCAAAGGCAACAGGTTCCAGCAGCATGCTTTTTTTAAAACTGGATTTCACACCATTTGTTTGAACAGATGAGGACAAAGAGTCATGCGTTGGTAATTTATCAAGCTTCATTTGTCCCATTTTGATCATCACTTTTCTAACCCACAGCTTTTCGTTCTCGTTGTAAACAATCCTTCCCTTGCTTTCAGCCAAACATGTAAGCAATCCTCCACGTAAAAACTCTTCCTTGTACATATTTTGCAACTTTCCAACAGACGTAACATCAAAAATAACCAATCTGCTTAAAGCATGTGTATCCTCGTCTTTAAAGTAAGTTTCACCAGAAACCAAGTATTCGTGTTGTGTCTGATGTGTTATAGGAGTAAATAAGTTGGAAGGGTTCCCAGGATTGTTCAATTGACCAGCAGAAGCAGCAAGTGAAGCAGCAGCAGTTGAATTGATAGTCCCTGAAGCTGAAGCGTTGGCGCTAGTAGCACTCATAGATATTCTGTCATCCACATGAAGCACTTGAAGTTGCATACTTTCTAAACAATTAACCATACATTCAGATTCAGTCTCGTATCTATCCATTAATTGATATTGACGTTTGATAGGACTATACTTCAGTAACAATATTCCACCAGTGTAAGCTGTACTCAAAACAAAAGACCCATTTTCAATTTCAGGATTTGTAACAATTGGTTCGCCCAACTCATTTTTGGCTAAGTAATCTATCTCATTATAGTAAGAAATCGCCAAATATCCACCATTTTTATGATAAGTCACATTATTAAAAGTAATATTGGTTAATTTTTTGTTCAAAATTTTTTCAAGCGCTGGACTTTCCTCTTTATCCTTTGGTTCTTTCTTTTCTGTGGAATTTTTTTGCACTTCTTGATCCTCAAACTCGCAAGTAATCAAGTGTCTCTTTACGGGCAATTTTGCACCATAATGCATCCCATCCACGTCCAAACGCAAGATACGTGCGTTTTTCACATTATCAACAGTAATCATTTTGCAACCAACATAATTTTCATCAAACCAAACACTCAAAGACATCAAGGGCAAACTTCCAAATTTGTAGCATCTGGCTTGATCATTCAGTTCATTCATTATAATAAAAGGTTGGATACCACTGATTATAATTACCGACTTGCCTTGAAAATTTTCCAAATAATACATGTTTTGTTCAATTTCAGTACTGCCACCAGTAAGTACGCAACCATCCACAGTTTTGTCAAACTGCGTGGTAATACTTCCTTCGCGTTGCTTATAAATGTAGACTTCACCTTCAAAAGTCAAAACAGATAACAAAATGTCCTTGCTCAGTGGTGCAATCATCACTTGTTTGATAAAAGGATCTGGTGTGATTTCGTCCGGAATCTCGTAAGGCACAACTTTCAAAGTTTTGGTCAAATCGCAAACACCTTCAAACTCAAAAATCTTGTCATCATGGTCTTTATAAAAAAAAATCAAATGGTTGTCTGCAGTGACAAAAGAGAAAATTAATGACGATGCACTCAAGGTACTGACCATTTGTGTTTTCATAATACTACCAGAGGTTAAAATCAACTCGTTTAAACCCGTTGGCAAAGTTATCTCATACAATTCTTGCTCAAACATCTCATAAATACCAATTTCACCCTTCACATTAGTGGTCAAGATAAAGTCATCTTGGATAGAAACATGAACAACTTCAGCTCTAGCGCCTTCAAACAAAAGTCTTGATTTTTCTTCAAAATTATAACCAAAAACGAAAATCCCCTTGTTAGTGACATGTATGATGTTTTCTCGAGATACACTCATTTGTATGTCAACGGTTATGCAATCACGACCGGAAAACCCCTGAGGTTTAAACGTTTTGAAATTCTTATTGATCAAAAAAATGTCCGATCTCATGTTTTTGGAATCTGTCGTGATCAAATAAGTGTTATCCAAGTTCCAAATTTTGGTAACGTCAATAAACTTGAACCCGCGCTCTACAATTGGCTGCACGCTTGGTTGAATTTCATAAATACAGTTGCCCATAGACGGTCCCGCAGCTATCAAAGAGCATTCTAAAAGATTGGGGTTTTTCAAACCCTTGATAAGATTGCTGGATGAAACCGTGGGAGCAGCTGTCATCGAAGTGATAGGCCCAAAATTTGGTAGCACATGATCTTGAATAGTAGGCGTAACAGTGTATTCAAAATCGCTTTTAACACCGGTGTCATAAATATCATCTTCATCATTTATGTCTTCTTTTGATTCTTGCAGTGTTTTTTTTTCTTGCATGGTTACTTTGAAGTCAACAATAACACTATCACCTTTTGCAAATGAAATGAAAACTTTTTCTTGTTGTGCTTTTGTAATTGTGCCGTTACCTGTTGTAGACATTTGACATTTAGTCATTGATTGAATATTTTGCCACGAATGCATGTTTTCCATTCCAGTATAATCAGAAATCTCTAAACCTAAACATGTTTTTCCTTGATACTTTAGTTGGATAACCAATTTATCCAAAACCAAAACGTAAAAATTGTTTTTTTCATTAGGAGTTAGCCATGCATAGGATGGGTTTTTGGGTAGCTCAATTTGTTTTGAAGGTTGATCAGGTTTATTGGAAACGGAAACAATTTTGTTGCAATTAAACGTTTTTTGCAAATATGCAAGATCGCAGTAGGAATTTAATTTACATATAAACTTGACGTTAAAGTTTTCGTCCACTAGCAATATTTGATTGACCCCAATCAATAAAAGAGACCCTTGCTGTTGAATGATTGGAATCACACTGTGTACGTCATCGGGCAACGACTGCAAATTGTTGATTAAAGTGGACGTACTCAACTGCGTTTGGAAACTCATGCTTGTCGGCTTTCTCAGTGACAATTTTGCAGTTCCATTAGTTTTACCATTTGATTCATCCATTGGATCGTCTTCGGATTCCAAGTACATGTTCAAACAAATCAACTTGACACTGTTATGGCTTTTTGATCCAGACCACTTGAGACCTTCTGGACTGTACAAAAAATATAGCAAGCTCCCACCATCGTTTTGAAAGTCTATGATGTTTCTCAAGTCTGAGTGGATTTGAGTCGATTTCAATGCCAAACTCTTTGGCTGGTATTTCCGTTTTTTCTTTACTGCATACGCATCATCATTTTCACGACCTTCTAGAGATTTTTCTGCAGATGATGAGGATAGTGTATTATTTATGTCGTTTTGAAAATGCTTCAAATGCACCAAACTGTTTGACTTGAACAAAACACAAGATTGAATTCCTTCCAACATTCGTACTCGAGCAATGCCATTATCACCACTGTCGTCTTTTTTCGAAAAAGCATCCAAATAATAATGCAAACTTTTGGTGTCCAAACTTTGGTCAATATCGTTAAATTGCACAATCGATAATTTATCTCCGGTTCCAATAATCAATTTGTCGTATTCAAACAAGTTGGCAGAGCCAGGTATTCTCTCTATAAAAGTGATTTTTGGGGTCACCAAGGGAAACTCAAACCTCAGTCTCAATTGCACTTCAGAAGTCTGTTTATCATTTTTCTTTCCATTTTGATCACCATCGTTGTCTAAAATGTGATAAATCTTGATAACATTTGTGCAAACAACAATTAGTTCGTCGTATTGGAATGTGGTAAAGTTGCTCACAAGAGAGTGAGAAACGGTGGTCGGGTCCAACACTTGATCGTAAGCAAACATGGAGTTTTAGTGATACCTGTTTTCCTTAATGTTTAAGCAAGTCTTTCTCGTACTGCAATGTATTACATTAATGAAAAATTGTTTTATTCAAGTCCTTATTTTACTAAGGAATTCTTTCCAATGGCTTGAAGACTTTGCACGTTGGTGAAAATTGCAAACAAACTTTTGAAAATGCCCGTTTTCGGACGTCGGACAACTTTGCATCTCTATCTGAGACCTCGGAAAAACTTTATGTCTCGGACTTGAATGCTCTCTGGTCAGCCAAATCAACTGGAAAAAAAAATAAAAAATGGCTCAAGATGATGGGATGATTAAACTACCAAAGCGATGCCTCTATGGATGCTAAGCTTAAGTTCATGTTTCGTGGTTAATGCGTTCTTGATTTCATGCTAGCATTACAACCAGTCTGCCAATCAGCCGATTATACATCAAACATCCAAGCAAACCAAACAGTTACCGAAACCTGTTGTACAACATGGCTGCATCCAAACCTTTGACCATTGTCATCAAACTAGGTTCTTCTTCGTTAGTGGACGAAAAAACCAAAGAGCCTAAACTTTCTATCATGTCCAAAATTGTGGAAACGGTGATAAAGTTGAGACGGGAGTTCAATCACAAAATCGTCATCGTTTCTTCCGGTGGGATTGCTGTTGGGTTGAAAACTTTGAACATGAAGTCAAGACCGAAAAAAATGGCTCTTGTGCAAGCTATTGCAGCTGTTGGTCAAGGAAGATTGATTGGAAGATGGGACTCACTTTTCCAAGAGTTTGATCAAAGAATTGCACAGATTTTATTAACAAGAAACGATATCGCTGATTGGTCGCAATACAGAAACGCGCAAAACACCATGTCAGAGTTGTTAAACATGGGTTGTGTTCCAATTGTCAACGAAAACGATACTTTGTCTGTCAATGAAATTAAATTTGGTGATAACGATACTTTATCTGCCATTACTGCATCAATGATTGATGCCGATTATTTGTTTTTACTGACCGATGTCGATTGCCTTTATAATGACAATCCAAGAACAAATCCAGATGCCAAACCAGTGGTGATAGTTAACGAAATGTCTGACGTGGCCCAAATTGATGTATCTGGTGGATCTGGATCGGATGTTGGTACTGGTGGTATGACCACTAAATTGATTGCTGCTGAATTGGCAACGTCTTCTGGTGTTCACACCATTATCACAAAAAGCGAAGATCCAAGTAATATCTACAAGATTGTCAAGCACATTCAAAAACATGCCGGCAGCAAAGATGACAGCAAGTACAAAGAAGAGTTGGGAATCACCGTCCCATTGCATACAGTTTTCAAAGCACAAGACAATCAGCATCAAGTCAAATCAAGAGATTTTTGGATCTTACATGGATTGGTCACCAACGGTGCCATAATCATTGACGAAGGGGCATACAACGCATTGACAAGAAAAAACAAAGCCGGTCTTTTGCCTGCAGGTGTTATTGGAGTGGAAGGTCATTTCCATGAAAGCGAATGTGTTTTGTTGAAGTTAGGGTACAAGGATCCTAAAACAGGGGAACTCGACGAGTCTAAACCATTAAAAGTGGTTGGAAGAGCAAGACCAAACTACACTTTCCAGGAATTGAACAGAATAAAGGGTTTGCAATCAAAAGACATCGAAGAAGCTTTAGGTTACGCAGACACCGAATACGTTGCACATAGGGATAATTTGGCATTTCCACCACACTAAATCATTAAATACATTTACGAGTTGTGTTGTGATTTTTTTTGTTTCTTCAAATCACGATAATAATCCTATATAATAACGTACATTGTTCTTTTAGATTTTATGAAAAAAGCTTCAACTTTATCATCCACACCCATTTCAAATTTCGGAAGTGGAACTTGCAATAAGTTTTCCTTGTATATGTGGGTATTGAGGTTCTTGATAACCAACGTGTGCTCTTTTTGATCGTAGTGCAAGCTGAAATCGAGCGAATTGCAGTTTTCCATGTTTGTAGTTATTTCTACTTTCAGCTTGTACGGCTTGGTAGGGGAATCTGGTTTCCGCATGGTCACTTCATACCTGCATGCATCCAACTTGTTGTGCTGAGGTGCAGCATTGCTGGTCATAGATTTGTTGGCTAATGTTTCAAGCGTTTGTACTTCCTGAATAAGTGGTGTCGTTTTTGTTTTAGAAGAAGTTGAGTTTCCTGGCAATCGCAACTCCATCAGCTGATCAGAATCCTCCTCTCCATTTTCATAGCTTCTTTTCATTTCCAAGAACTCATTGGAGGAAGAAGACACTTGCGTTTTTTCAGTAACGCTTTGGGCTGTTTGGTAAAGGTCATTTTCAAGAACCTCAATTTTTCTTACATCATGCCCTTTGTATTTCAATTTTGGAAACTTGATAGCGTCCCTGTCAATCTCGAGCTCAGAACGCAACTCGCAGCTTTCCAAACACCATTCAATCAAAATCTCTTTCAACTGTTCGTTCTCGGCACACCACTGAATGCATGCACTGTTAACGCAGCAATCCCACACCAAACACGTATTACCTTGCTTATCCCTGTCTGTAACGTGTGCAGTCGTTATGATGGGAATTTCCCATTCGTTGTTCATGATCAATGGGTAAACAATACTGGGATTAAAAGGTATTTCAGGTGCGCTGGGATATTTCGCATTGTGTACTATGTTAACGAATATCTTGGTAGACCCTCCTAGAGCATTTGACGATGAGCCCAACTTTGATTTCACCACGACGTAAGTTTCGGGCACAATATCTATTGATTTCACTTCATTCAACGGTCTAAGGTAAAATGATTCCTCCATAGCTATGCGCGGTGTTGCTCATGCTGTATCCTCTTGTTCAAAAACAAGGCTAAACGTTGATCATAAATTGTTTGCCTTTTGTTATTGAGATGACATCTTTTACACGTTGCCGTCCTGTGGTTTCCGGAAGAAACAAAAAAAAAAACAAAATTCAAAATAAAATCACACACACAAAAAGCATACATCGCCCGAAATTCCACCGCTAAGCACGGAATCTGTAGTTGTAACCAAAGTGTGTTACAAGGAAGATCCTGCTTTTGCAAAAAAAAGCGTCTATCAAGCTACTCGAACACAAGAAAGAAGGCCTCATTAAACCAAAGGAAAAAACGACAATTATGGCAGTTGATTGGAAGTGTGCTATTAGCGGCGCGGTACCTGAAGAACCGGTTTTATCCAAAGTTAGCGGATGCATTTTTGAAAAAAAACTGTTGGTTGAGTACATCAATATGTACAAGAAGGACCCAGTAAACAACCAACCAATTACTTATCCAAAGGATGTGGTTGTGATCAAAAATCCTGAGAATCCTGTTTCAGTTCAGCAAGGTTTGGCCGCCGCAAGCAATTACAGCATTCCAACTCTTTTACACTCGCTCAAAAACGAATGGGACGCAGTCATGTTGGAGAACTACACGCTGAGACAACAATTACAAAGGTGCAAAGACGAACTTTCAGAATCTCTTTTCAAATACGACGCCAGTGTGACAGTGGCTTCGAATGCTATGAAGGAGCGCGATCTCTACAAAAACGAGTTGGCAAGACTTACGAAAAACACGGAAAAGGACTATGGTGAGCTCATTTACAATGCTTCTGCAAAATATCTTGGTTTGTACAAAAAATTGATGAAAAGGAAGGGGAAAGGAAATCCGTATTTGGAAGCTTCTGCGGACTCTTACACTTTAAAAAAACGTTCTATATGTGATGTGACCAACTTTTTTACCACCGATTATGCAAGAAGCCCCTTGCTCGCATCTCAAACTGAAGCCAACTTGTCCAAATTGGAAGTTTTGAATGTTTTTACTGAAGAGCTGCAACAAAGTCCTGCATTTGACTGGTTAACTTACAAAGCAGACATAGTACAAGTCTACGAGTGGGAAAATATAAACAAAATTCTTGTGTCAGGAAATGGGAAACTACGCTGTATGGATTTTTGGACTGCGAAGGAGTCTCTTGCTTTGAGGGTTTGGGAAATTGATATGTCTCTGCACTCAGGAAACAAATTTTGGTACTTACCACATCTTTTCGAGGACAGACTGTATGTGTTGGACGCGCAGAGTCGTACCGTTCAGTTGAAGTCTTTTGTTGATCCAAACGATAATGGGCTGCTTTTGCAACTCGATGACTCACAAACTTATGAATTCCCCATTGATGAAGAAGATACGGCTGAGTTTTCATGCGACCTTCACAAGGACGGTATGCTATTTGCTTTGTTCAATTACAAAACCAGCACTTTGGAGATATACGACCTTGCAGACACATTAAACAATGCTCCAGCGCAGACTTTGGAAATAAAGCGCGCAACCTCGAAAGTGAGTCTCAAATTTTCTGAAAACGGTTACTTTTTATTTTTGAATTATAACCAAGAATGCTCGGTGATCGATTTGAGAAAAGATTTAGCCATTGCTGCCAACTTGAGTTTTGCTGAAGAAGCAGAGACAGGACAAAATTTCTCAGTTGCGTCTGATATATCTGGGCTCAATCTTTTTGTCAAGAGTGCGCAGTCAACGATCACCTGGTTTTACAAACAAGGCAAATCTGAATGGAAGAAAAAACTGTTCAATGTTGACACATTGCCAGCTGATACTAATCCCTCGAATTGCAAGTTGCACCTTGCCCAATCGTCTTACAAGAGCTCTCAAAACGAAAGAACTATGTTAGTTATGGGAACGCAAATGTACGAGTTTAAGTGATTATGTCAAAAGCATATCTTTTAGTTTAGTTATCGTGAGATCATCAATGGCTCAATAGAGGTCTAACCTTATAAGAATGATAAATCACGTGTAAAAAAAGAATATGCGCTTAGTTCTGCAGGTACGAATTGCCCCTTCGGGACAAGCGATCAGGTTCCTGATAGAGCATCGAGGTTTTTGCATTGATAAGAAAAATTTTGATAAGGTTCTTTGATCGCGTGAGTGCAAGGCCTTTGATGATTTTATATATGAAATCTAGATAACGTTGTAAGTAAGATAAACTTATAAAGTCGAGATGTGTGTGTGTGTGTGTGCTTTCAGAGAGGCAAACGAACGTAACGATTTTAATACTTTCATGTGTATTATTCCACAACAATATTGGCACAAAGATATTCGCCAATGAAGCCAACTTGTTCAAAATCCAAGGTGTTTCTTATCTTTGGAATGGACACCAAACTTGTTCAAGCAATGTTATAATTGCAGCGGGCTTGTACAAAGATATAAAAGAAACTGCTTTTGTCCCGAGTTCCAAAATAAAAAACTCAAGACTCCAGTCATTACTCTAGAACACAATGCTCAATATCCACTGCCTTTGTTTCTTGTAAGCTTATACAGCATTAGTTTTTCGATATTGGATCAAATAGTTTGGAAGTGTAAGCTCTTAAGCTCTTATTACTTTCTTTTTTTCTTTTTTTTTTTTTTTTTTTTTTTTTTTCAAAGATTCAAAGCATTGTTGCGGTTCGGTTTTTTTATTATTTCACACCAACGTGTCGGTTGCAGAAAGATAAGAATACGGTTTGTAAAATAATGCAAATAACGGATTGGAAATCAATTAGGCAAACAAGCTCATGCTTTCAAGTATTTCCATTTTGATATAGTTGATCTGGAAAACATGACTATACCCTAAGAATTACAAAAAATTGAATTTCACAATATACCAACCCAGAATCAACAACTCTGCAAAACACACACACACACGATGTCCGCAGAAGCAAGTTCCCTGGTGTCTGCGAAGAGAAGATCTTCTGTTTACCTCAAACCCTCGTTTATTCCAGAACAGGCATCGCTTTTAAGTCTCGAAAACGATCCCTTTTTGCCCGATGAACCAACTGATCAAAGCTTGTACGAACCAACAACCGTTTGGAAAGAAATAAAGTTTGTGAGCAAAAACGCCCTTCCCTTGGTGCTGACCTTTTTGATGCAGTACTCCTTGTCTTTGTCGTCTTTGTTTGTGATAGGGAATCTTTGTATTGATCCCGAAACCGGGTCGAGTGCAGGGTACTTGTCGTCAGCCTCTTTGGCAGTCATGACCTACAACATCACTGGGTTGGCTGTTATTGAAGGTTTAGCTACTTCCTTAGATACATTTTGTTCACAGGCATTTGGGGCCAAAAAATATTCAAAAGTGGGGCTGTACACCCAGAGATGTGCGTTGATGATTTTGACACTTTTGTTTCCCATTCTTGCTTTGTGGTGGTGTTCGGAACACTGGCTAGTTTGGTTGATTCCTCAAAAAGAATTGCTAGCAAACGTCCAAGTGTTTTTAAGAATTTTGTCCTTTGGTGTTCCTGCTTTGACCATGTTTGAAACGGGGAAACGGTTTGTTCAAGCACAGGGATATTACAATATTTCTACTTATGCTTTATTTTTCATTTTCCCAATCAACTTGATTATGATTTACCTTTTGACAATGAAATATGGATACAAAGGGGCTCCTATTGCTATTGCCATTTCGCAGTGGTTGATGTTCTTCTCTTTGGCGGGCTACTGTGTTTTTGTTAAACCAGACACTTTGAGATGCTGGTCTACAATATTCCCTCCTCATGTTTTTGAAGAGAAAAGGGGAGTTCAAAAAATTGTTACGGCCTTCAAAGTGTTGATCTTTGGTACCGATCAAAACGAATCAGATACAGAAGATGACCAAGTTGAAGCTGCCACCAACGGCAATGAAGCCCATTTAGGCTCGGCATCAACTACATACGGTTCTATTCTGAACAAAGGAAACAAACCTACAAAAAAGCAAAGAAAAAGATTGGCCATGTTTCAAAATTGGAAACCAATGATTGAGTTGGCGTGGCCTGGGTTGGTTATGATCGAAAGTGAGTACTTGTCTTTTGAAATTTTAACCATTTTTTCCACGTACCTAGGGGACGAGATCGAAATTGCTATCCAAACAGTGTTGGCAAGTGTAGGGACATTGATCTACCAAGATTTTTTTGCCATGGGATGTGTGATCAGCACCAGAGTTGCACAGTTTATTGGGTCCTATTACCATGAACTCCAACAAACCAATTCTGTTGCTTTAAAAACCGAGTCTCTAGCCAAAAGAAATGCGATCAAGTGTATCAAGGCCAGTTACATTCTTGGTGTTTTAATTGGGTTTATCAATTGCTCGACTTTAATTGTTTTCGCAAAACCTTTTGCAAGGTTATTTACCAAAGACCAAACTGTTATTGAAACAAGTGCATTGATTTTGCCTATCATTGCAGTTAACCAATTTCCAGACTCGTTCAATGTGAACAGCGCAGCTATTTTGAGGGGTCAAGGAAGACAAAAAATTGGTGGATTGTTGAACGTTATTGCTTACTATGTCATTGGGTTACCTTTAAGTCATTTTTTTGCATTTAACCTGGGAATGGACATCAAAGGTTTGTGGGTTGGTTGTACAGCAGGACTTACGTTTTTGGCACTTTCTGAATTTATTTGTGTTGTAAGAACTGATTGGAACCATGTTTTAGATGCCTTTATTGATAGACTACATGCTGAGCAGCATCTTTGAAACAAACAATATATGGATTGACTTTATTTATAAACGTGCGATAAATATATATTTATATATATATATATATATATATATATATGCAGAAAAAATGTATCAATTTTTACTACAAAGTTATCCAAAAATCTTGATATCGTCGTTTTTAATATTTTCCAATTCTTCTGCGTTGGAGCCATCTATGTTTTCCACATCTTCGTCACTTTCATTGTTATCGACTTCTTCATCTTCTTCGTTGAAATTAATTCCTTGTCCAAGCAACCCTGCAAAAAATTCGTCAATCTGTTCGTCAGACCATTTGGTTTGGTTTCCCACAGGGGCTTCGTAGTGGGCAATAGGTTCTTGGATTTGGAAATTTAGTTTTCTACCCTTGGATGCCTTGGTGTCAATATTCTTGTTTTTCACTTTATTAGTCGATGAAGTAATCAATCTCACTTGTTGTTGGCCAGCCCCTGAAGAAGAGGAGTTTGTGTTATTGGCATTGTTAATTTTTTTATCCACCAAATCGTTTAATAGCACTCTATAAAAATCTTCGTCATCAAAAATGTATGGGTTCTCAGAAGTGTCTATGTTTGACTTCAACCGCGGATTATAGTTTTTAGGAATATCAATGTTGTCTTCATCATCGTTTACCATATCGCTATTTTGTTGTGAGTCGGTTGGTTTCAGTTTGGATAGCGAGCCAGATTTATAATCTTCTTCAAAATTCATTGGAACGACACCTCTTCTATTCAAAAATGTTCTTTTCAAAAGTCTTTGTTGGTCAGCTAGTTGTGTTTCCACTTGAACGTCTGAGGTTTGGTTGATGGCAGAAAACTTTTTGGAAGAGATACCATTGGTGGCTGCACCAGAAGAACCCACTCCTTGGGTTTGATTGATTTTGTTTGACCATTTGTACAAAACCACTTTTCTGTATTTGTTCAATTGTGAATCCAAGGTTTGTGTGGATTCACGTACATTTTCAAATGATCTTTTGTGGCCTATTTCTTTTGATTGTGCTGAATCTGAAGTGTTGATTTTATCATTTTTCTGTAATAGTAATCTTATATCAACAATTTTGTTTAAAACCGTTGAAAGCAAATCCATATTTTCGTTAATCAATTTTTCTGTTTTGGAATTGTTTAAAAGATCCCAACTTTTTCCAGTAATTGGAAGTGTGTTTGCAACATTAATGGCTTTTTGTAGTTTGATTCTGGAATCAATGATATTGTCAAAAAACTTGTTTTGCTGGATGATGGAATAACCTTTCAAAGCGTCTTTTGTTTGAGATGCAGTGTATGATTTGCTCAGTGTTTGTCTTGCTTGGGCGTTGATTTTTAAAAGTTTGGATTTTTTGTCTTCGACATCACTGTCTTCGTCTGAATCAGATTGCTGATCATCTTCCCCTTGGTCATCATTTTCAGATTGTTCTTCTTCACTCGAAGAAACTTGATCCAAATCCACCGCACTTTCAGAACTGTTTTCTTC
>ERZ794936.544-NODE-544-length-17285-cov-31.891991_pt1 | contig 17285 bp, 9 predicted proteins | sample MGYA00511083_ERZ794936 | MGnify/ENA primary metagenome ERZ794936 (study PRJEB30137, sample SAMN04331409) | food metagenome | isolation source: Y2 must sample point D1 replicate A | place: Australia: South Australia | collected 2014 ... | reverse complement strand
GGCTCAACAAACAGGATAATGAAATGTTTATTTTTGATCAAGTTTGCATGAAAAATACAATTTGTGCCAAATTAAACATTCTGAATAATCCAAATTCTTTCAAGTATTAAAGGAAAAATCCACACATAATAAAACCCAAGCATGACTGACAACTCAGATTCCCTGTTTAACGACAAAGTTAGAAGATTTCAAGATTTTTTGGACTCATACTCCAACTACAAGTCAGATATCAAATCTATTCTAGTTCACAACGCAGAACTGGAGCTTCATAAACAGAAACCAAACATCAACTACTCCACATCACTCTACGAGGACGAAGGAAGAAAAAATGCTGAAAAAGAGGACGAAGAGCTGCCACAAAGACTGATCATCTCACTAGATGATTTAAGAGAATTTGACCGTGTCTACTGGAACGGGATCCTGCACTATCCGCACGAATATATTCCTCCAGCGGAACACTCGATTTCGTTGTTGGCCATGACAGAACAACCAACGGGCACATTGAGACCAAGACACCAAACCAACGTGCAATGGACTTTAGGCTTCAAGGGTTCCTTTGGTGCAAACACCCTTACTCCAAGAACGTTGAGTTCGAAATATTTAAACAAACTGATCTCCATCCAGGGAATTGTCACCAAGACATCCTTGATCAGACCAAAACTGTTTAAATCCGTGCACTATGCTCCAAAAACTTCAAGATTCCATTACAGAAACTATAAAGACGCCACAACTTCTTTAAATACACCTATACCTGGGGGTGCATCCTCAACAGGCAACAACGCCGAAAACGGAGATGCTTCCACGGGGAACAACACATCTCAAGACCAAATGGCATTGACCAGTGCAATTTATCCAACAGAAGATACTGAGGGAAACAAGCTGATTACTGAGTTTGGGTTTTCAGAATACAAAGACCATCAAAGAATCACCATTCAAGAAATGCCAGAACAGTCGCCTGCTGGTCAGCTGCCAAGACATCTGGAAGTGATTATCGATGACGACTTAGTCGACTCTGTCAAATGTGGGGACAGAGTCAACATTGTTGGTGTTTACAAGTCAAGTGGTGGTGGTGGCCTGATGGACAAAAAGGGTTTGATGGGACTGCAAGGTTTTAAAACTTTTATCTTGGCAAGCACAGTTTGGCCACTACACGCAAGATCCACTGGTGTTGGTGCAATGGAAAATGTTTCAGCCAAAGATATTTCCAAAATTATCAAATTATCCAACAATTACAAAAATGAAAACATTTTCAACCTTTTATCAAGATCTTTGGCTCCCTCTATTTATGGCCACGAATCTATCAAAAAAGCAGTGCTATTGATGTTATTAGGAGGTGTTGAAAAAAATTTGGAAAATGGGTCCCATTTGAGAGGGGATATCAATATTTTGATGGTTGGGGATCCTTCGACTGCAAAATCACAGGTTTTGAGATTTGTTTTGAACACGGCAAGTTTGGCTATTGCCACAACAGGTAGAGGTTCCTCTGGTGTTGGTTTGACCGCAGCTGTCACCACAGATAAAGAAACAGGTGAGCGGAAACTGGAAGCCGGGGCAATGGTGCTTGCTGATAGAGGGATTGTTTGTATTGATGAGTTTGACAAAATGAGTGATATCGATAGAGTCGCCATCCACGAAGTGATGGAACAACAAACCGTTACCATTGCAAAAGCAGGGATCCACACCACTTTGAATGCTAGATGCTCAGTAATCGCTGCTGCAAATCCAATCCTGGGTCAATACGATGTGAATAGAGATCCCCACCACAATATTGCTTTACCAGATTCGTTGTTGTCCCGTTTTGATTTGCTATTTATCGTTACAGACAACATCAATGACATCAAGGATAGACAAATTAGTGAACACGTTTTAAGAACACACAGATACGTGCCACCTGGATACTTGGAAGGGGAACCCATCAGAGAGCAAATCAACATTTCCTTGGGTGTAGGTGTTGAAGATGACGATAACGGTGCTGATGACGACGAAGACGACGACGACGACATCGATGATCATAACATGGATGATATCATTGATGACGAATTCCACGCAGATAACATGAGTTCTGTGTTTGAAAAATTTAATCCACTACTTCATGCTGGTGCCAAATTGGCAGTAAATAACGGTGACCACAATGGTACAAACGTTCCACTAATTGTTTCCATCAAATTTATCAAAAAGTACATTCAGTACGCAAAGGAAAGAATTGTTCCTCAGTTGACTCAGCCAGCGATCGACATCATTGTCAAAGCTTACTCTGACTTGAGAAATGACATCACAAACAAAAAATTACCAATCACTGCAAGAACTTTGGAAACACTGATCAGATTGAGTTCTGCTCATGCCAAAGTCAGACTTTCGCAGCTGGTTGAAGCCGAAGACGCAACTGTGGCAACCCAGATGTTGAGATACGCTCTTTTGAACGAAGATGCAACAACCGAAAAAGGGAACGGTATTCCTTCACCTCAAAAGAAATCACCAAGAAAGAAATCACCAAGAAAAAAATTGAAACCTTCACCAAAGAAAAAAACAACAAAAAAGAGTACAGCTGGTACAGAAGAAATTGCATCAGAACATGAACAAGATGATGAAGAAATAGTCACTCAGGGAAGAACAGACTTGAGAGAAGCGATGGAAACAGCTGACCTGGAAGAAAGATTGGAAAAGGGTTTGAGAATTTCTCCAAGAAAACAAGAGCAGCTGCAGGCTAGAAGAGCCGTCTTGTCTCCACGCAAAGACACAAACATTTTGGAGAGCCCAAGCAAAAAAGGTCGGTCCTCTCGTTTTGGTCAAACTGATGATGCCAGCTTAAGATCCGATCCCTACTCCGGCGATGAAAACGTCATGCCTTCATCTCCTTTGATACCGGTGGATGTGCCGTTTGAGGATCCTGAAGAGGACGATGACCACGATTCTGAGTCTGCAGAAATTAGTCAAGCAAGACTCTCACTTTTCAACAGTGTATTTGCACCTCTGCTTTCCGATTCCTCGCTGTTTGTAGACGATTATTGTGAAGTGGAGAAGTTGTTTGAAGCTGTCAATACTCATTTGAAAAATAAGGACTCAGATGCCGAGCCATTTTCTCAAGGCGAATACTTGGCTGCATTGGAAGCTCTACAAGCCACTGAAAACATCATGCTGGCAGACGGTCTGGTCTTGAGAGTTGTTTGAAAAGCCACTCGAGCTTTGGTTATGTTTTTTTCTTTTTTTTTTTTTCATTTCTTTTTTTTTTTTTGCAGCACCACAACTTTAGAAGTATATATTGTATAAGAATTGCTAGATATAACATTCAGCTTTGAAAGAACTGTTTCAAGCTAATACCAATATGCCATACGGTCCACGTGACAAGCACTTTATGAACACGTAGTCTTGATCAACGGTTTGTGCGTTGCATCTTTTCGTGAAAAAAAAAAAAAAAAACTATTTTTGAAAACACGAAAGTATAAAGCTCATTCAAAGTGGCGAACCTGTTATCGGCAATTGTCAGCACTTTCTCATACATTTCGAGACTAAGCATCTTAAATACGCAAAAGAAACACCAGAAAAGAAAATATCGTCAAAAATAGTGAATCATTACTACAGGTAGTATGGTTGAAGTCAAGAGTTCGCTAGTGCAGGACTCCAAATTGTTGAAAAGCAGACCGCTGCTAGCAAGACCGTATGTTTTCCCATTCATCCCCTTGTATGCATTTTTTTACAGAGTTTACACACAGCTTTACGACGAATACATTGGCGGCCAAGAGTGGACTTTTGTTTACTTGGGCTCGATAATTTCTCTGAATCTTTTGTTTTGGTTAATGCCTGCATGGAACACTTCCATCAACCTATTGTTCAACTACAGTAAGGTTTCTTCATTGGAAGAAGCCGAGTTTGTTTATGTTAAAACCACTCCAAACAACGGGAGTGACGATATTGTCAAAATTGAATCTGCTTTCGAACAGAATACTGTGCAAATCTTTTTCCAATTTCAAAAAAAAAGATTTTTGTTGGATGACGCCAAACAGACTTTTGCTTCTCCAAAGTTTTCCATTGATGAGCCTTTGAAACTAGAATTTTTCCAAAAAAACAAAGGTAACTCAGGTGATTTGACCCATGCTAGAAGATTGTATGGTGAAAATACTTTTGATATTCCAATTCCAACCTTTTTGGAACTATACAAAGAGCACGCAATCGCACCTTTTTTTGTTTTCCAAGTTTTCTGCGTTGCACTATGGTTTTTGGATGAGATGTGGTACTACTCTTTATTCAACTTGTTTATGATTTTGATGATGGAAGCTGCAACTGTTTTTCAAAGATTAAACACTTTGAAGGAATTCAGAACAATGGGGATCAAACCATTCCCTATCAATGTTTACAGAGACGGGAAATGGACTTTACTTCAAACTAACGAGCTTTTGCCAAATGACTTGGTTTCCGTTGTTAGATCCAACGATGAAACTGCCGTTCCTTGTGACTTGGTTTTAGTTGACGGTTCTTGCATTGTTAACGAAGCCATGTTGTCTGGTGAATCCACGCCATTGTTGAAAGAATCCATCAAGTTGAGACCACAAAACGAATTCATTGATTTGGAAGGTGTTGATAAAAACAGCATCTTGCACGGTGGTACTAAATGTTTGCAAATTACCAAGCCTGATAGCCCAATCGTCAAGCAAGCTCCAGATGACGGAGCTTTAGCCATTGTCACTAAAACAGGGTTTGAGACCTCTCAAGGTTCATTGGTCAGAGTGATGTTGTTTAGTGCCGAACAAGTCTCTGCTAATAACAAGGAGGCATTTGCTTTTATTGGGTTTTTGTTGATTTTCGCTATTGCTGCTTCTTGGTACGTATGGGTTGAAGGTACTAAAATGGGGAGAGTGCACAGTAAGTTGATTTTGGATTGTGTTTTGATTATTACATCTGTTGTTCCTCCTGAATTGCCTATGGAATTGACCATGGCTGTTAATGCATCGTTGGCAGCCTTGTCCAAGTTTTACGTCTATTGTACTGAGCCTTTCAGAATTCCATTAGCCGGTAGAGTTGATGTTTGTTGTTTTGACAAAACTGGTACGTTGACCGGTGAAGACTTGGTTTTTGAAGGTGTTGCTGGATTGAAATCTGAAGACGGCAATGAATTGATTCAACCTGATGCTTCATGTGAGGACACCTCTTTTGCTATTGGTTCTTGTCACGCTTTGGTCAAATTGGATGATGGTGAAATTGTTGGTGATCCAATGGAAAAGGCAACTTTAAAAGCTTGTGGATGGACTGTTGAAAGTGAAACTAAAGTTTCTCACCAAGAGTTGGGTACTGCTAAAGTTTTGAGAAGATTCCAGTTTTCTTCAGCTTTAAAAAGATCTGCCACTGTTTCTTCTTACAAAAATAAAGTTTGCGTGAGTGTTAAAGGTGCTCCTGAAGTTTTAAGAGAAAGATTGAGCTCTATTCCTTCCAACTATGATGACATTTACAAACACTACACTAGAAACGGTTCAAGAGTTTTGGCAATTGCTGTCAAAACTTTGGACTCAAACATCAAAATTGATAAATTGATTAGACAAGAGGTTGAATCTGGATTGAAATTTGTTGGGTTTTTGGTGTACCATTGTCCTTTGAAAGACGATGCTGTTGAAACCATCAAAATGTTGAACGAGTCTTCTCACAGATCTATCATGATCACTGGTGACAATCCGTTAACCGCTGTTCACGTTGCTAAGCAAGTTGCCATTGTAGAAAGAGATGTTTTGATTATTGATAAGCCAAGTGAATCTCATGAAATTGACTACTCCGCAGATGACTTGATTATTAGAAACGTTGAGGAAACTTTTATCAAAAAGTTTACTCCATCTGTAGATGAGTTTGAAGGTATTTTTGGTAAATATGATCTTGCTGTGACTGGTTATGCTTTGAACTTATTGTTTGGCCACAAACAAATAAAGGAATTGTTAAAGCACACTTGGGTTTACGCCAGAGTTTCTCCAACTCAAAAAGAGTACATTTTGAACGAATTGAAAGATATGGGTTATCAAACTTTGATGTGTGGTGATGGTACCAACGATGTTGGTGCTTTGAAACAAGCTCATGTTGGTATTGCTTTGTTGAATGGTACCGAAGAAGGGTTAAAGAAAATTGCTGAACAAAGAAAGATTGATGGTATGAAACAAATGTACGACAAGCAATGTGACATGTTCAACAGATGGGGAAAACCAGCCCCACCAGTTCCTGAACCTATTGCACACTTGTTTCCTCCATCACAATTGAACCCTCACTACTTGAAAGCACTGGAAAAACAAGGAACTGAAATAACACCGGAAATGAGAAAAGAAGTTGACAAAGCTATGAAACAACCATTGAAAGCAAAAGAGAACAAGCCGTTGAGACCGGAAGACATCAAGTCTGGTGACATGTCTGATCTATTCATGAATGCTTTGAACGGAGCAGGTGGTGATGACGATGAAGACAGTCCGGTTTTGAAATTGGGTGATGCCTCTTGTGCAGCTCCATTCACTTCGAAGTTGAGCAAAGTTTCTGCTGTCACAAACATTATTAGACAAGGGAGATGTGCATTGATTAACACCATTCAAATGTACAAAATTTTGGCGCTAAACTGTTTGATTTCTGCTTATTCTTTGTCCATTATGTTTATCATGGGTGTTAAATTCGGGGATGCCCAAGCTACAGTTTCTGGGTTACTATTGTCTGCATGTTTTTTGAGTATCAGTAGAGGTAAGCCAATTGAAAAGTTATCTAAAGAAAGACCACAAGCCGGCATTTTTAACGTTTACATCATGGGATCTATTCTATCTCAATTTGCCGTTCATTGTATTTCATTGCTGTACTTGACGAATGAGATTTACAAATTGGAACCAAGAGAACCTGTTCTTGATTTGGACAAAACTTTTGAACCAAGTTTGCTAAACACTGGGATCTTTTTAATCCAATTGATCCAACAAGTTTCTACATTTTACGTCAATTACCAAGGTGAGCCATTTAGAGAAAACATTAGAAACAACAAAGGTATGTACTACGGTATTGTTGGTGTTTTTGCTTTGGCATTTGCTGGTGCCACGGAATTGATTCCTGAATTAAACGAAGCCATCAAATTTGTTCCTATGGAAGACTCTTTCAAGGGTAAATTGACTGGTGCTTTGTTGTTGGATTTCTTTGGTGCCTGGGCCGGAGAACAATTTTTCAAATTCTTCTTTATGGATGACAAGCCTTCTGACATTGCTCACAAATAAGAAAGTTTTTTTTTTTTTTTTCAAACATATTCAGAAAAGGGATTATCCTGTCTGAATTATTCAAGTCTATATATGTATATGTACATTTTGTTTTTTTAAATTAAGAAAACAACAAAAACAATAAAAACAACAAAAACAACTGTAAACTGTATATTGCAAACAGCTTACACTGACGTTGCGTATTGAAATCAATCATAATTCACTTGTTTTTTTATTAATTTTTTTTCACTCTATCAATAATGTTGAATATTTTCAACCCGTTGTAATCAACACATTCAACCACGTTTCTTTTGTGGAGTTCCATCAATATTCTTTCAATTTCCTCAGTGCTCAGCATTTCCATGTTACTTAAGGAATCGGTGATAAGGTCCATGAGTTTGTTTATGGAGTAAGGGCGTGTTTTGTCCAAAACAAACAAAATTTTTTCAATTTTTTGCAAATTATTTTCAAACATCCTGTTGCAGTTTTCCTGGATCTCTTGTTGATTCTTTGCAAAATTCAGTCTGTTGTATTCTTCTTTGGCTTTGACTTTTTGCAACAGTTCTGCATGAGTTGAGTTTTCCCGAGTCTTGAAGATACTGCTTTTGCTAGCCAAGACGTGATTCATACGCGTTGGAACAGTTTTACGCTTGTGAGGAGAAGATGTGGCGGATTGGGAATGTGGTTTGGTGACTTTTCCTGGAGAAACATTGATGTTTTTCACAAAAACTGCATCTGTAGCACATGCATTATTTCCCTGCAATGCTCCAGTTTTGATGTCTTTATAGTGCTTGACCTGGCTGAATTTCTGTTTAAATCTTTTCAGTCTCTTTTGTTGACTGTTCAAGTCCTGTGGCAAAACATAGTAGTCAATGTAGACTTTGTTCTTGGGCAAAACTTTGTTTCTTGCTTGCAAAGACTCGGTGGTTGCAATGGTGTAACACGTTGGCCACACGTAAAGCAGTTGTTGTAGTAAATCAGTGTCAACATCATCAACACGCAAAAGCTTGCTGTCGTTGTTTGCAAAATCAAATTTGGCAAACAGTATTTTGGAATCGATTTTTTTGATAAGTTTTATCATTTCCGTTTCTGTTGAGCGCAGTTTATAACAATTGTAAATTGCTGCTTCTTCAGTGTTTTTGTGGACATCTTCAGAAAGTTCAATTTGCAAATCTTTTGCAACGGCATCATTGTATGCACACATTTGCATCTTGTCGTACTCGTTGGTGTAACTCAAAACGGTGAAAGGTAGCGACGAAGTAGACGAGTTTGTAAAATATTTAAAGTTGACAAAATCTTTTTTCAGCAGTTTGTGGTTGACATGGAACAAGACCAGCCCTTCATCGCACGATAGAGTAACAACTTCTTTGTCGTTTCCCGGATTTTTAATCTTCAAGTCTTGAACCACTGGCACCAGAGATATGAACGACCATAGAAACTCGTGATTGGTAAACAAATGGTTTGGCAAAAAACTCAAAGACGATTCTGTTTTTGTGTTTGAGGTTGCTGTCTCATCTTGTTTCGTCAATAGTGTTCTCATCTGAATGTGCTCTTTGTGAGTCGCACTTGAGGAAGTGTCTTTTGATGACGAATTTGGGGTCAGAATACGAGTAATTATCTTTTCAAAAAAAATCAAAAGAGCATGCAGCTTTTTGTATACTATGTCACATTGTACATGTGCATCAGAGCAGTCTCTAGTTCTCGACGCAGAAATCCTATTACCCTTTGGATGGTAGTTTACAGAGACGTACTTTGCATTCTCCAAAACATCAATATCTTTATCGTCATCATCTTCATGTCCACAAAGACAGTCTTGGATTCCGTTCAAATCATACAAGTCATCCAACAACTTGTCAAAAAGTATGTAATTTTTGACGACAAACCAGTTCAAGTTATGTTGGAAAAAGATTGTTTCTATGATCTTTTTAAAATGCATATCCATCAACTGTTGATCGTCGTGGTCCGCAATAAAGTGAAGATCAATGACATTCTTCGAGCTCAGCGCCATATGTTTTTACACAAATACTTTTTTCCCTCGTGTATGTCTATTTTCTCACTTTTCTTTCATTCAATATTATAACTAAACATTTCATCATCATCAAAAAATGTTCTAATCAAGATATTCTGATCAGCTCATCGCTTTGGTTGTGGAGAGAATCTGTTTAGTTTTCCCAGTTACAGAAAGGGATGGGGATGGGGCAAGGATATCAGGCAATGAACGAAATTCGGTCAAGCTTATCACGTGGCTTTAACTGATTTTACTGATTTAATTTCCTCTATAATCACGTAAATTAAGTTTACTGCGCAAGGTTCTCACTAAAAACAACAACTTGCATATCGCTTTTAACGACACGTGTGGTTTTAGTTGTAGTGGGGGGAGGGTAATTTAAAAATAATCTGTCTTTCTCTTCTTCATGCTTAAACATTACACAGCAAGTGTTCACGAAGGTTCTGGAAAATTTTTTTTTTTTTTTTTATATTTTTATTTTCCTTTCTTCTAAAATTAACGCAGTTTTTAAGTTTCGAGGTTTGGAAAATTTTGAACTTTGTGAAGCAGACTGATATTCTCAATTTACATGACGTTTCTATCCACCTCCTGGAGAATGTATATATATATATATATATATGTTAACCATATTTTTTTTTATTATTTTGATTCATTAGTACCCACCTACTGCGCTCTGTTTTGGGAGTTAAAAAATAAATATAGATAGAAGAAAATACCTAAAGAGTTATAGACACTTCTTGCACATTCGCGTACACGTCAAGGCTTATACATCGCAAAACACAAAACCATGTTGTCTGCTACAAGAAACAATTCTGCCATTAAATCTTTGGTTGCCAAAAGACTGCAATCCAGCAAAGTTCAAGGTGCCGTTATCGGTATTGATTTGGGTACCACCAACAGTGCTGTTGCCATTATGGAAGGTAAAATTCCAAAAATCATTGAAAATGCTGAAGGTTCCAGAACTACTCCTTCCGTCGTTGCCTTTACCAAAGAAGGTGAAAGATTGGTTGGTATTCCAGCCAAAAGACAAGCTGTTGTCAACCCAGAAAACACTCTTTTTGCCACTAAAAGATTGATTGGTAGAAGATTTGAAGATGCAGAAGTCCAAAGAGATATTAAACAAGTTCCATACAAAATTGTCAAACATTCCAACGGGGACGCTTGGGTTGAAGCAAGAGGCGAAAAATACTCTCCAGCTCAAGTTGGTGGGTTTGTTTTGAACAAAATGAAAGAAACTGCTGAATCTTATTTGGGTAAATCTGTGAAAAACGCTGTTGTTACTGTTCCAGCTTATTTCAACGATTCCCAAAGACAAGCCACTAAAGATGCTGGTCAAATTGTTGGATTGAACGTTTTGAGAGTTGTTAACGAACCAACTGCTGCTGCTTTGGCTTATGGTTTGGAAAAAGCCGAATCTAAAGTCATTGCTGTTTTTGATTTGGGTGGTGGTACTTTTGATATCTCCATCTTAGATATTGACAACGGTGTTTTTGAAGTCAAATCCACCAATGGTGACACCCATTTGGGTGGTGAAGATTTTGATATCACTCTTTTGAGAGAAATTGTTAAAAAATTCAAAGAAGAAAGTGGTATTGATTTGGGTAACGACAGAATGGCTGTTCAAAGAATCAGAGAAGCTGCTGAAAAGGCCAAGATCGAATTGTCCTCCACCATGCAAACTGAAATCAATTTGCCATTTATCACTGCTGATGCCAGTGGTCCAAAACATATCAACATGAAATTTTCCAGAGCTCAATACGAAACTTTGGTTGATCCATTAATCAAAAAAACCGTTGATCCATGTAAAAAAGCTTTGAAAGATGCCAACATGGCCACAAGTGACATTGGTGAAGTTATTTTGGTTGGTGGTATGAGTAGAATGCCAAAAGTTGTTGACACTGTCAAACAAATTTTTGGTAGAGAAGCCAGCAAATCTGTTAACCCAGATGAAGCCGTTGCCATGGGTGCTGCTATTCAAGGTGCCGTTTTGGCTGGGGAAGTCACCGATGTCTTGTTGTTGGATGTCACTCCATTATCTCTAGGTATCGAAACTTTGGGTGGTGTTTTCACCAGATTGATTCCAAGAAACACCACTATTCCAACCAAAAAATCTCAAATTTTCTCCACCGCCGCTGCTGGTCAAACCTCTGTTGAAATCAGAGTTTTCCAAGGTGAAAGAGAATTGGTTAGAGACAACAAATTGATTGGTAATTTCACTTTGTCTGGTATTCCTCCAGCTCCAAAAGGTGTTCCTCAAATCGAAGTCACTTTTGACATTGATGCCGATGGTATCATCAACGTTTCTGCCAGAGACAAAGCTTCCAACAAAGACGCTTCCATCACTGTTGCTGGTTCCTCCGGTTTGAGTGAATCTGAAATCGAACAAATGGTTACCGATGCTGAAAAATTCAAAGAACAAGATCAAGCAAGAAAGGAATCTATTGAAAGTGCCAACAAAGCCGATCAATTGTGTAACGACACTGAAGCTTCTTTGAAAGAATTTGAAGCCAAAGTTGACAAATTGGAAGCCCAAAAAGTCAAAGACTTGGTTGCTGCTTTGAGAGAAACCATTGCCAAAGTTCAATCTGGTGCTGAAGACGTCAAACCAGAAGAATTGAAAGCCAAAACCGAAGAATTGTCCGCTTCTTCTATGAAATTGTTTGAGCAAATGTACAAAAACCAACAACAAGACGGTTCTGCTCCAAAAGATGAACCTAAAAAAGATTAAACACAATCACCGATTTCCATAATCCATGGTTGAGTTTTATTTATATGTTCTAGTTTAGGCGAATCTGATATTATAGGAATGTGAAAAAGGGACGTTTTGCTTTACGTCTTTTTTTTTATTTTTGGTTTCTTTACGTTTTATTCGATCGCAGGTTAATGGAACGTGTTGTCCACAAGTTTTAATGAAAAAAAGTATTAAATAATTTTTTTTTTTTTTTATTCAATCTAGAAAGAACATTACTAAAGGAAAAGTGAACCCATAGCATTCTAAACTGCATATGCTATAATGTCACTCATACACATGTATATATTTTCATATCTATTATATTTTGTAAATAATATGTTTTACGATTGCGCTCAAGTTCTTGGAAGCGGTTTTTTTCTGTCTGAGGGGTGGGGCCGAGGAGCCGTGCCATAATAAAAGAGTAACCTTGTTGAGTGTGACAAATCCAGCTTAAAATTTGGAAGGAGCAGGTACACCATTCTTGAATTGTTCATTGTCTTTACTCGTTGGTTTGCCAAGAGTGTTTGAGCAATGTGGCCTTTCCCTGGGTGTGACTTTGTTTTCATGAGCTTTTCACCGGGCGACATCCGAAGCGTCGCGCGTTGTATGTTTTTTTTTTTTTTAACGCTACCGCCTGTATTCATTTTCTTTGCTAAGGGCGTTTCACACTTTCAAAACGACTCCCTAATCAAACAAAGCTTTTGAAAGCTGATATAGCTAAGGGATACTCCTAAAACAAAGCCATCAACCAAACTGTTTATTTGGATTTGCATTTTGGACTGTAAAACATAGAAACATCTGAAACGACACGCATATCATGGCCATTACAATCAGTCCGCTAACAAAAATCATCTTTCTAAGTGGGTTATTAGCCCTAGGGTTCCTACTAGTCATATTGAGTTGCGCTTTATACTCAAACTACTACCCACTGTTTGACTTGCTATTGTTTTTATTGAGTTCGGTACCACGCGCCATGTTTCCGTTTGGACGCGGAGGATCAGGAACAGCAGGCTCTTCGAGTTTCTTGGGTGATTCGCAAGGCGCCGGTGGTGCGTTGAAAGACACAGGCACATACTTTACCAGTTGGTTTTTGACTTTGGCGATTGGGTTGCCCGTTGTTATGGAACATTCTAATGTGATCAACAAAAGTGCTATGATTTTGAGTATCACTGGTGGTGGGATTATTTACAGCACCATTGTCTTGTTTGGATGGTTCTTCTCCAACGGTGGATCTTGGCTAGACGAAGAAGATGACGACGACTACGATGGGTTTGGGTACTAAGATGTATAGAGCTCAATTTTTCTGTTTGTGGCTTTTATATATTGCGTTCAATCAAGTAAATACACAAATATATAAATAAGACAATTTTTAGTGAGTAATTTTTTTGCACAAGAAATTGAGAACGTTTTTTTCTTCAGTTGAAAGAAAGACGTTTTTGGATTCAATTATCTTAAGTTCCATATTCTTCATCACCATTGGGTCACCACCCATTGAGGCACTTTCAATAATGTCTGCAGTGATCCCCGGTGACATCAAAAGTCTTTGTTGTATGGTTGTTTCCAAAACTTTTTGCAAAATGGTCAAAGTGTAATTGACGCAGTAAATGATTTCCGCTTCTCTTTCTTCTGATGTAATGCTTGTTGGAGAAGACGAAAATATAGTGGAGTTGTACAAAGAGTTTAGTAAAATGGAACTAAACAAATCACCAACACCTGTAAAGTAGGACTTGATTTTCGGGATTTTGAACAGATATTTTTTGTCACTTTGCTGATGCCATGACGCTAGGCAGTATATGAAATTTGCGCGATCGCCTTCTTCTCCTACATCAACGTTGTCCAATGAAGTGATGACAATGAAGTTCACGTTACGATGCAGACCCGCTAGCATCACGTATATTTCTTCCATTGTGATCAACGTTGGCAAAGCTTTGTGCTTTTCAATAAAGCCCAGGTCTGTATTGTACAAAAGTTGGAGCTCAAAACTGTTTGGTGTTATGATGTCAATGTTGTTCATTTGGAGATATTTTTTGTATTCGGGAACAACGTTCGTGTGGACGTACAAATGATACTCGTCACCCATGACTGGATCGAGCAGCCAGAGGCATTTCTTTTTCGGGTTTGAAACATTCAACTGGTTCTTGTACTCAGTGTATTTTGTCAACACCGTGCGAACACAATCTTTGTTTGGTAGGTACCCAGTCAACAATGCGTCATAGTCAAAATTTTTGGTCAATTGCTCTAATATATTGTTCAGATCTTTCTCTGAGATTGTAGATCCAACAAAGAAACCATATCCTGTATGGTTGGAAAATTGCACAACGTTCAAGCAATCAACATTCCAGTTTAGGCATTGTAATGGGAAAGTTGCGGCTTTGTTTCCAACGTATCCGTGCACCACATGAGATTGAATGGCTAAGAGATTTGGCATTGCAAGTGGTAATCGTGGTGGTGGTGGTGGTGGTGGTGGTGGTGAGGGTTTTTGTGTAACATAGAAGCTCAAGATGCTCAACTCGTCAAGTTTTCAACAATTATCTTTGAAGATGGTGAAATATTCCATCGGGATGAATATATTCCATCTGCCGTGAAGAAAAAAATATAGATGAAAAAAAAAAAAAAAGATAAACGCGCGCATCGCTTAGATAAGCCCGATCTGTAAATGACTCACCCAAAGAGCAGCCAGAACAGGAAGTTCAATATAAGAACACATTGCTTTTGAAAACTTAGTTGCAATATCTAAAGACGAAAACTTTTAAAATGTTGTTACATGCAAAAAAAAATGAGGATAGTTTATACATACTAGCAAAATAATGCATAACCAGTAATCACAACTGTACGAGGAAGAAAGCTTCAGGAGCAAGAGCTCGACTGAACATTCTGAAATTGATCTCTTGTGATTGTTTTGAAGTTTTGAAGTTTTGAAACACATTTTAAGCAGTGATGCTTTTGTGTGAGTCAAAAACCAAAAAAAACCAAACTTGCGAGCTCAATGATCTCTTGTTTTCTTTGATGTATGTGTGTCGTAAATTTTTCCAAACATATAGGTCAATGTGCATTAGTTGCAGCCAAGAACACCAGGCTTTCACTGTGTCGGAAACCCCTGAACATCACCTTGTCCCACCCTGTTGGGTAGCCCACACTTTCCAAAACATTTGCAGAAAGTATTTAAGCGGACTATTGGAAAACCTCAAACTATTGTTAATTTTGAAGTGTGTTCAAAACTACTTTGAGTTTGAGTATTTACGGAAAAACACATACGGAGGATTAAAAGAAAGTTGTTTTCTTTCTTTTTTTTTTTTTTTCATTTTCATAAACTTTCACTTGCAAAAGTGTATTTTCATTATATTATACCAACAATGCCACGATATTATTATTATTTTTTGATGTTTATTTATGACAGAACAAACAAAATCAATATTTATAAGTTTAGATATCGGTGTTGATGATATCCACGGATTCTGATCTGTAAATCTGGGTTGGCCCCTTGTGATCAAATGGGTGTTTTTTCGAGTATTCCCATGTTTCTTTGATGGCCATTTTGATTTTTTCCAATGAGTCCCTTGAAATTTGGTAATGGAAAGAAACTCTTCCACCCATGATTTTGACCCCATACTTCAAACCTTTTTTAACCAGAACGTCTGGGTTAATTTTTGCTTGTTGCAAATCGATGAAAACAAAGTTTGTGTCGACTGGAACTTCTAGTGGGATTTGCAATTCTTTTTCGCAAAAATCACCCAAGCTTTTGGCCAATTCGTGAGAATATTCCAATTTGGCTTCCCAACCTGGCTGAACAGCAACCAAGGCCATTCTGCAAATGATCCCGGATTGTCTGATCCCACCCCCTTGTTGTTTTCTGAAATGGTTGGCCTTTGTAATAAATTTTTTACCACCAACCAAAACAGAACCGATTGGTGCACCCATGGACTTGGACAAACAAACCGAGATGGAATCAAAGATTGACCCGTAAACTTTTGGGTCAACTTCGTTTTTCACGGCAGCATTCCATATTCTGGCCCCGTCACAATGCAATTTCAAATTATGTTCCAAACAAAATTCTTTAATTTTTCTCAATTCGTTCAATGGAGTAACGATCCCGTGAATAGTGTTTTCCAAAGAAACAACTCTTGTTGGAGCACCGTGGATGTCCCCATCGTCTGGAATCACCCATTTGGCAATGTCTTCCACAGTTAAATAACTCCCGTTTTGTGGGATCACTGGTGTGACCATGGCTTGAGACAAAATAGCCAACCCGGCCGCCTCGTGGGTGTAAATGTGTGATCTATAGTCACACAAGATGGAGTATGGAGGTTGCACGTTTAGCAAAGTTCTGATGGCAATTTGGTTTGACATGGTCCCACTGCACATGAACAAACCGGCAGGTTTCCCGAAAATGTCTGCAATCTTGTTTTCTAAGCAGATGGTGTCCAAATCTTCGTTGTAAACGGCATCCCCAATCGAACAATGTAGAGCTGCGTCCAACATCTCTTTGGTTGGAGTGGTGAAGGTATCACTTCTGAAATCGTTGGCAGCGGTAGTGTATGGATGCGACATTTTTTTGGTAGTTATTACTGAGACGTATAATATGCGTTTTGGTTGATGTTTTACGTTTTTGAAGTACGTCAATTGTCAAGGAAGAAAAGTTTGGAAACAGATGAAAGATGAGGAAACAAGAACATACTCACGAAAATCACTGCATGGTGCAAAGTTTCATCAGTATATATACTGCAAGTTTGTATGTAAAAAAAAACAAAACAAAGCAACAGAAAATGATCTTTTCAAATAGAGGAAACTTAAAACACAAGTTTAGTCATTTTTTTTTTTTTCAAGTGATGATGAGTAATCCAACGCACTCAACACTGATCGAAAAAAGAGAAAAGAAAATAAAAAAAAAAAAATTGAATAATGAACAAAGCACACCCATCTTCAAACGAGTTAGTTGGAGAAAATTGAAGATCAAGTTTAAAGTCGGAGAGAGATTGCAAAAACCGCTGTTAAAAGATTGAAAAATAACCGAAAGATAGATTATAGAATGTCTTCTTCTTTCTTTCAAAAAGTTTGTCTCCAAAATTTAAACAATATTGCCAAAGATGCCAGAACCATTAGAGAGATGCTAGAAAATTATTCAATGTGAAAAAAAATATTTCACCAGTTGTGTGTGGGAATACTAATTTTATACAGGAAGCAGCAAAGATACACGGTTCGAGCAAAATTAAGTAAATTCCGAGAGTATACAAAAACAACTAAGTACTGGTGTCAACTCATAAGAGACGTACATACAAATACTCAAGCGAAAAAGCAAAAAAAAAAAAAAAAAAAAAAAAAAAAAAAAAAAAAAAAAAAAAAAAGGGGGAAAAAAAAA
>ERZ794936.543-NODE-543-length-17301-cov-32.299374_pt1 | contig 17301 bp, 8 predicted proteins | sample MGYA00511083_ERZ794936 | MGnify/ENA primary metagenome ERZ794936 (study PRJEB30137, sample SAMN04331409) | food metagenome | isolation source: Y2 must sample point D1 replicate A | place: Australia: South Australia | collected 2014 ... | reverse complement strand
TTGGGCTCTGCCCGCGCAGGTTCGAATCCTGCAGTTGTCGGCATTTCTTTTTTTTGCAATTTTTGTTTTCATTTCTTATTTCAATGCCAAAGGCCTAATTATACACGTTCTATACATACCTTACATTACTTCTAAAATATACTAGTATTCTTGGAATCTTTGCTTATTTTTTTGAAAGTCTTTTATTTTTTTTTCTTTGGTGCCCTCAAGATTTAATTAATAAAACAAATAAATACAAACTGTTCCTGTTTTGTAAGACAATTGTTAGGTGGAGTGTCGTTTGTTAAATAGCAGTTAGTACAAGTGTAGTGTACGGCCTTAAAATGCGACATCAATCATGTAATTGAAAAGACATTTGGGATGAGAAATTGTGAGAATTGCTTGGAATTGAACTAAAAGCTGTTCTTGAACTGGCAAAAAAAACCGTGTCATCAAAAAGTTTATGGTCACGTGCAGAAAGCTTTGTTTACTTTTGAATGTTTACAATTACATAAACTTGTAACAAACCTAAATGATCCTAGTACTACTAACAATTACCCAAAAGTAAACAAGCTTTTTGAGCAGGTTACAAATCAAGTTTTTAAATATTGGCAGAGTTTTCGAGCTTTGCGACTTTGATCTTGAACGACTTTGATTTAGTTATTACATTTCCCTAGCAATTTTTGAGTGACTTAGTAACTGTGTCGCAATTTATACAGAAAAAAACATACAGTACATATACTTTAACTTACAAACAATTCATGCAAGTTAGAAGTAGGGCCTATCTGATTTGTACATGAAAACAATGAAAAAAAAGAGGCTATGCCTATATGAACAGCGTTTGTTTTTTCTTTCAAAAATAATACGCTTATTTCCAAGTTTTTTATGCAATGAGTAATGTAAATATTTAGTTTCCAAAAAAACAATGAAAATTATAGTTTGCACGTCTTTTGGTAAGTTTATAAAAAAAAAAAAGAACTATAGCATGAAAAAGAGAAAGAATGTTTTTTAGTAATAGTTGCTATTTGTAATGGACATTTATCATTTAAAACAATTATTTTTCTATTTGGAATATTTACCTAGAGAATAAATGGATTTTTGCTACATTTTGAATCCAAGAATTCAGGCAATTTGGCCGAGTGGTTAAGGCGTAAGATTAGAAATCTTTTGGGCTCTGCCCGCGCAGGTTCGAATCCTGCAGTTGTCGGCATTTCTTTTTTTTTTTGCAATTTTTGCACTTGTTTTTTAATTTTTTTTTTTTCACTTTTTTTCTAATGTGTTGTGTTTCACAATGTTTCAATAACTTTTTTGTCTCATAATTAATTAGATCTTAAAGTGTGTTTATGGGTGGTTTTTTTTTATTTGCTTTTGCCATTACTGGTTGATCGTTATAAATACTAATAATATTTTTGAAATTAGTATAAAAATTTTATTTTGATCACAGCAATAACCCATTATTTCAACAAATTACGGGCGTGTGGCGTAGTTGGTAGCGCGCTCCCTTAGCATGGGAGAGGTCATCGGTTCGACTCCGGTCTCGTCCATATTGTTTGTTTATTTTTTTATGAATTTTTTTGTACCTCTTATTGCACTGCTTATAATCAAGGTGCAATAAATCATAATTTTTTCATTAAATCCATGGCTTCATGTATATTTAACATTCAGTACATGCCTATATATATTTTGTCACACCATTGCTCAATCGTGTGTGCCTGTGATGAGTAGTGCCTGTGATAGATAAGTTTTAACTGATTTTCATATTAGGAAGAGGTATGTGGCGAGGGTAATAGTCATGTGGACAGACTAACTGTAGATTGTTGTAAACAAGGACAAAACCCATATTTTAAAAAAAAAACAAAAAAAAAAGCACAAAAACATACCGACAAAATACGGGGAATCCCTGATAAAAAAAATTATATACACGTATTAATAATAATAATAGTAGGTGTAGTAGTAGTAGGAGTAGGAGGAGGAGTTGTAGGTGTAGTAGTAATGGTTATAAAAATAATATAATTCTCCGAGTTTTCGGGTTATTACCGAGTAAATTATGTTTGAGACCAAATTAAGGACAAAAGTAGAGTGTAATAAATATTTAAATGGTGTCAATATTATTATACTATGTGGAGATGGAGGGTAAACAATGATTGGCTAATTATTATTATTATTATTATTATTATTATTATTATTATTACCATCATTACCATTATGATATAGTACCAATAATATCGTGCTTACAAGGGAATAATTATATTTCATTTAACGAATATATATATATAAAAGTTGTGTTCGAAAGTGAAAAATTATTGAATCTGGGTTTTCCTATATATATATGTATATTCGTGATAGACACTATTTTTATTATAATGACTCCAAGTTCTTTTTATTTAGACATCCTGTAGAAAGCCCAAAACAAACACCAACACCACACACTTTCCAATGATAGGAAGAAGTTTTAGAGGAATGCAGAGCATTCCCAAAATGTGCACAAAACAATGCAGTTCAAGACCGTCTCAATTCCTTTCCTTTCCACACACCAGAAAACAACTCCTTCACACCTCTCCTGTTTATCGAAATTCACTCAAAAGATCAGCAGTCAAAGTTGCCAAGTACGGGATTTTTGCCACAGGGCTATTGGTGTCAAGTGCCGCATTGTCAATGATTGGGTTTTTCATCTACGACGCAACAACATACAAAACAGACACAAAGTGCGACACAATCCAAGTACCACAACTCGCGATCTCTCCAGAAACCGGTGGTCCAGAAAATTTGCCCATCTTATCCACTTCTCTTGACTCTTTAGACACAAATGATAAAGCCGTTATTGCCGTTAACAAGCCAAAATTGGTTATTCTGGGCAGTGGATGGGCTAGTGTTGGGATCTTAAAATCTTTGCGCCCGGGAGATTACGACGTTACTGTGATTTCTCCAACAAATTATTTCTTATTTACTCCTCTTTTGCCGTCTGCTGCTACATCGACTTTGGAAGTGAAATCTTTGATGGCCTCAATCAGATCCATTGTGAAAAAAATTAGCGGTCATTACTTGGAAGCTAGTGCTGAAAAAATCGAGTTTGCAGACAAATTGGTCAAAGTCACATCCAACTACGACACTAAAGATTCATTTTACGTGCCATACGATAAATTGGTGATTGCTGTAGGATGTACCGCAAACACACATGGGGTTGAAGGTTTGGAACATTGTGAAAGATTGAAATACGCAAGAGATGTTATTGCTATTCGGAAAAAAATCAAAGACAATTTGGAAAGAGCATGTCTGCCTACAACTTCAGACCAAGAAAGACAACAACTGTTGTCATTTGTGATCTGTGGGGGTGGGGCCACAGGGACCGAATTTGCCGCAGAGATTTCAGATCTGTTGAATGAAGACTTACCGGAACAGTACCCAAAGATTTTGAGACAGGAAGCCTCCGTGCACATCATCCAATCCAGATCAAACATTTTGAACACCTATGACGAAAGAATTTCTGAATACGCCACCAAAAAATTCTTGAAAGACGACATCGATGTCCAGATCAACTCCAGAGTCGAGAAAATTTTGCCTGATAAAGTTATCTTCAAACAAATGAACGCGGAAACGGGCGAGTACGACATGAAAGAATTGCCCTTTGGTTTGTGTTTGTGGTCCACGGGGATCGCTCAGAACCCATTGGCCCACTCGGTTGTGGAAACTTTGGGTCCATATTTTCAAAAAAACAAAAGAGCAATCGAAACAGATTCCCACTTGAGAGTCATTGGTTGCAAAGACGTGTACGCTGTTGGAGATTGCTCCACAGTTAGAACAGATTTGGCCGATTACGCAGTGGAAGAAGTGAAAAATTTCATAATCCACAAACACCACCCAAACGCAAAATGGAGCAACCATAAAGATTTCCCAGATGAAGAAATCGAAAAAATGTCATTAACTTATGAAGACATTTGCCAATTTGGTACAGGATTGATGAAAAAATTCCCTCAAGCAAGAGAGCACTTGATCACTTTGGAAGAAGTCTTGCCAGAATATGACATCAACAACACTGGTCAGTTGAGCTACTCGGACACCGTTAAGTTGTTGAAAGACGTGGAATCAAAAGTAACAACTTTGCCAGCAACAGCCCAAAGAGCCCACCAACAGGGGAAATATTTGGGAAAAAACTTTTCCAAGTTGTCCAAGAAAATGGAAGCCTTGGACAAGGAGTCAGAAAACACCATTGCTTCGGGAACAACTTTGGTTCCAACAACAACAACTTTCCCACTTTCTGACGAAGAATACGCCAAACCGTTCAAATACGTCCATTTGGGTTCTTTGGCCTACATTGGGAACTCAGCTATCTTTGATATGCCAGGGTACTCTTTTGTAGGTGGAATCGTGGCCATGTACTTGTGGAGAGGTATCTACTTTGCACAAACTGTGTCGTTGAGAACAAGATTGTTGTTGTGCATGGATTGGATGAAAAGAGGGCTGTTTGGGAGATCCATTGTTAATGAGGATTGAACAGCACAGATAGGGAAACAGTCACAAACCATAGCAAGTGGAAACGCATCTCACATTTTTCATATTCTTCACTCTTAAACCATTATCTCCAAAAAAAACATTTCTCACCATTACCTGGCGCGGGTACCGCGCATCCTTGAACAAACTTTAAACCGCGTTTTTCGTCACAGAAATAACAACTCTTTATAAACAGACTCATTCACCGTCTTCATGTAAACTGTACTAAAATTATAACCGCATTATGATCTTTCTATTTCCAACGCATTAAACTTGAATTCAATTGAGAACTCAACTAGTATAGCAAAAAGTCTATCAACCAAGGTATACCAAATCACTGAAAAGGCACTAGCGCAACTTCCTTAAAAGATAAAAAAAAGGCAATTAACCGCCATGCCTGAATTTACCAGCAAGCCAAAACAAAAAGTGCAACACAGCACACGTTTCAAACACTCATGGAAACACATAGTCGCTGAATCTGGCAGCTCCACTTACCAAAGCCCCGTACCCCAAAACTCCATCTTTTTTGAAAGCGAGGAAGCCCATATGAAGCAGTCCAATTTGGGGTCTCCATCATTGCAAAGTGAGTATAGGGCAAACTATACCTTGACCAATGCTGTATCTCCCGTGTTCCGATACAAAACATCAAGTGCAAAGTCAACTGGAAAAAGTGCTGAAGAAGTAGTAGAGGGGTCTCTTACTTTAGCCGAGTCAGACTCTGCATCTACCTCTTCTTCATCAGAAGATGCAGTCATACTTTGTCCCAAAATGTCCCCGCCCCGCACTTGCGTGCAACCAACAGCAGCAACTTCTACAAACAAACAAACTAAAGGCAATGTTGGGCATAAAAAGTCTAGTAACAAGAAACTTTTGATCCACAAAGAAATTGCTAAAAATTCTGTTGTTCCCATATTTATTGGCGATTTGGATCAAAAAATTGATGAAAAGTTTCTACTTGCGCACTTTCAATGCTTTAAATCTATTGAAAGCGTCAGAATATGCAAGAACCCAAAAAGCTCAACAGCGTTGAACTACGCCTACATCAACTTCAAAGACCATGTTGAGGCAGCTGAATTACTAAACCAGTTTAATTACAAACCTATTATGGGCAAGGATGTTCGCATGATGTACTCTTTTAGAGACAAGAGCCAAAGACAACAAATGGGCACAAATGTGTTTTTCTCTGAATTACCATTGGAAAATGAAAACCTAACGACAAGAGCGTTTTATGAAAAGTTATTGAGTTTCGGAAGCATTTTGAGTTGCAAATTGGATAAACGCAAAGGTATAGGGTTTGTGTATTTTGCAAACAAAACGGCTGCTATAGCGGCCATTGATCATTACAACAACAACTTATTTTTTGGGCAACATATAAAATGTGGGATACATTTTGAAAAAAGTGTCAGGAATCAATGTGATTTTGATGAAATATTGAAGAGTAGCAGCGAAAATAAAGTTTTTAAAGAGGATATTGATATAGCGACTGTTAATACCTGCAACAAGAGCAACGTCAATCAAATAAACGTTGAATCCTTTGTTCAAAGTTCGAGTTCTGTCTCCATTTCAAATGTTTTCAAATCAGTGCAACTGGACGAAATATTGGATCATTTTTGCCAAACAGGTCCAATCAAATCGATCTATATCTCTAAAAAGAAACGCAGCAGAAACACTACAGTCGTATACATTACGTACAAAAAAACACCAGATGCTCTTCAATGCATCAAGTTGTTTGATGGTTCGCAGTTCCAAGGTTTTAGAATACAAGTCAAACTATCCTTGTCCAAAAGCACTTACCTTTCGTTGATCAAAAAATTCCAAAACATCACTATTTCGGAAGACAAGTCAGATAGGGCAAACTTAAAACTAGAAGAGAATTCCGCCATGAACTTGGTTACGGGCCCAAAATACGATATCGAGAATTACAAGCAAACCGTTTACTTCAAAAATTTGAGCAATCTGTGTGATTCCCGATTTTTGACAAATTTTTGCGCCATGAACAGTATCCAAACGACAGGGATTGTTGTAGATATGGTTAATCTGGAAAACCGGACTCACGCAGGATATGTCTGTTGCGGCACAAAGCAAGACTCAGAAAAACTATTTGCGCTTTTGAACAATTTGAATGTTGGAAAATGCCCTGTGCAATGCTCTTGGAAACTAAATGTGTCCAGGAAATATATATACAAAGACGAACAACTTCAATACTAAGTTACAGCGACATTTTTATGTTGCATTTGTCACAAGCACAAGGTTTTAAAACATAAAAAAATTTCAAAAATTACACCTCAGAATATTCTTAAAGTCATTGACTTACCAAGTTTCACCAAGCAGTGTGTTATTTAAGATTTCGCTTTATTTGCATTGATTTATTACTTTATTAAGTACCTCACCTCCTTTCAATATTATATATGTATTTTCAATAATCAAAAATAATCAAACTAGCTCGACGTAGTTTGCCGGAAAAATCCCTTCTTGGCCGTTCATTCTACCGGTCCACCAGTCATTGGTTGACTCTGATTTTTTGATAATTGCAATTACATCACCCTTTTTGAAAGACAAGTCTCCTCCTTGTTCGCCTTTAAACGTATACAAAGCCACTGCTTTTGGTAATCCACTGTTGGATAAGCCAAAATCCGGTTTTTCTGCTCTTGGTCTGGAAGGTTGCGGGGAACTTCTTGAGCCTCCTGCTGGAGTGTCATAAATATCGTCTTCCCATCTTGTTTTCGTTGACTGTGACGTTGCTCTTGCTCTTCTATAATAATCTCTCGAGGTGTCTTGATGAGATAAACGACTGTCACCAAAACCATTATCGTTACCACCAAAATCGCTGTCATTATCGTACGAGTCGTAACTATCTCCACTGTTTCTTCCACCCCTGAAAGAAGAAGAACGATCTCTCCTGCTGCTTCTGGAACGGCCTGCGTCGTTTCCTGATCTGAAAGAGCGCGAGTCATCTGACCCGAAAGAAGATGGAAGGTCGTCATACAAGGAGTCATCTTCGTCACTGTATTCGTCACCTCCTCTTCTGCGACCGTTGTACGAAAAGACTTTGGAATCCAAAATTCTGTACAATGGATCCGCAAAAGCCGGTGGTTCTACTCTTCCTGATAAAATCATTTTGGCTGTGCAATTATTCCCGTAAACTTTTCTGTTTGTTTCTCTTCTTTCAAGTAGCACAGACCCTTCCAAGGAAACCCCGGCAAACAAACCTTTTGTTTTTGAATATGCAAAAACAGCGGCAACACCCTTCATAGATGCAGAGGCAGATGCTTCAGCACTTCTCCCCAACGGACCAGCTGCTACAGACATGTTCCCACCCAATGTGATGGACCCAAATTGAGAAAAGGATTTGACAGCGTCATAAGTGTTCAAAATGAAAACAAAATCGGTCAATTCTGCACCAACCATCCCACCGGCACCACCCCCGGCAAGACAAATTGCACTTGGAGAAGACCACGTCCCGTCTCTCAATCTACTCACAACAACACCTGAGCCCGCTCTACCACTGAATAAAAACCCTGCTTTGAAAACGGTCAAAATAGCCAAACCTTTTGCATTTCTCAACACGTTTGGTGGAATCACTTCTTCTGCCCCAAAAACTTGGTTTGGTTTTACAAAGGAATTTAAGATTTTTGCTGCTTTTTTCGTTTCTGACTTTAAGGACGAAGGAAGAGGATTGTTGATACCCATTGTGTTTGATTTGGGTGTGTATACTGATTGTGTGTTTGGTTGTTTGCTGTGATTATTACAGAGAATAAGAGTATATCAAGAAGAACCCAATGGAAGCTGGAAATAATTAAGAAAAATATTAATTTTCTGCATTGCATATCTCGAGCTCAATTTTTTTCACTTGAATGAATATAAATAAAGGAAATGTAGTTTTAGCAACCCTTGTACATTCCCCACTGGCATGATAATTAGGTAATCAAACAAAGTTTAGGCAAAATCTCTCATTTCGGGGAAAAAAAGGTACAAAAAAAAAAAAAAAAAACGCAAATCCTGAATTTCGGAGATGTGAAAAATGGAAATTAAAAACCGTGCTTAATATGATCAGCTGACGTTGTTGTACGTCAAGAGTTGCCTTGAGGACTCATTTGCTATTTGTTTTTTAAAAGAGTAGATTGATTAGAGGTTTGACCAAGATATTAGTATATTATGTTTTTACAAAAAGATGTTTAGTACTGTTACATATTATTAAATTGTTGCGCCTGTGTTTTATCTAGTATCTTGCGCATCACATCGCACAATCACAAAACTCCGGAAAGATAACCATAGGACTCGTCTCTCAACACTTTCCCGTTTTGATTTTTATTTACGAGCGTATTTGGTTGTGTGTTGTTGTTGTTGTTGTTGATGGAGCTCTCCTTCTCAGCTTGATGCCCAAGATCGTCGTTTCTTTTGGGGTCGTATGAAGTAGCGCCCAATTCAGAATTTGGATTATCTGGGGCATCGTGAAAGACAAGCTTCCCGGTTTTGTTGGTTTCGGCAACATTCAGTCTTTCGTACATGGACGGAGATTTTTTGCTCAAGTCAAAAACATCCAGCTTGCTAGGAGACACCCATATAGCATTATTACTAAAGTCCATACCTTTTTTGCTGGAGGAATTTGTTACACCATTGCTGTAATCCTGCGTCGTGTTGAAGTCATAAAAGATAGGCTCTTCGATCTCAGGAGATACTGCACTTTGTAGTAAGACATTTTTTGGTGTGGTGAATTCTTCCTCTGTTTTTTCGTCAAGCGTGTCATGTCTGTTAAATGTGATATCAAAGTCGCTAAACTCTAATGTAGACTCACCGAGATCTTTTTCCAAATCAGATGTATGAAAACTGATGTCTCTTGAAGAAGGTTGCTCTGCAATATGATCTTGGAGATCTAGCAGTCTATTGAAAATTCCAGAATTGGCTTTTCTTGGCGATACGCTCATTGAGGACAGTTCTGAAGACTCGGATCCAGCAGGAAAAAAGCGTGCATTCACTTTTGCTTTTGAGTCACTTCTAAAGTCAAGTTCACTATCCGTTGCTGTTGACCTAGAGTATGTTGCGGCAAGAACAGGAATAGTCTCATCCAACATTAATTTTTGTGAAGGTCTTGTAGAAGCTGAAACAGCTGAATCTAACGGAGCTCTAGTAGGAGAAGAAGACTTGACTACTCTAAACTTGCTCTGATAATTAACTCTCATTCTGACGCGCTGAGGGTCATCTAGTAGCTGGCCGTTATTGCTGGGAGCGCTAAAGTTATTTTGTTTCTTAGCGTTCAACTCATTGATTTCACAAGCAATATCATCAGCACCTCGGGAAACATTCATGTCGTTTACATTGGCCACATTAGAAGCAGGTGCTTCAGATACAAAAATGTTTTTGTCCTTCTCGTTCATTTGATTACCATGCTGACAGCCCAAGTTTTCCTCTACTGATTCTGCAAAATTCTGATTGCCCTGAGGACTATCAAAATTTTCGGTATCATGTAAAGAGTGAGCTTTTTCTTCGCGATTGTTATTTTCTTCATATTGTGGGTTTTCTTTAACTTCAACATCACCATCTTTATGAGAACTGTCTTTTTCTTCAACAGGGATTTTTTCATAGTATTTCTCCAGCAAATCTGTTTCAAGCTGTTCCCTTGAGTTCCCATCTTTTGCAGCAGCAGTCTCTACATTTTCCAAAGACGCACTCTTCTCCAAAGACACCCAGTTCCAATTTTTCTCGTGAGGATTCAAGACCTTTTCCATATCCTGAAATAGCTCCCTATAAGAAGCACTTTGTGGAAAATTGACATTTTTTCTAAATGTTTCAGAAGGGTTCTGGTGCTCTGATGCTAAGGGTGCAAAAACACTGGTTGGTTTTGACTCGTCCATAGCTTGCAATTTTTCAAAAACCATTTCACCTGTAGACTTCCTTTGTCCATAAGTAGATTGCTCTGGTAAATCAAACACGCTTTTGAGCTTTCTTCCTTCAGTTTCCGCATGAGAGCCGCTGCTTGTTGGTGTATTTGTCAAGTCATTTTCTATGGAGGAACTAGAACGCTTTTGCTCAGGAGCAGGCACGGGTTTTTGTTCGTTTCGCACGGCGGAACGTGCTTGATTTGGATTCGGTTGCTCAACATTAGTCGCTTTAGCAGGAGCTTTGACAAAATATTTTTCGTCATGATTCAAAATTTCACCGTACAGATCGTCATTAAAGACAGCTTCTGTAGTTTGCTTCTTCGACGGTTCGGTTTGTTTCTCTGTATTCTGATTTAAAGAAAGTGGAGATTTTGATACCATCAGCTTTGGGTTGCTAAACATTTTGTCTTGCTCAATATTGCTTTGCATTTTTGGAATCTCCATATTTGCATCAAGATGATCTCTGCTGATTTTCAGTGGCGAAGAAATAGGCGTTTTACTGATTCCACTGAAATTCGAACTGGAATATTTTCTAGTTCCAGGCGTTTTTAAAGGACTGAGAGTAACTTTTGATTGACCACTATTACTTGAACCTGTAGTTCCTTTGGACAAAGCAGTATTATCGGTGTTTTTGAACGCAGGAGTTGCAGACGAAGGAGTCGTAATAGAACCCAACGAAAACCGTTTTTTGTTGATTGCTGGAGTTTTATCGGAAACTTTGGTAGACGGAAGTTCACTTTTAGCAGAACCCTTTATATCAATGGAAGGTGATGGGATAACTGGAAGACTTTGGCGTTTAGCTGCTTTAGTCGACGCAGCTGCTGGAGCTTTCAAAGATGAGTCTGGTTTTGTAGGATTTGAAGATGAACTAAAGATGGAAGCAAAAACTTTACTCAACCTATTTTTTTTTTTTTTGCCTTTGCTTTTTTCCTTTGTAGACAAGTCCTTACTTGCAGCTCCCTTTGCTTTGGGAGCCTGTTGAAGCACCACCTTTTCTTTTTTGTTTATCGCATTTGCCATTTTTGATGGTGGCTTGATCACTTGCTTTTGAATATTGTCGTTTCCAGCAACTACCCTTGGCTTTGTTGACTGTCCTTTTTCAGGTACAGCCGACTGCTTAACTGGTTTGGTAATTACTGTTGAAGCGTGTCTGATCTTTGCTGGAGGCGCTGCACCATTTTTTTGAAAAAGTGGGGGGTTTTTAGCTAATTGGTTGGAAGAGCTGGAAAAGGTGGTGATGGTCGAGTTTGACTTTGACTTGTCCATAAAACTAGAGTTATGAGGCGTGCTTTCACCTACTGAAGTTGATTGCGAGGTCACAGATTTGTCCATATGATTTAAAGTTTCCGTGGTTGGGCTCGAAACTGTTGGTAAATTTTGTAGATTCTCACTCTTCACAAGCCCTCTTGTAAAAAACTTTACGGGCTCTTGAACCTGTTCAACCACATGCTCATTGATAGAGAAAATCTGATCAGTTAACGGTGATAGTAAAGAATAGTAATACTCTTTCAAATGATATTTGGCCAAAAGACTTAGAATAACTTTAGTGTACTCACTCAAAGAAACAATGATAGGAGACTCATCAAATTCGGTTTTGGAGAGCTGAAAACCTTGATTGTTTTCCTTTTTTGCGGTCAAAATTTGCAGCTGCACCAGTTTCTTGCTAGCGTCAACAAATTTTAGGAATGCCCCAAAGTATACGTCGTTTTCTTTCAGAGTAGCATAAGATGGATCAATGTTTAAAAAGATAGCAAAGGGAGATTTGATCTTTTCGTCCTTATATGTATTGATTTCGTGCGCCGTAACGTATGTTTTCAGTTTGGAACTTTGAACATTTCCAGAATCCACTGAATTTGTTTCAAAAGATTTGTTGAACAAATGAAATGCAGTGCTCTTGCACAAAATTCCAGCTTTGACAATCAACTCGCAAATGTACTCACACGTGTCTGTTGGTGCAACCAGTTGGTAATACAAGGGAAAAGATTTTCCATCCAAAACGTCAAACCTGATCTGTTTGCCACTGTCTCCAAAACTAGTGACCAGTAACTGGTTTATGTGAGCATGCTTTCTAACGGTAAGCTGCGGAATATTATTTGGAAGTGGGACTTCATTGATCAAAGAATTCATTAAAATATCAGATATTAAAGGTTTGTTGGATCCCTCGGAGTAGTACAAATCCCCATCAATGATATTTAAAAACACAACATAGTCGTTGAATATCACCACAACATCTCTTTTGTTGTCGGTGTAATGGACTCCATCAAAAACCCCAACCACTCTTCTTTTGAGCCACTTGTACTGCAGTTCAATTGGCCATTTTTCAGCCAACTCTGTCAATATCTTCCCAGATGGTGTAAATACCCTATTTTGATATGCGGACATTTTTGAAGAAGGCGTGGCTTGATTGCCAAAAGTGTCTATGACATCAATGATATTGTTGTAATATTTTGTTGCTTCCTGCTCCGCTGATTCAGTCTCCCATCTCTTTTCTTTCCACAATCTTTGCAAAATCAGCTTGTACTTGGTGATCTTTTCCTGTGGCCCTGTAATTATTGTTTCTAGCTTTAGTTCTGTGTACACTTGGTTCAATGGCAACTGATTATTGAATTTCGCTAAAAATAATTTGATATCTTTGTGAAATTTCTTGGTTGCAGCTTCATGCCTTGTATACGCTTTGTAAAAATAAGCAATTGTCACAGAACAAGCTTTAAGGATTTGCAAAGAACCATAATTTTGTGCGAGTTTTAAAGCATCTAGAAATATGCAATTAATTCTCGTCACTTCATCTATTGTAGGGGGGAACAGCTTGTTAAGTTTGCTAAAGGATATCCCTGGAATTTCATTATTTGAAACTTTCACTCTTATTGGAATGATATATTTTTGCAAAAAATTAACCAATTCCACTGTGAAAATGGTTTGTATATCAACAAATTCTTTGATGATGGACTGAACCAAACTGCTATCTTTCAGCACCAAAGAAGAACCATCTGCTGGCGGAACAGGCTTGTAAACAATTTCCGTTTGTTCAGGAGAGTACTCAGTTAATGGGTTGAACAATTGTTCAAGTTGACTGCCCAAGTGGAAAACAAGTTTGTTATTGTCATCAATCACATCGGAGTTGTTTTCGTAGAGCACATCAATAAATAGTGATTTTATGATTCTGCTTTGCAAGCATGACATTTGCTGCATTTTTAGTCCTAGTTGCAGAGGGGTCAGCTTGGAGTTGGTTTCAACCAGTTTATGCTCATTCAAAGCCATACCTGCATCTGTTGGGTCAAATGCCAGTATTTTAGGGAAAAAATCAGGATTGAATTTTTGCGCATATGCGTATTTTTGCAAAAGTGCCACGGCCACAACTTTTGGAACATTTAGTTTTTTATTGGCTTCACTCAAATTTTCGATGGCATGATAATACTTGGATACTGGTGAAATGTCAACGTTTTCATGATACGTGCAACCAAACTTATCAAACAAATAGCAGCAAAAAGTGTCTGGTTTACCGCTGATGTTGTAAACAATAGCAATAAAATTTCCAAACACTTTTGGATCATTGGATCTGATGAAGACGGCGGAATTGAAAATCTCTTCAAAATTCTCAGCTATAAGTTTGTCATCTGGTAGCAACACATCAAAAAGATTTGCTGGAAGTTTCATACTGTTGGTAGAGTCTAAAGAGTTTTTTTGCGTGTCTTGGTATTCGAATATTATCTTTTCTGTTGCGATGCTTGATGTTTCTGGATGTTGCAGAGTTTCTTTGCTACGAATTTTGATGGTTTCTTCGCTTTGGTGAACGGGGGTATCATTCGATTCAGAGTGTGTAGAGTATACGCTGTCGTCAAAAATTTCTGAATTATCCTGTTCCGTTTTCACTACACTCTTGATTGCAAAATCTCCTGTTGAAGAAGCCGCATTTCCATCTCCTGCAAATGTCAATCTCATCGGCTTGATATACTATGCTGTGTGCTGTTATGCTTTGTTTTGTGTTTGAATATTTTTTTGTTTTGTTCTACTGTCAAAAACAAACCAGACATATATGATCGACATCATCAAGGATGTAGCATTATTTATGATGCTGATAGTTGTTTGATTCCCAGGAGCAATTCCTTCCTGTTTAGATCAACAAGATAAACAATGAGCTTTATAATATTTTTGTAAAAAAAAAAAAAACGATCAATTAATATCACGTGCTTTAAGAAAAAAGTTTTTTGTTTTGGCTTATAAGCGAAACTGACGCGACACGAAAGATGTAATGGCATGGAAAATGCAATTTCAATTAAAGATGCTTTGCATCAAATGTGGTCTTGTGGTGAGCAAATCTATGTTTCTGAAAAAAAAAAAGTGGACAAGAAAACAGGAAAACAAAAGAAGCAAAATGAAATACAAGCTCTGCTCAAAAAGATTGGATCAAATAGACGATGGAACAGGTTACAAGCTGTTACAGCTGACTCCAGAATTACTGGCTCACATCGAAGATGACAGCATCACGACAAAATCGCTCACTTTGAAACCCATGGATGGTCCGAAAAGCGAGCTTGTGCTCTGTACAGACTCAAGCACTTTTGTGATAAAGCAAAAAATCCATTCAAACTGCGTTTTGCTGATGAGTCGATCTGACAGGGCTGTTGAGCAAGATATTTCTGCCCCTGAATACAACGACAATACAAGTACTGATAGGGGAGATGATGCGGAAGAAACAATGTGTACGTATGAAGCGTACTCACAGCAGTGTTTTGAGCTGGAGCCTCGGAAGATCGAGGGCAAAATAAATATTGCGCAACTGCCGATATACGATGGGCCGGACAAGCCTTTATTGAGTACTTCGTATACACTAACGATAAGTTTATCACAATTCTCTGAAAGCTCTCCTTGTTCAAACAAAGAGTTTTACGACCAATGGTATGCATCCAATGGATGTATGCTGGCGGGCCAGGCTTGTGTGCTTCCTGGGAGATTCATAGACAAGCAGTTACACTTACTTTTATTGTGCATTGTAGGTGCCGAGCTCGATATTGCCAATGGTTTGACGATGGAACAGTGCAAGGTTGCCATGGGGTCTAATTTCCAGGAGTCTAATATCGAGAAAACTGATCTGGAGCAAATACTCAAGACCATTTTGATGAAATTCAGCAAAAACCCGGTAACCACTGGAGAAAATCAAGACTCACAAGTTTACCAACTTGACTTGGGCAAGATTGCACAATGGTATGGGAAAAAATGCTTGTCCAAAAACTGTTCCAATTTCCAATACATTGGAATTGATGATTTCATGATCAAGTGGAAATCCTCTTTCCCACCATTTTTCTCGTGTGACATTGATTTAGAAATGTTGCTCGGGTTCTACTGCAAAGATTTGAACCATAACAAGCTTTGCTATTTGGATGATGTCATGCTTCCGCAGGACCCTAAACAAAGGTTTAGTAGGTTGTTTTCCATTCAAAAATCCTGGTTACAGCAGGAAATTTGGCCATTTGTCAAAGATTTGAATCATCAAAATCTGAAACCTGAAACTTTTTTGATCAAGTATGCGCGTCGTAAAAGAGTGAAAAGGGACAAGTTTATAATTACAAGTAGATAAAAATAAAATAAAATGAAATGAAATGAAATATAATAAGATATAATGAGAAAAGGAAGGGGAAGCAACATCGGTTTAAAAAAAACTTCACTGATCTAATACTGCATGTACTGTTTCGTAAACCCCCAAGAAAATGGCACCGCCCGCAGAGATCCACATTGTTCTTGGACCAACCCCTTTGAAAAAGACTTTTATTCCACCTTCTTCTTTGTACAAGTTTTTCGTTATTGTCCACAGCGAGTCTCTTTGCTTGTCTGTACTCAACATAATTCTTGTTTTTAGCACATCCAGCGGAGTCGTCAACGATGCAGCAATGGCACCGGCAATGGATCCACACATTGCCCCCTTTAGTGGCGACAACGTTACGTGCTTACTATTGTCGTTTGGACTTTGACTTTGTTGCTCTTTGGACTTCCAGTACGCTTTCAAGTACTCGTACAGCGGGAACTGGATGCACGTGAAGGGGATCTCCCGCATGATGGTCGTGCTCCAGCCCCTATACAAATTGAGTCTCAAGTCGTTCCAACTTGCAGAGCTGTGCAAAATGCTCGTGAACGTTTTCCACGAGGTGGATCCTACAGTCGTTTGTGTTTTTTGTTTTATCACCTCGGCAGGGACTCTAACCAAACAGGCACTGATCTCCCCCAACGAGGAAGACACCATATGTATCAATGTGTAATTTCCACGATCATTGTCTTTTCCATATTTTTTTTTCAAAAAAGTCTTCATCGAGTCATATGTAACAAAGAAAAGCGACGCACTGGGAGCAGACGCAATCACACACGACCCCAACCCACGGTAGATCCCCTTGTACCCTCCGTTGTGGAAAAATCCACCTTTTGCTTGCAACCTGGTTTTTATCGTATCAATGGGGAAAAACGCCAAATCCGTAGAGGTTCCGGCACACGCACCACTGAGTAGCGATATCATCATATCATTGGTGTTCATTTTTGGCTTTCGTGTATGTGATGATTGTTTAGTAGAAAAAATGCTTAGGCGGGGGAGAAGGCAGATAGTATTCTATTCCTTTGAGAAATGTGTTATTAGCTTTATTTAAAATGTTCAAGTCCCTGGGCACTTCCTACTGAAAACCATTGACATCGCTGGCATTTTTGTTCGTGTTCCTGATTTACACCTGAGCTCAAGACATAATAATTTTCAAAGGTCACATGATAACTTAAATTAACAAGAAACCCGGCTTTATACAAAGCACAGCCACGTGACTATTCTTTACATTTAATGTTTCCCGGAATTCGCATTTTATAACAGCATATTAAATTTTGTATGTCGGAATTTTGCGTACTACGGAGATAAAGCATATTACACAAACTCTTAATCGAGCTTCATCAGCAGATAACCGGATTTTAGCTTTATAGCAAGATG
>ERZ794936.542-NODE-542-length-17302-cov-33.644808_pt1 | contig 17302 bp, 10 predicted proteins | sample MGYA00511083_ERZ794936 | MGnify/ENA primary metagenome ERZ794936 (study PRJEB30137, sample SAMN04331409) | food metagenome | isolation source: Y2 must sample point D1 replicate A | place: Australia: South Australia | collected 2014 ... | reverse complement strand
GAAAAACGAAAAACGAAAAACGAAAAACGAAAAACGAAAAACGAAAAGAACTACAAGTGGAAAAGAAAAAGACCGCTGAGAGTTTAGATAATATTGTACATTACTTATTTAGGTTAATTACGAGTAAAACAGGTTACAAGCTTACCGACAAGCTTATATTTTGTTACTCTTATTTTTTGATGGGCTTGAAACTTTCCAACTTTCTACTCAATGAAGCTCAATTTCCCGTTACTGAAATTGACAATTACTTGATTGCCATATTTTGCATTACTCTCATTGATTAAAATTGGCAACTCAGATGTAATAAACTCCTGAATCTTAGCATCATTTTGTACCTTTGACAACAAATCAACGTTTTCTTGAATAAACTTTTGAGTGTTGATATGCAATGTAACGGCAGAATGTGTGTTTTGCAAAAACTCATGAACACACTCAGCAGATCTAAAAGAAGTTTGATCGTAAACATCTGTTGTCAAAGGTAGAGGGATATGTCTGTACAACTCATGTTCAAAGTATTTATCCAAAGTCAACTTGACAAGATTTTTTTTCTCTTTTTTTTCATCAATGTTGTATAAGATAAATCTCCAAATAAAACCAAGACAAAATTGAAAAGTCTCGTACTCCATCTCACTAATCGATAAGCTCAAGCTTTCCAACGCACAAAAACACCCGTCTTCAAATAATGTGTTGCTTTTTGTCAACACGGTAAACAAGTATATCAACTGCTGTACCGGAAAAGTGACTGAGCTTTCAATTGTCTGAACCGGTTTTGGTAGAGCTTTCGTATCTTTTTTAGAAACAGGTTTCTTTTCTTTTGATTGAGCACCATTCACTTCTAATTTATCAGAGCTAGTTTTCGGTGCTTGTTTGTCTGTAGAGCCAATTGACGTCTTTTGCAAGTTTTCCACCAAAGTTTGGGCTAGCTTATACATCTCTGAATTTTGATCCAACTCAGAAAGTTCCTCAATGGTTTTCCCAGATATCTGTAACTTATCAAACAATTCTTTTTGGGCTTTCAATTCGTACAATCCTGTTTGAATTTTCAATAACTGCTCATTGACATTTGGAGCTAGTTCACCAATAGCTTTGTCTTGACTTGCATACAACAAAGCCAATTTAGACAAACTTAGTTCAAACTGCTTTGCTTGAAATTTAGGAGGTTTACTTGAATCTTTGGAAAGCTTGTACAGAGCATTGCTTGCTCCAAGGTAATTTTCATTAATAATATCGTCCATCCAAACCACATTACCGTATAGAGCTCTATTTCCATTCAAGTATTGAGTCAACATGCTTTTGACGACTGGATCAGTGTTTGATTTGAAAATTCTGAAAAGCTTTGACAAATTCCCCGTTCCTTTGGTAAAATAGTCACATATTTCTGCAGTAAAAGCCGTTCCATATTTTTTCAAATAGTCCGAATAAACTGAGTCTGGAATCATTTCCTCACCCAACTTATCAAAGGTGTAAACCAACCCTTTAAGATCATTATAAAAATCCAACATCAAGATCAATGATCTATAGTAACTATCATCATGTGTTCCGATTACTAGATCACACCATTTCAAGTTATTTTGTTCGAAAACCTTGCACTTGGACAAAGTTTCGTATTGACTTGCTTGATAATAAAGAATCTTTATCAGTTTCAAAAGGTTTTCGTTGCTTTGTTCAGTTTTAGAAATGGCCAAGGAGCTGTACTGCAATACCAAATCATTTATAGCTTCCATCAAAGTTTGGGACGAAAACCAAGGTAAAGATTCAGATGACTCTTTGGAAGAACTCAAATTCAAAATTTTATATTTGTAGTGGGACTCACACTTTTCGAAAACTGTCTCGTATAAAGTGGTTATCACCAAATTAACAAACTGTTCTTGTACATTCACGTCAGACGGAGTTGAAGCAATTGAGCCATTCCAGTTTCTGATAAAGTTTTCATATTTTTCGGGAAAGTGATCTAAATTTGACTCTAGTTGGAAAAGAGAACTTGAATTTGCAGAAGTGACTAATGAAGATTTCGCAGATGAGGTCAGGTTGTCGTAAAATACAAAAGAGCAATCTATAATTTCGGTTTTGTAAAGAATTGAAAGTTTCAAATTTGCATCAATAACTTCATTAAAATTTTGTGTAATGTAACTCAATAATCTTTCAAAAACGTTTAGTTTACACTGCAAATATTGTTTAACCAAGTTTGGATCAGTCGTTTTAGCAGGATAAGCTGGCAAGTAAGAGCTGTTCGAGTTCCACACTTCATCAACAACAGCAGTCAAATCATGTTCAATATCCGTTTTTTTCAACTCTAAATGTTTTGGAAGATCAAATTCCACTGGGTTGGCCGTCCCTGTTGTGTTGAAAAAAATAGATTGCTCAATATGAGTTTTGATAAAGCTGTTCAAATGTAAGCTTTTTTTGTTTTTTTTTTGCCCTGTGTTGTTAAACTCCTTGAGTGTAATTTTCAAAAGCTGGTTAACGTAGGTGTTGAAAAAAAATAGCTTTCCTTTATCATACGTGCAAGCGAAATTCTCTGAATTTGGTTTGAAAGAAACGATATCTTCCCATTTGTCTTGAAAGCCAAAAAAGCTATCAAATTTTGTAGATAGTTGTAGGATAACAATTGAGTTTTTGAAGGTGACAAAAACTGGAAAAAACGTGTTGTTGGAAGAGTAATTCGCAAATACATTAACCCTATCCAAATCGTCCACTACGGTTTTTATTCTGTAGGTTGAAAGAACTTCCATTTGTTCGTTAGTGTTTGTGTTAGATTGGAATACACCCTTAACAACAGAGACGATGTAGTGGTATTGTATATGTTCCTTTGGTCTTTGAAGAGTCTCAATCTCGGCTTGAACTTTTGAGACAAAAAGATAAACGTTCTCCGTAATTTTCTGGAAGGCACAAAACTTTGTGCCATTGAACGTGTATGGATAAAAACTTTCCAACGATTCGTTGACCACTGCACCATATATGTTTGTTTCCAAGTTTTTAAAATGACTGTCTCTATTTACTACCCAGTTGACCAAGCCCCCGTCAGCATCCAAAGTTGTTATAGACTTGTCTGTTTTGTTTAAAAAATCTTCTTGATTTAAACAACGGATTTCTGCTGATTTTATTTTTGGCAAGAAAGATTTCCAACCAATAGAAGAGTCGTTCAAAAGTTGCTCTTTGCAAGCAGTTAATGGTTTGCCCAAAGAATCTTTAATTGAAATCAGTAAAAGTCTGTTATGGTGAACATCAGTAACAACCATCAACCCAGCTCCAGCAATATATTCGTGCTGAACAATATGCTCGTTGGCTTTCAATGTGATTTTATACTGATGAGCATACTCAACGCTCAGGTCACATTGAATGTCTTCGTAATAAAACGTCTCTCCGGTTTTTTTGTTAAAAATAAGCAACCCAGGCGTCAGCTTGATGTCATTAGCCACAAATTCAAATTCAAAGTCAGCTAGTGAGGTTGTTGATGTGCTTCTTGGTAGAAGCTCGGAAAAGTTGTGAGACAATACGTTCGAAGATGCTAACGGCAGTTTGTTCAAATAACTCCAAATGTGCATAAATCCATCTTTAGTTAAAACCAAAGCAAACCCACTTTTCGGGTTCAATGTGCATGTTTGAATATTGCTTTGCTCATTTGTCAATGGGTTTTTGAAAGCTAGCGGAGCAGAAACCTGACTGACTGCGTACTTTTCGTTTTCTGTTAGCACTAAAGTGTTAAGTTTTATGCTGTTGTTTTGCTGTTCAAAAGGCACTCCAGCAAAATCCATGGAGTTTGCAGAGCAAAAAGATGGCTCTAATGGTTGAGTAATTCCATCCTCAAGCAGCTCTTTCCTTGGTTTGAAAGACAAAGACATGATTGGGTTGGTCTAATTTTTTTGGTTTTTTTGAAATTGAGGGCACTGCTTTGTGGTTTTTAGTATTGAGTATATTCGGAAAATCGTCGTACAAACTTTTTTGGGTCTTGAAGTTTGAGATTTGCTGTTTTGGATGAGACTGAACTTTTCACGCTTCTTCAAAAAGTTTTCGGACAGTGAAACTCATTAATGTTTTAATTTTTCCATTGGTCATGCCGAACAAGAAAAGCATAAGCGTATGCCGAGAATCGACCGAGCGGGAAAACAACATTTCTTTTTATATTAGCTTTTCAACTTTTCAACTTTTTTTTTTTTTTTTTTTGTCTTGATTCTACCTTTAATGAGCCTATTTGATTTGACCTATTTGTAAATCGAATGATGAGCATCTAACTAAAATTTGTGTTTTCTTGGTAAGTTTATGCTAAGACAAAAAAAATAGCTCATCAAACAAAAAGCAAAATGATCAGAACTGTCAAACCAAAGAATGCTAGATCCAAAAGAGCTTTGGAAAAGAAAGAGAGCAAACTAGTTGAAAACGTCAAACAAGCATTGTTCATTCCTGGTAACAAAACCAGCAAAGTGCTGCACGATGCGATGGTTGATTTGAGTGCATTGAAAAAACCATATTGTAAAAGATTCACCAGAAAGAACCAGGTTCTGCCTTTTGAAGATGCCAGCACTTTGGAGTTCTTCAGTGAGAAGAATGACAGTTCCATCATGGTATTAGGTACCCATTCCAAAAAAAGACCAAACAATTTGACTTTTGCAAGAACTTTTGGTTTCAAATTGTACGACATGATTGAATTGCAAATTGTCAACAATTATAAGCTACTTGAAGATTTCAAAAAAATCACATTCAATGTTGGTTTGAAACCTATGTTTTCCTTCCAAGGAGCCATCTTTGATACCCACCCTGTATACAAACACGTCAAATCGTTGTTTATGGATTTGTATAGAGGTGAAGTTGCCGATTTGCAAGATGTTGCTGGGTTGCAACACGTTATTTCTATTAGTGTGGAAAGAGAGTTTGACGAAACTGTTAGCAACAATTTGCCAAACGTTTTGTTTAGAGTTTACAAATTGAAGACATACAAATCAGATGTCGGTGGTAAAAAACTACCTAGAGTTGAGTTAGAAGAAATTGGACCAAGATTTGATTTCAAAATCGGAAGAATACAATTACCATCTCAAGATATGGTCAAAGAAGCTTACAAAAAACCTAAGGAACCTCATGGCTCTGGTAACAAAAACATTGCTTTACCAAAGAATGTTGAATTGGACCCAATGGGTGACAAATTGGGTAGAATCCATGTTGGTAAGCAAGATTTGAACAAATTACAAACAAGAAAAATGAAAGGTTTGAAAAGCAAGTATGACCAGAATATTGGAGACGAAGATGACATGGAAGCTTATATGAACGAGGAAGAAGATCTGATAGATGCGGAAGATGCTGAACCAAGCACAAAGAAACAAAAACTTTGATGGAATATGTCAAAAAAATAAAATAAAACAAAGAAAAAATTGTTTGCTTAATGCTTTGATCTATTTCAAGCCTGTGTACATTTATATAATTCAATTACTAAAAAAGAAACAACGCAAGAAAGGGGAGCTTCGCGCTGGCGGAAGGGGTGTTATTTATTTTTGTTTACACCAAACAGACAATGGTTATCTTGAAGTTACTGAAATAAAAGAGCCTAGTAATTAAATGTCTAAAGAAACAGAATAGTATATAAAGCCAGAAGAGGTCAGTATTCAAGCTTGTTTCGAAATATCCATTGCAGCAACTTTGCCCTCAACTGATGAAGATGAAGTGATACCCTTGGCGGCATTGGTGTTGTCAATTAACCTTAACATATTTCTTAGTAACATTGAGATAGTCACCTTACCTGTGCTTGGAACGTACAAAGACGCTTTACCCTTTACGTCATCATTGAAGTTTTTGTGAAAAGAAAAATTGATGCAAACAGCACCTTCTTTAATGTACTCTGTTGGGAACTTGTAGTTTGCAACCGGAACACCCGTGATGATCACATCGGCATCTTGGCAGATTTCTTTCAACAATTCCGATGTGTTGTCGCCCAAGTCTTGCACCTGATGTTTGGAGAACTTCAAACCTTGCCCCCTGGTAAATTTTTGAATGTTATTGATATCAACACTGTATACGGTAGCCCCGTCATTAGCCATCAATGCAGCCAACGGTCTTCCAACAATCTCACTTCTGTTCAAAACAACCGCTGTCTTCCCGTACAATCTGTTACCTTGAGGCAATAGCGTATTGTAAACTTTCAAGTATTCCAAGATTTTGATGATGGCTAAGGGAGTACAAGGCAAAATCGATTTTTGTAGTTTTGTGGCTGGATCAAGGTATCTCACATTGTGGTACATGTTTTGGTAGTACACGTGGTTCAATCCTTCAACATCTTTTTCTTTTGCAACCACTTGCTGCAGATACTGATCCTGCGCATTGCCGAAAACAGGGAAGTAGATCATGATTCCGTCAACAGCATCGTCTCTGTTTGCATCAAAAATAGACTCTTCCAAATAATCTTTGTTGGCTACTCTTCTTAGTTCGTAATCAATTCCATAAGACTCACATGTGGTTTGGGTCCATTTGGCATAGGACTCAGCTGCCGGGTCTTCGTTAGCCAAAAAACCAACCAACAATGGTTTTCTATGTGTTGGGTTGCTTGCGACCAGAGTTTTCACTTTGGCAATGATTTCTTCGTTAAAAGTTTTAGCGATACTGGAAGCCAGAATTGTTCTACCTGCAAAAGACATTTGAGTGTTGATGATGTTTTTATGAGAAAAGTGGATTTATTGGTGTACACTATGGCTTGGTGGTTGTATATATTCTCTTTTCTCTAAAAAAAAAAAAAAAAAAGGTCAGAACGAAGTTGGGCAAGACTTTTAAATTGTAGATTGTCAAAATTCAAGGCATCTCTTATATAACGTTAGCCTAAAAGTCAGGATTTAACTGCATTCACCGATTCAGCTGTGCCTTGATCTCACTCATAGAATAATAATTAATTAATTAATTACGCTATTAATACATCGTTCCGTAATATTGAACTTCAGTTAAATACACGAGTTGTATTAACTCATTGGACTCCGCTTCCTCCTTAGGCCTCATCACAATGCACATGTCAATTTTGAATGCCTTCTAATTAAGTTCCAGAAACGAGGTATGTCAATTTGGCCTTATAGAAACTTAGAAAAGAGCTTAATAAGAAGTCAAAAAAAAAAATGAGCGTCAAGAAGTCAAAATGGCTCAAATATCAAAAAACACAAAACACCCAGACACTCCGGGCTAAACAGGCAGTCACGTGTCAATGTTACCAAACTTCCAAAGGTCAACGCCTCTAGGTAAGCCAACTTTCCATGCTGATTTGTTATAGTTGTAAAATATAAAGTCTTTACAGTAACCTAATAGGAGCTTTGTACTTCATTCAGCCCAACTATACTATCATAAAGCGTAAATACCAAAGACCTTTTATTACACGACTTTCACATTCAAAGTGACAAGAACGGTACCATTCATAAAGAAGAATAATTTTTTTCATTTTATTTTTTGGAAAGATGCAGGAAAGTAATTACATAGATGAGGCTTCTGTAAACCCTGCTATTGAGACTGCGTCTTTTACACAGGCCAAGTTTTCTGATTATCCAGAGTACGATGAGTTGGCTCGCCAAATCAGTCACAGTTTGTTCAAAGTGAATGGCGGGATAAGCACGCTCCAACAGTTTGTAGAGACTCTTGAGGATCATAGCCAAGATCGTACGTTTAAGGATGAAACCGAGCGACTGCAAGAAAATATTAATTCCAACACTCTATCCAGTAAGACAGTTGAGAAAATTACCAAAAAATCAGTTTCAAATATCGAGAAAGTAACACTGGAGTTAAAGAAAATCAATGAGCTTGTTCACAAAGTAAATGAAATGGAGGAAAAGAACTTGGACACTCAGAGGATTATTTCAAGAGAAAAATTACTCAGAGATGTCAAGTATTCTTTGCAAGAATTTCAAGCTTGTCAAAAAAGGCTAAAACACTTGACTGAAATAGCCAACGAGGAGGCAAAAACTGCGTTGTTTCAGGAGCAAAAAGAGCTTGAAGAAGGAGATCAGTCAGGTTCTTTATCTCAAACACAAAATTCACTTCAAAGCACAATGATTGTGGAAAGAGAGGATTTGAACAACGAAGAATTGGTGTATCATCAAAATTTGATTCGTGAAAGAGATGAGGAAATTACAAACATCCAAGATGGTATTACAGAGTTGAACTCGATTTTCCAAGACTTGAACACAATGGTCATGGAGCAAGGTCAACTTGTGGACAACATTGAATCAAACATATATTCTGTAGCAGCAAACACACAAGAGGCATCAAAACATCTTCAAAAAGCTATGATATCACAAAAAAAACGATCAAAGCTCTTCATATATCTCTTTGTTGTTTTGCTGATTATATTATTTTTCAGCATTTTGGTTATGTAAAGATTAGGAAAAACATTTTATAAATGGAGAAAATATGATTTTTAAAATTCTAGTATAGCTTGAAATTAGGGTTACTATTCCGAGATTCCCCAGATTTTGATGTTACCATCATCTCCGCCAGTGGCAACTTGATTATTTGAAACCCACTTGCAACAGTTTACTTCAAAACTTCCATGACAGTCAGAATATTCATGTTCAATTTTCCAAACCCGTGGCGATGTTTCTTTGTACACTACAAGCTTTCCGTCTGCACCCGTGGATACAATCCGTCCATCTCTATTCCATTCGCAACTATACACCTGTCTCGTGTGAGCAGAGGGCAAAGTTGTTTCGACCTCCCATGTTTGTTCAACTTCGTCGCATCCATCTTCGCCGTCTGCAAAATCGTCTTCTATTAATTTCCAGATTTTCAAAGTAGAATCGTCACTGCATGTCACGATTCTTACCGTGTCCGTTTCTGTGTCGTTCAAGGTCTCAAAAGACGAGCACCAAACTGTTCCCTCATGGCCTTCCAAAACGGCGCAACATTCCCAGTCGTCGTCATAAGGTCTCCATATTCTGATGGTGTCGTCATAGGAACAGGAAGCCAAAAGCAGCTGCTGAGGGTGCCACGTAATATGTTTGATATCTTGAGAGTGCTCTTGAAGAACAGCAACACACTCGAACTCTTCACTATAACTGTCGGCTTCCCATATCCATATGCTTTTATCTCTTGAGCAAGTGGCCAAATATGTTCCCGTGTGGCTCCAGCCACAACATTTAACTTCGTTTTCGTGCCCCTCAATTAATGCCAGCAACTCGGTATCTTGGTTTCCATCAGTGGTGTCTTTACCCCAAATTGAGATTGAGGTATCGAAGGACCCTGCCGCTAAAACAAAGTTGCCCTTTGGTGTTTGCGGCCTCCAAGCGACTGAACAAATGGATTTTTTGTGCACCGTTTCATCCAACGTTTCAAGCGTTTCGTATTTTTGATTAGTCAAATTTATCAACTTGATTCTCCGATCTGTAGACGCAGAGGCAAGAAAAATCGGCGCCCCTGTAGCATTATCTCGTTGGATATCTAAACTCCAAACTTTGTCTTCATGCACTGGCAAATCTTTTATCAAGGATAGCATGGTTAGCCGATATTCAATACTAGTATTTTGCAAAAAAATGGTTGCCCGTGAACTCTTGATTCTGTTTGGTGTCTTGTCATCTAGGCTTTAACACATTAAAGGTTTTCTAAACGTGCTTATTGATTTCATTAATCATCGCTATTTTCCAGGTGCCATAACACTCTTTTTTTTTTTTTTTTTTTTTTTTTAATTCATACAGTTCGGGAGTCTGAAAGAGTCCGTAGCTTTTTTTTTTGAAAGTATCAAGATCTACTATCGGGGACTTGTCATACCGAGTGCGTTAGGCATGTGCTGAGTCAATGTCACTACGAGTGAACGAAATGCAAAGCGCATCATGGTATATAGTTATAATAGCTTTTGCCCAAAACCAGTCCCATGACGCAGCAAAATACAAAAAGTTATACGGTTTCATTAAATTGTACTCATGCTAAAAGGTAAACATACCAAACGAATCCTTACGCTCTCAATTGGAATTGGAAGTGCTTGGGTTGGATACAGTCTATATCACAGAAACTATAACCAAGAAAGCAATGAATTGTCTCCCGAGCGGTTTGCCAAGTACAGAATATCTTGGAGAAAAGACATTGATGAGTCGCATTACTTGATGGAACTTACACCGGTTGTATCACAAAAAAAAAACCTTTGGAGGGAGCACGGGTATAACAAGTTGTGGAGTGTTGAAGTGAAGCAGCCGGAAATTCATGTTGTGAGAAGTTATACACCACTACCTCTTGTACACTCACTTTCAGAGGACGCGAAAGAAACGAAAGACCAAAGCTTCAATTTGAAAGTGTTGGAAGACGGGGAAAATGGAGGGGGCAAACTGATGTTCTACATAAAGCAGTACGCCAATGGCGAGGTTGCAAGATGGTTGCATGGTTTGCCTGCAAACTCAGAGTTGGAGCTACGAGGCCCGTTTGTTGAGTACGAACTTCCGGAATTTCCCGAAAATGAAATTTGTCGCTCAAGGTCGTTTTTGAATCACAAAGCAGCTTTAAAACCTGAGCTCAATAAGGAGAACTTCTGTTACCAACCCTTTGATATAAATTTTTTCACAGGGGGCACTGGTATTGTGACTGCTCTACAGTTGATGTTGACTGAGAACCCATTTCGAGGTCAAATCCACTTATATCATGGTTGTAGCGACATCAAAGAACTAGGTCCCTTACTTCCCCTTCTAAGTAAATTAGCGGATGCTAAAAGGGTTCATTTGGATATATCCGCCAACGCAAGAACAGAAGTTGAGAAGCAATGGAAAAAACTTTTGGACACTCCACATCCATACCAAGGCATTATTCCATTTTCTTCAGCCACCACTCAAGCAATATTCAGACCGATATTATCTTTGGTTGTTGGTCCGGAAGGCTTTATAAAAGCGGTGTCGGGTGAAAAATTTAGCATGAACCAGGGCCCCATCAATGGTATTTTGGGAGAAAAGGGTTGGAACAACTCCAATGTTTTCAAACTCTCTTAGTCTTGGCTCATGAACTTTGATCAAACCTGCAAGTGTACGCTGCTTATAGATTTTTATAATTTATAAGCGGCATCCTTTATGCTGGCTGTTTTGAAGATCTTTTCAAACTAAATTATCTTACCCGATCGGATATGTTCCTGTATATATGAGGTAGATGTATATCTTATCTTACAAACTCAAAAAACTGTTTAGCATTGAAAGATCAAAAACGTTTGATTAGAATCATTTATATGAACAGCTGAAATGCAAAGCTCAGCACAAGTGTATCTTCAATTAGTACAAGCACTCCGTTTCCCCACCTGCCTTCAACAAAAATGATGAAAACATCATCAACACGACTGGCCGCAAAGCGCTTTCAATCGCTAAAAACGTCTATACAAACAACCGATTTCAAGCTTAGTGCAAATGACGTACCTGCACAAGCCACCATATTCAGTATGGTTCAGCCCACTGGAAAATTTCATCTTGGCAACTACCTAGGAGCTGTTCGGGTTTGGAAAGATTTATGTGATTTGAAAACCAATCAAAATTTGTATTTTGGAGTTGCCGACTTGCACGCGATAACAATACCAAAGCCAGATGCCAGTAATTTCAAACAACTCAGACTTGAAGCGATTGCCAGCTTGTTATCGATTGGAATTGATCCCTTGAAAGCTCATGTGTTTTTTCAGTCCTCAATTCCTCAACACGCAGAGCTTAACTGGATGCTGAGCACTTTTGCTCCCATGGGCTACTTGAATAGAATGACCCAATGGAAATCAAAGTCAAACATAAAAGAGTCAGACGAGGGGACTCTTGATAACACGTCAAATGTGAAATTGGGGTTGTTTGCTTACCCCGTACTACAAGCGGCTGATATCCTTTTGTACAAATCTACACATGTGCCCGTTGGTGAAGATCAAAGTCAGCATTTAGAGCTTACTAGAACACTAGCAGAAAACTTTAACAAAATGTACAAAAAACGTGTATTTCCTTTGCCAAAAACAATGTTGGCCCCAACAAAGAAAATTTTGAGTTTAAACAGTGTGGCCAAAAAAATGTCAAAATCGGATCCCAATCAAAACGGCGTGGTTTATCTGAACGACTCTCCAGAAGAAATTGCTAGAAAAATTAAGAAAGCGGTTACAGACAATATATCTGAGGCGTTCTATTATGATCCTATTAACAGACCAGGAGTTTCGAACTTGATAAACATGATCAGCGGTACACAAAGAAAATCGATTTCTGCGGTTGAAAAAGACATCGCACAGTATAAGAATCATCAAGACTTCAAAAATTACGTAACAGAAGTGCTTGTAGAAGAATTAAAAGAACCAAGGCTGAAATACGATAATCTGATTCAAGATTTGTCCTATTTGGAAAAAGTCCAACAAGAGGGAGCTTCGAAAGCGTCTGAGGTTGCAGAGCAAACACTCGATGAAGTAAAAACCACAATGGGCTTTAAATAAGCACATGCACAGTTTGCGTTCAGTCATGTAAATATGTCGATAAATACAATTTTTTTTTTTTTTTTTTTCCTAACTCAACTCAAAGTTTAAAGCTTCTGCATATGATAGTGTCAACCTTTGAACTTTGCGTATGCCGGCACATGCAATCAAAACTTTCTTGAGCAAAGCATGCTTAGAAAGAGTTTCATCAAATAAAGAATCCTTACCGTCAACTCCATACAACCATTGGAATACCTCGTTCAATCTTGCTTGGTAGTCCAATTCGCTGAGTTTGGTGCAGTAGGTTACCATAATGTTTTCAAAATCATTTAAATCTTTTAGTTTTAACAGTACTAACAGCTTGTTTTCCAAATGAGCCAGTGTTACAACTTCCTCCAAATTTTCAAACCCTTCTTTCATCAGCATTGTTTTGGCAAATTTCTGAAGCAACTTCACAACACCTCTTCTATGCAATTCGTTGTTTGTTTTGCTTTCTAAATACTTCAAAATTCCGTTCGAAGTATGGGAAGAACTCAAAGAATGTCCGTTGGTGACAGAATTTTCATCATTCCCGTCTGATTGAACAGTGCCGCCGTATTCCATTTGAGTGTTTGTCAAATCCCAGTATTGAGAGCCATATGCCCACCAAGAATCGTTGATCAACATCCACGATTGCATCATTTCATCATACATATGCCCGTCCCCGTTGCTCAATGTTACAATCGGAACACCATGGTTGGTTACACCGTACGAAGTGATGTTTTCAGCTCTGCTCAAAATGTCGTCAGAGTATCTCAAGGTTGGTGATAATAAGGCGTACACATCGGTAACTGGAAACTTCAATTTCAAAGAGTCAATATTCCAACAATATAGCTGACCAGTTGTTGTGATGCAAGACAAATAGGAGCCGCAACTTTCCAGAAAACTTAACGGGACTCCCAAAATTAGTGGAGGAAACATTTTTGCGCCGGTAGCAACTGAATGAACGTGCACATATCCATTATCCGTAGCATATGCGAAAAACCTGTTGGAGCCCGTGCATATGGTCACGTACTTGGGAATATAGTGCATATGACGAACAAAAGGTTTTTCGTGAGTTGCAGTACTGGATTCGGGATTTGTCGCGGACTCTTCACTAGATTTCAAGGATGGATTCAAAAAGGGTGCTGTTTCCAATAGCAAAGGTGTTTCACTTTGGGACCTCACGACATTTGGTTGGTGAGATATTGGGTCCAACGCCGATGTGTTTCCGTTAAGCGAATTTGAACTATCAGAACCGTTTGTTTCAGCAACTCTGCCGTTTTTGGTCATGTTGGTTTCGAAAAACCCATCAGAAATTGCAGAGGCTGGCTGTGAGCTGTTGCTGAAGCTATTTTTTTTGTCTTTCAGTTTGATAGATCCTAGAGATATTTTGGTTGGTTTCAATTCTGTTGAGTTCCCATTGGTCACTCTAATCCTGTATTTGTTCAAAAATTTATACTCAAAATGAAGTCTGGTTTTAGGAGTTGCTAATCTAACTTTTGAAAAAGCCACTGAAGGGATCAGCAATGATGTATCCAAAAAGTCAATATTCTCTAATTCCTTTTTCAACTTTTTGTTTGACTTGGTGTTCGCGTTTGTGGATTGTGAGTCTGCTGATGTAGAAGATGCTATAAGAGTTGGAGCGACTCTTTTCAAATCCTTGGGAACTTTGTACGAAGGAGGATCAAATTTCATCGTGTTTGAACTGATGACATTTGGCAATTTTTCTTCTGCGCTTGTGGAGATTGCGTTGTTTCCATTTGGCACCGGGATTGGGGAAGCAGTTTTTGATGTTTCTTCCTTGCCAGTGGCTTTCAGATTCTTGACGTTAACTCTAGAGTTTGGGGAAACCTTTTTTAAAGCAGCCTGTGCTTTCAAAGGCGGTAGTTTAGATTTATATGTTGCACTGTAAGTATCAAAATCTGAAGCATTCATTGGCACACCCAACTCTTTTTGGGTGAAGAACAACCCACTGATGAAACCATCTTTGGAACCCAAAAAGAGTATCATCCCATCAGTGCTCCAAGTAATGTCCGATATAGCTTTGTTTGTTGGCGAGTATGTAATTTGAGATCCTTGAAACAATGGCTTTTTCCTGTGGGTGTTCCAAATCATCACCGAATCGTCTGTTGAGTTTGTTGTAGCAATCAAATTATAAATTGTCATTGATGTTGGGTTTTTCTTGTTTGGCTTTACGCAAACCTTTGGCGAATACTTTAAAATTTGGAAATTGGAGTTTGTTGGAGTGATCAAGGAATCAACAACTTTATATTTGTTGTTGAAGTCGCAAATCAAAGTGGAACCGACTTTGGAAGAGGTGACTGCATTAATTAGTGGAATAAAGTTACCCTGTGGAGCCATGTTTAGTTTGTAATGTATTGGATTGACGTTGCAAATTGTCGAGTGAAGTTTTGAGTAAAATTCCCCGTATTTCAAGGAAATACTAAATCTATAAAACTTTACAGATTTGTTCGTGTTGAATACGGTAAAGTAATCCAAATGGGGATCGACGATGAATGATGCTGGAATGTCACTTAGCTTGACTTCAAACAGGGCATCTATGTCCTGGGACTTGAAAACTTTGATTGAATAATGTTTTTCTAGTTTTGAGTCAATTAGTTCAACCATCAAAAACAAGTACTCGTTGACAGACTGAGCGTCAATAATGGTTTTCTTTTCTGTATTTTCCGCTAATTCAAATAATGTGTATTTATTGTCTGAAAAAATAGCAGGTTTGCTTTCTTCTTTTGTAGAGGTATTCTGTGGGGTCTGATTTTCTAGTTCAATCGTTTTGATCCTTTCTTCAAAATGAGAGAGCAAGTAAACGTTTTTGTCTGTGATTGCATATAGTGTAGTATTTTGATTCCCATCCTTGGAGTTTGTCACATTGGTACAAAGTAACTTGAAATTGAAAGTGTGATCTAAACAACCAGTTGTCTTTGCCAATTCCAAGTCGTTTAAAATGATTTTTGGTTGCGGAATTCCCTCGAATGAGTTTTCCGATGCTTTTTTCAAATCATTGATGTCCCAAACATGGATGATACAGTTTTCAGAACAGGTCAATAAGTACTGATTTGCAACTCCTGTTGCTGAGCTATTTTGTACCTGCAAAGTAAGCATAGAAGTGACGTTTCCACCAAAAGGTGGTTCAGGAAGCTTCAATAGTTTCATTTGGTAACTAGTTTCCTTATGATAAGATTTGAATCACTTTGTTAAATGCTGGTTGCACTGGCTGCTTGCAAATTTTTGAGATGTTTTTTTTTGGTTTCAAGACTTGATCAATGGTATATCCCGAGAATTTAAAGAATAAAACCGTGTTGTTCGACATAGTTACGTGTTTTGCGTTAAGCATTTTGAAGGACCTGCTGCGTTTGATGCAGTTTACAAGTTCGCGTTTTGTTTGCTGACAGTTCCAAATTATAAAAAATCACCGTTCCAGACGGGTAAGTTTATTTATTTGGTCAAATATTCTTTAATTTTCATTTTTTTTTTTTATTTTTTTTTTTTTCTTTTGACGTTCTGGGAGTGTTCCCATTTGTGATATCAAAGCTTGAAATTGCCAAAAGTGTTTTTGAAGTGGCTCAATGCAAGTACTAAGTTTCAGTTGTTTGAGCCAGCAACTAAACAAAGCACAAACGCTAAAACAAAACTGTTTGGAGGAACATTTTTGAGTGAACTTGTTTTTTTAGCCAGGGACCAAACAAGACCAAATTCAGTGAAAGGAACTGTTTTCTGTTGAGAGCTTATTTCTTTCTTGCTAATATTTTTCATTTTTTTTCAGGCCTCTGTTGAAAAGTTCATTTGACATACACACACACACATAGACCAATGGCAACTACCCAACAATCTTTCACAACCTCGGACAAGAAAACCTTTAATGGTGCAGGAGAAGCGGATTTTGAAATTACACACAAAGAAAACGCTGTTCCTGAGTCTTCTGCCAGATCGCATTCTAATTTGGACAACCACAAAGAACAGAGCAGCAGTATCAACACCGAGGCTAACCCTCAACAACAACAACAACAGCAGCAGCAGCAGCACTCACAAGACCAGGTTATGCAGGAGGAAGTTGACCACGATTCTCTTGGGTCTGACGAGTCCATGACTTCTACTTCTTCATCTTCCGGATATTTGGAGCCGTGGATTGATGGATTTTTAGGGAAAAAGGGCAATGAATATTTTTGTGAGATTGATGTTGATTATATAACAGATCGGTTCAACTTGATGGGATTGAATAGACACATTAGTACGCGGTTTTCCACGGTAATTAATTTCATAGTGGATGAATTGGACGATGAGCAGTTGAGCAAACTGCGTGGATCCGATTATGAGCAACTTTGCAAAGATGCCGCCAAGTTATACGGGTTGATTCATGCCAGATACATTATCACTTTGAAAGGATTGGACAAGATGATGCACAAATACAAAGAGGGTGATTTTGGGAAATGTCCTAGAGTGTTTTGTGAAGGTCAGCATCTTTTACCTGTTGGACTCCACGATTCGTATTCAAAAGAATTTGTGAAATTGTATTGTCCGTGTTGTGAAGACGTTTATGTTCCAAAATCAACAAGACATTCAAACCTTGATGGTTCCTTTTTTGGAACGACTTTCCCAGGAATTTTTCTTCAACAATATCCGAAATTGGTTCCTGTGAAACCTATAGACAATTACGTTCCAAAGATTAATGGATTTGAATTACATAGACATGCACAATGGGCCAGATGGCAAGAATTACAAAGACTTAAGCATTTGCGTCTTTTAAAAGAGACGTATGGGGTAAAGAATGTTGAAGGAGGATATGATGTTCCTGGAAGCTACCATCTGCAACCTTTGGTTAACTCTGAAACGATATATAGTTCCGAAAAGCCAAGAGTGGTGGATTTGAGCGATGATGAGTAAATGACAAGCACTATTGAGAGAGCATTATTCAGG
>ERZ794936.541-NODE-541-length-17306-cov-32.769868_pt1 | contig 17306 bp, 9 predicted proteins | sample MGYA00511083_ERZ794936 | MGnify/ENA primary metagenome ERZ794936 (study PRJEB30137, sample SAMN04331409) | food metagenome | isolation source: Y2 must sample point D1 replicate A | place: Australia: South Australia | collected 2014 ... | reverse complement strand
ATATTTTATTTTGTATATAAATCAGATGAAAATTGTAAATCATTGATATACTGTTTGAAAGAATGTTTGATCTATTCAAAGCCTTCAAATTCAAAATATATTAATTTATAAAGACCAGTTAAAACACATCAAGATACAAAAAACAAACACAAACACAAACACAAAAAAATGCCAGAAGTCAATCCAAGCGATTTTTTCAATTTGAAAAATAAAAATATTGTTGTTACAGGAGCCTCATCTGGGATTGGGCTTGAAGTCGCCACTGCAATGACTTCTGTAGGAGCCAATGTTGCAATGTGGTATAATTCTCATGATATAAGTGAATTGGCTGAAGAATTGTCAAATAAATATAATGTACAGTGTAAAGCATACAAATGTCAAATTACTAAACCACAAGAAGTCAAAAATGTTTTGAATCAAGTTTTACAAGATTTTGAAGGAAATAAAATTGATTGTATGATTGCAAATGCAGGGATTGCATGGAATAAAGGACCATTGGTTGATATTGAAAATGATGATGAATGTTTCCATGAATGGGATAAAATCATGGATATTGATTTAAATGGATGTTTTTATATTTCTCGTTATATTGGACAAATTTTTAAAAAACAAGGTTATGGATCATTGATTTTCACTGCATCAATGTCTGCTCATATTGTTAATGTTCCACAAATGCAAGCAGGTTATAATTCTGCAAAAGCTGCAATTTTACATTTGAGTAAATCTTTGGCTGTAGAATGGGCAGGTTTTGCAAGAGTAAATACTATATCTCCAGGTTATATCAATACAAAATTGACTGCAGAAATGGATCCGGAATTGAAAGAAAAATGGACTGCATTGGTTCCAATGAAAAGATTGGCTCAACCAGAAGAATTGATTGGTGCTTATATCTATTTGGCATCAAATGCAAGTTCATATACAACAGGAACAGATATTTTGGTTGATGGAGGATATTGTGCTTGTTAAGTTAATATAAGCAAAACCACACCCAACACTACTTCACGAGTGAAGCGAGTGACAATATATATATATATATATACTTGGAAATAATACGAACAAAGCTAATACGAGCAAAGCTGCTGCGAGCCAATCGAGCATCGGTAAGAATACTTGCAGAGCTTACTTTCCGAATACCTTTATATATATATAATGCATTTAATTGATCTTTATGGAAGTTTACGACCGAAGCTTATAGTGATGCTTGAACAAAACGGCATGAAAACAGAAGCAGCTGATTATAGGGATAAAAATCTAAGAAGTTCCCTCGAAACACAAGACTGGAAGAGCTCACTTGTAGTCACGTGAAAATAACTTAAAATGGGAGTCTAAATTCTAAGCAAGTCTCACGTGCCTCCCCCCCATTCTCCATTTTGCGCATTTCTTTTTTCCCGAGTAATTAGCAAAACTACCGATCAGGTTTGAACTCTTAGTTTACAGATGAGATGAGACTATTGAACAAAACTCAGCCAACGAATAAGCAAAAGTAGCAAACCTCTCTGGAACTCCACCAACCCACATCCAAGAAAAAAAATAAATTTTAAAATGGCCAAAATCAAGTTTGGAGATGAAGATGCATCTGTTACTCCTCTTCCGGAATCTAAACCTGCTGCAGTATCTGGAAATATCAGTAAAAACAATGCTATAGACACATCCTCTGACGAGGACGACGAAGCCCCAGAAGAAGAAACAGTGGCCGATTCTGCTGGTCAGATCCAACAGCTGGAAAAACAGCAGCAAGACGCCATTGCCCAGAAGGAAAACGAGTTGAAAGCGAAAAGAAGAGCTAAAACACTGAAATTTCAAGAACAACAAAAATTGAAAACTCAAAAACTGCAATTTGAAAAGGAAAAACTGCTGGAGTTTGAAAAACAATTGAAACTAAAAGAAAGTGAAACTCAGAAAAACACACCAACAGGCGCTATATTGAATGAACTGGCCATGGAAGAATTGCCAGAAGATTTCTTGGCAAGCTTAAACAGCGAAACAGGAAACGAAAAATCAACTGCTGCAAACCATCACAAGTTTGATGAAGACGCTGAAAACCAAGTGTTTGATTCCACAAACGATGACTACTACGAGTCTGCACAACAAATAAGAAAAGCTAAACAAAACACTTTGAAAAACCTACGGAAACTCGAAGTGAAAAAGGGTTCCTTCCTAATATCCAGAAAACCAGCAACCCAATCAAAATCTGTAGCACCAAAAGTGGAGAAAAAAGTGATGAGTGTTAGAGACAAATGGTTGAAAAGAAAAGCTCTGAACAAGAAATGATGGAAGAACAGTTAAAACGTTGTTATATATAATAAGACATTAGAGTAAACTAAGGGGAATGTTTATTAGTGTATACTAAAAAAAGTGTTTTTTTCAAAAAGCATAGTCACTTCATTCCTTGATCAGGAATGATACTATCGCAGGAATTGCAGCACCCGCTACCAAAGACATCACATTTTTTCTATGCGTATTTTCGCTTTCTTGTCCGATTTCTTGTCCTTCTGGATCATCGTTCTCCACTGAGTTATGTGAAAAGGCAGTAAACGCCGCATACAGTAAACTGCCTCCTGAAATCAACAACAAATTTGCAGCAACTGGGCCCATAAAAGAGGTGCCCCTGACAGACATGCAAAACGAGGCAACTAATATATAGCCCAGTGGTGTGGATAAAGCAAACGCCCACAGGTTTGTGACCACCTCGTAATACGACAGTTTCTGCTTGGAGATCATCAAAGTAGAAAGAGACAAAACGGCAGGAATTTTGTGAATGATGATCGCAATGTACATCACAAATTTTAACGACTCGGTTGTCGCAGCAGCTCCCAAAGAAACTCCATCGGACAGCCCGTGTATCACCAGGGCAAAAACAACGTTGTTTTGCAAAATGATAGGACCGGTCTTAAAAATATTGATGCAGTCCCACACACTGCGCAATGTCACTCCTGCAGAAACCACTGATCCGGGGTAATCGTTGCTCTCTTCAAACTGCGATTGTACAGACACGCTGTCAAACTCACTAGACGATCCAACCATTTTGTGCACTAACAAACTGTCCAGTAGATACACAACAATGAACCCAAACAGTAAGTTGAACCCGATGTTGCCTCGGCTGTCCAGCACACTATACACACCTTCCGGGATAACCAGCATGAAGGACGTTCCTAAAAGCATCCCCATCCCAAAACTAGACATGTACTTGAAAACGAACTCTGCGCATCTGTTCAAAATGCCCCTAGTTCTATTCAATTCGCTGTTGTAAGCGGTGTCGGTTTGCTGTCTTTTCAGTTCTCTCCATTTTTCAAAATATATCAGTGGAATCATTCCAATTGCAAACGTGGCAAAATGGAAAATCCCTGCAGTCACCAAAAGCTCAAAAACTGCTTTCAAAAACCCCATTGGTATCGTATCTTTGGTTTGCTATTCCGTGGCTCACCAGTTGATTCTACTGAAACACATGTTATATCCTTGTGTGGTTTCATTTTTTTTTTTTTTTGTAACGTTAACCTCTTAGATTTTGTTTATGGCGAGAGAGTTTTTTTTTTTTTTCTCTTCCCCCCCCCCTCTGTAGTCTTTAGAGTTTTCGGTAATACTTCGCATCAAACAATGCCATTTTCTTACGCGTCACCTAAAACATTAATTTTTATCGATGCAGAATACAGCTTAGACACAATTAAAACCTAAAAAATATCCAGCTCCATGCACAATGTCTGACGCAGATGACTTAGTGCACAAGGTCATTGATGTGGGCAAAAAGTACTACAGAACAGCCGAGTTCAAAAAGGCTTGTTCTATGTTTACCAAGGCCATTGTTTTGAACGAGTCCTTCAGCGAATCGCAACTAGAAAACATTCGCTTGCAATATGGGTTGGCCAAAAAGCCCAATCACGATCATTCAAGAATTTGGCACCCTCTTTTGTGCCAAGCACTCGACTTCCGCTCTCTTTGTTACGAAAAACTGAAAAAATATAACGAATCTTTTAAAGATGGCAAAGCAATGATTAATTATGAGCCGTACAACATGAAAGGATATATCAGGTGTGGGAAGCTGTACGAAACGTCATTGGAAAAGCCCCAGCGGGCGTTGAAATATTACGAGCTGGGCTTGCGTAAAGCCGAGTTGGGAGATTCAAGCTTCAAGATCAAACCCAACAAAAAACTAACACAGTACTTACAGCAACGTTTGCAAACATTAAAACCCATGGTCCCTCCTGCTTCTATTTTACCAGCATCTCGAATCATAAATTTTGAAACTTTGTCAAAGATGAAGAGGAAAATAGAAGAGCCCCTGGACTTGGTGGAAACGCCCTTGTTGAAAACCCAAAAGCTACAAGAGCAGCGCGAAGTGATAGATCTTCGCGAATTTGATATTTTAAATGTGCTACCTGTAGAAATCATGAACCAGATAATGCGACACATAACTTGCAAGGACGTTTTGAATTGCATGGGATTAAACAGATTGTGGTCCCAATACATTCACTGTTATTCAGCACCACTTTTGCAAAATGTTTACATCCGAAATCTGACAGACTTGAAAGGTTTTGACAAATTTCTTGGAAAATGCAGCAAGTTTGGAGATCCAATTATAATTGAAAAGCTTCATTTCAACTCCTCGAAACTTTTGGGACAGAAAGTGCTCAGTATGCTTTTTGACATACTTCTTAGCAAGACCAGTATTGTTAGGGAGCTCGCCATTATAGCATACGATTTGAACCTTGCGGTTCTCACAAACTATATGGAACAGAACTTAACCTGGTGCTCCCATTTGCAGAAAATTACAGTAATTTGTCAATTTTTGCCCATTGTGGAGCTGGAACACAGATTACTAAAAATGTGTGATAACTTGCAAAGTCTCGAAATATTGTACACAGAAGTGTCAACTTCGATGTCCTCACACGCAATCAGAGATCACAATACTAATAATAAAGGCAAATACACGCTTGAGCAGCATTTGTCTCTGCGATATTTGACAATTGCAAACTTGGTCTACCGGAAAAACAGGATACCATTAGTAATACTCCCAAAGTGTCCAGCACTGAAAGAATTGACATTGTTTGGCATGAAGTTGTCAACAGATTATTTTGAAGGCTTAAACGAGAAATTCCCGCATATAGAATCTTTGAAACTGGAGAAGTTGAAAGACTTTTCTCTGCTCTCTTTTTTGCAAATCTTTAGTCAAAACAAAATGCAATTTCGACTGAAAAAACTAACTATTAGAGAAGACAAACTGATATTGATGCCGCTATTGCCTATCAATCAAGCACAACGTATGACCTTGGCGGAAAACTTTAGTGATCTAAGAGAATTAGACTTGTACTCTTCCTCCATAACTTTTCATAACCTGTACAAACTGATTGAGCAATGCTTCAAGCTGGAGTCTCTCAACATCGGTAACTGTCCCAATCTGGTGTTCGACAATGCAGGGCAAGATATTATTACACAAATTTTTGACCAATTGCGGAATGCTACCAATTTGAAAAAATTGTTGGTGCCACAGTTGATCGGCATAAACTCTATTATTTTTGAAACATTAGTCATAAAACAGATATCCATGCTGCCCGAACTGCAAATGCTAGATATCTCCTTTAATGAAGAGATTAATGGTGTCAATTTGTGGTCTTTAGTGAGAACCCTCAACAACCCAAACTTGATTCTTTTGTGCAATGGATGCTCAAAAATAGGTCCAACCACAATATCACAGATTCAAAATACTGAATCCACTCCCCTGGTCAGAAAAATAATTTATGAGTACACTCTTCAGCAATGGACTCGCTATGTTTTGAGAAACTATTACAACTGACAGATTTCAATAAAAACCGCGCCTATTTCTATTTGAATTTTTGTATTCAATCACTATATATATATATATATATAAACCTATGGATTCCATGTCCCTATTTGGAAAGTGACATTTTTCTGTGTGTTAAGGACATCGGTTTTGATGGAGAGTTTCTGAACGAGTTGCTCGGCAAAGAATTGTCTCTTCTCCTTGGTATGAATTTTTTGGTTTGTACCAAAATCTCATCGTTGTTTTCAGTGTATCCCTGTTTTTCCAATAGCACCTCATTCAAAGTATTGTGTAGAGGATGTTCAAGCGATTTCAAAAAAGCTTCATTATTAGTAATCAACTCGCTCTTCAAGTATAAAATTGCAGAATCTAAGGCAAACTCTTGAATGCAATGATTCTTGATAATCGATATCTTGGGCCATGTGGAGTGCAAGCCGTTGACAACCTGAGTCACTAGAAACTTTTTCGTAGGATTAGATAACATCTCTGGTAGCAATTTAAGTATGTCCATGTCTGGCAAAATTGTTATATCTCCAGAGTACTGCTGTAGAAAAACAGATTTAAACTTTGTTAACAGGTTTGGTGTGATTCCAAGCTCGATCGTTAGGTCTAGAAGATGAATGGCCTCGTCCAAAACATACTTGGATATCTTGTTCAGTCTGTATTTGAATTTTGCACTCCACTCGTCTTCAATCTCACCACCCACACAAGACACAGAAAGCTTTAACAGTGGGAAAATGTGAATATTTACTTGGCAGGCAATGATGTGGTCGACATTAAACATTTCCGAAAGTCTGGAGATAGGAAGATCGTTATCCACAGAGCCGTCCATGAATTTTGTTGAGTTTTTTGCATTCCAAATCCGTGTTTCTCCCGTGATAGGGTCTTTTTCATACAATGGTGTTGACTGGAAGACCCCGGGCAAAGAGCACGAGGAGCAAACAGCAGACCAAATTAAGATGTTTGGCGAGTTGTTGCAATTCAACAATCTTGGTTGTTCGTAAATCGAAGCTGGCGAAACCGTTATATTAAGGATCTTCCCTGTTTTGTTGTAGGCTTCTCTGAAAGTAATGTCTCCCAAAAACGATATCATGGTTTCAATCAAGTATTTATTGTCAAACCATGCTCCTGACTTCATGAAATTTTGTAATTTAGTGAAAAGCGAAGATTGTTTGATTTTATCCCCATCATCCAAATCTTCCCCATTTTTTTTTCGGTCCTTGCTGTTTTCGTCTTTTGCATGCTGTTTATATATTTTTTGATCTTTATTTGCATCTTGCATGTTTATAGATGCATCTTCGCTTTCGTCCCCAAAAATGTTAAATTTTGTACTGAAAACTTGCACAAAAAGTTTGTCAAACTCTTCCTTTGTGTGGATAGATAAAATGGATGCAACAATCGCACCAGCACTACTCCCACTAATGACTTTTGGTAGCAAGTCTTGTTCGAAAAGCGAAACCAAGACTCCGATGTGGAACAATCCAAAGGTGGCACCGCCTGACAAGACTAATGCAGTTCTTCCAATTTTCTTTCTTGTTTGCATCAAAATGTTCAACAAATACGTTTTGTCTATGTCTGAGTTGTGAATCAATTCTTTGATTGATATTTCGCATTCGTGAAGATAGTCCTCAATCAATTTTTTAGTACCGATATGTGAATGCCTGTACAAATTGAGATTTCCTGAGTTAAACAGGTTTCTTTCCCAAGTGGTTCTGATCAAATATAGCAAGTACTCGTAATGTTTGTTTAACCTCGCATACTTCATATCTTCAAAGACCTTGGTCAGTGCTTTGTAGTCATACAAGATGGACTCGTCTTCCTGTTTCCAACTCTGTGTTTTATCATTGATGTTGTCCAGCTGCGTGCAGGCATCCACCCATTCTGCGTAGCTCGTGGCACTGTTTTTGTTTTCGGTTAATTTTTTCACAATCTCAGCTTTGCTTATTGATGCGTCGTTGTAGTTTATTTTGTGTTTCGTAGGTTTGGGTAGATTATGTTCTTCGTAATAGATGTCAAACACGTACTTTGTTAGGGATTCATCTCCGCTCATTGTTTGTTTAGAGAAATAGAAAAAAAACCAAAAGTATGGTGTTTGTCAGCGATTGGTTCTTTAGTTTGTTAGTCTGTGCTGTTCTTAGGCTTCTGATTGTACATGTGCCTCCCCATCTCTAATGGTGGAACTTGACAAAGATATAATATAAGCTTGTCAACTTTTTGACGCTTAATCCCTAATGATTTTCTCGCGTGATATGTTTTGTTCACACTCCGGGTTGCGTTTTTATGGTTGCATCTGCCGTATTCACCCGTGAGGAAGCCCTTCTAGAAGCTTTCTTGGGTTGACAGAGGCAGAGAGAGAGTAGAGAGAGAGGGAGAGGGAGAGTAGATGTTTCTGGATGTTAACAATTAGGTATGGAAATTAGGTATGAGAAATACAAAAAAAAAATATATATTACAAAAGCAAAACCAAAGGCTCGCTCGACTTCTCAAGGTCCAATGATAAATGTATCTATGGTCGTTGTCGAATTCATTTCCCAATTTTCAAATCACTGTGTTTTTTTCTGTATTTTTCACCAATTCTCATCAAAACAATTTTTTTAATTTTACTCCATTGTTCTTGATATTTTGGAGGAATTTTGGCATCAATTTTTTGGAAAATTTTCAAAATATGAATTTGCGTATATCCATTGAAATTCAATTTCAACCAAAAAACGGCCAGGTACCCAACCAATGCAAACCCTGCAAACGGTTTCAAAACAAGCGTGTGATAAACCAATGGAATAAAAGTCAACAATTCGGAATAAGGAATGATCGAGGTCAATTTATGATCGTTTGTCTTGTTGAAAACTTGAATATAACTCAAAACCAAGTATGGGAACAACTTGAAAATGCTTGGGTATGTTAAAAACCACAAAATGATGATGCTCAAGTATTGAAAGTTGACCATCGTGAACATGTCGTAGTAACTCAAAGACAAAAATGTGGATCTCGTGTACTGGTTCAACGTGACAACATGAGCGATGATCGAGCCCAAACAGGAGAATTTATACCATATGGTAAAGTTTAGAAGAAATCTTTTGAACAATAAATAGTTCAAGTAAAACTTGTAATCAAACCACCCATAGCTCTTATACTTTTGCAATTTTTCAGCCGTTTGTTGCTTGACCAATTCTTTGTAGTCTGCTCTTTGAGTCAAAAATAAGAATTTCCAATTTCTGAATTTGTAGAAAATCAAAGTATAGTAAATGTTCAAACCAACCTTGTATATAAACGCCAAAGAAAATAAAACACCAAATACCAAACACATGAAATGCCCGATTTTCCATATTTTCAATTCAAATTGTTGTTTTTTCACCAGTTTCATATCTTTTTTCACAATATATTTCCCTCTATCTCCGGGGGTTTCTCCAGGCGGAGTGTCTTTCCCATAATTTGGATTCTCCTTCAAGTCTTTCATGACCGGTGGCTTTTCCGGAGGAACAACTTTGTACTTTGTCATCTTGTTGTTTGGGGTACTTTCTTTTTATTTACGGTTGTTCTTTTTTGAGTCTCTTTACAAATAATACATAACGGTATTGTATCAAATATCAAAGTAGAAACTAGCAGATAAACAAAAAAAAACAACAACATTCACTTATGTACACTATCAAGACTCTTTGGAAAGCATGATGAATAATCTACTCAAAGATGAAAACCAAGTCGTTGTAAAGATATTAAATGTTCGATACATGGGCCATTGATATCAATTTTTTCGTTTCTTCGTTTCTTTGTTTCTTTTGTTCTTCATTTTTTTTTTTTTCGCTGCATTGTTTGATGTTTCACTTTTCAATTTCATACTGGTTACCCGACAAACCCCCCTAAAAGCACCCTAAAATAATTTATAAGCCACGTGATAATAATAATAATAATAATAATAATAATAATAATAATAATATTGTACGTCATGTGACTAACGTTTTTATGTCATGTGACTATCGCTTTCTGTTGCTCATGGCCTTGCCCCTGCTTTACCGTGTCTCTGCTGTATAACACGCACTAAAATGAGTAAATAACCTATATTTTTTATTGCTACTATTATACTCCACCAGGAACAAATATGAGTTATTGGGGGGCAAAAATTCTACTCATTTTTTGACTTTAACATCTACACTTTTATCCAATTGTACCAATCATACTGAGAACATAGTTTCTGAATTTTTCCTGATCTTCATCGATCACTCTTTTCTGTTCAATTGGTCTAAGCCTCTATATCTGTCATCATCCTTGCCATCCCAATCCCCATCTCCATCATCCTCTCCACCGTTGCTTCTAAAAACAGCAGTACTCAGAACAAAAACATTCGCGAAAATCAAAATAAAACGGTTATTGTGTTTCTTTTTTTTTTTTTTTTTTTTTTCTTTCTTTAATTCCAATTTATTTAATTTTTTGATCTGCGAGTTTTATTGGATCTGCATGGTTTTATTTGCGTGTTGTTGTCGTTTTTCACGTCGTGCTGGTCTTTTTTCGTTTATTGTTTATCGAAATTTATATATTGTGAATTATTTTTGTCATGAATTTATCGATGTTTTGCTTGCATAATGTATTTTGTTATTGAAGTAGAATTGGTGAATACCTCAGCTGTATGCCCAAAAGTTTGAATCTTTTAGCGTATTATGCATGAAAAACAACTATTTGTTGATATGATACATTTTAGATTCCCTAGTTTCTATCCAAAACAACAAGTTTTTCCTCTCTCTTTCCCTCTTTCTTTAACTGGCCATCTCTTTGTCTCTCCCTCTCTCTCTCGATATCAAATTTCAAAGGAGAAACAAAGAAAGTAAAAAGAAAGGCGTCCTTAAAAAACGTAACGGTTATCCAATTCTAAAGTTTCTGTGTGAGAGCCACTTAATTTGCAAACATTGAACCTGTTGAATTGAAACTTCCCCCTTTCCCCCCCTCTTTCCTGTATTGGAATTCCCCAACCCAGATAATAAGTTCAAGTACACAAACAACCACAACACTGATATACTTCTCACGAGTTTGAAAAAAATGTATAGTTCGCCTTTCCCACCATTGAATCCAAGGGTGAAATACAGAACTGCTATGGAAAGAGCTGGTTTTGATGTGAACAAGAGTGAAGAACCCAGTGCAGATAACAGTCCAAATGCTACATCTAACAATACTCCGAACGCGAGCAAAACAGATTTATTTGAATTAAATAATAATGGACGTTCAAGAGCAGTGTCTTCTTCCACAACTGCGTCCACTGGATTGGGCAAGTTGATGAACAAGTTGAAAAATAACAAGGGAACAACAACGAACAATGGATCAAAATCGTATTCGAGCTCAAATTCTCCATCCCCGCTTTCGGCCAAATTTAAACACTACAATAATAGCACAAATACCAATCCAGATACATCTTTTAGATCTGATATTGATGTTTCGAGAAACAATAGTACCAAAAACAAGGGTTATGGATTTAATGACTTGACCAGTTCCATAGTCAAGGGGGATACTTCTTTTATTAATGAAAATGAAGCGCAAAATGATACTTCTACTTATAAGAATGATACAAACAAGTCTATTACAGATTTGTCCAAGAGTGGTGAATTTAATACAGATTTGCTTGAGGCTAGTAAGTCCAATACAGATTTGTCTGAGAGTGGTAAGACTAATGTTGGCGCGAATACAGATAATGATGGTGTCCAAAAATTCAATCCCAACACCACACTGGAACACGCGAGACAAAAGAGTTTTGATATGCTGACTGCGTCACTGGGAGGAGATACGCATGAGAAGGACACGGACAAGGATGATAATGATGAGGATGACGACGATGATGATGCCGATAACGTTGATAAAGTTTCTCATGGCAGACAACTCGATACCAGCAGCCAGCTAGACACCAATAGTCCGTCAAAAGCTATATCCCACAACATTCCGTCCGTGGTGATGAACAATTCCGTATTGGATCAAGTGGCTCCATTGTCTTTTAGCTCTCCTACAAAGTCTTTAAAACGTGTTTCTGCAAAAGATCCCAATATGGAAGAACAAGAGCAAGAAACACGGCCCGAAAACACCGAAATTGCCAACCTGAAAAAGGACCAGCAGCAAAACCTAGATTTCAACCACATTCAAGCAGAACAGCCGTGCAACACGCAGACTTCGCAACAGTTGCACGATCTTTTGTCTGAGTTGAACAAAGCCAGTGAATCGAAAGCACTGTTGGCAAACTCTATTGAACCGCGCTCAAAGGGCAGTGCCGCTTTTGGTGCCTCAACTTCAAAACTTTCCCCACATCTCACCGACAATGTGTCTTCTGCATCAACTGTTGTGAACGACAATGGATATATTAACAATAACATCAACACCACGAAGTCAACCACACAAGACAATATACAACGTGCATTGAGCGAACACATGAGTGAGTCGAGCGGGAGTCATTACAGTGAGTATTCTGCAAATGGAGAATTGCCGGTGGACTCACAAAACGGGATCAAATTTAATAGCAAATCGAGTGCCTATCTTTCGGGATTCCCCTTGACATGGGGGAAAGAAACTGAAATGCTTGCCAAAGCCCTTCAACAAGACGAAATGGATACGAAAACGCCAATAGATCATGACTTTGATGTTAAAACAGGGAACGAAAGGGGAACTGGTAAGGAATTTCAAAATGACACGGTAGAGGATGTTTTACAAAAAGATGTGATACCAGATTTTCCACAAAAAAGCTCCTTATCAAAAGACGTTTTTGAAGAAACAACCGAAATCAAGTATCCCCCAGGACAAGGTCCTTGTCGGAAATGCCACCATGAAATTGACCCTGTCAAAGAAAAGGCTATCTATTCGAAAAGTGGACAAGACAAAACACAAGATATTGATGTTTTGTCTGGCCAGTGGCACAGAAGATGCTTTCAGTGCACATTGTGCGACTTGAAGTTCAACAAAAGAACTCCATGCTACGTTTTGCACGACCTCCCATATTGCCAATACCATTACCACTTGACCAACAACAGCATCTGTACCATTTGTTCTGGATTCATTGAAGGAGAATGTCTTGAAAACGATCAAAACGAGAGGTACCATGTCCATTGCTTGACTTGTTACATCTGTCACGAAATCATAAACAAAGATTACTACATATACAACAACAAGTTAACTATATGTGAAAACCACGATCTAGACGATTTGCTAAAACGTGGTATCCCCTTGGAAGGAGAGGAAAAAGCAGAGGATTCAGATAAAAACCCTGAAAGTGGTGATGATGTTGTTGATCGCAAGGACAAATCAAAGAAAACTGAAAATTATGTTTCAAAAAGAAGAACAAGAATCATTGAGTTTTAATCTGTTGATATGTTATTTATACAAAAAATATAGAATTAGTATAAAGATGTAATACTTGAATAGTGATAAAATCGTCGCTTATTGGCATAATAAAATCCATTTTTGGAAATAAAAAACTTTAATTTATGTTTATTTCTTGGAGTACAACTTTAAACAAAAAAAAAAAAAAAGAAAAGTATTTTTTTAATTAAGTTTGTTATCGTAAAGTTACAATATACCAGTAAGAAAGTAAACAAATGAGTTTGCTGAGATAAAAATGAAAAGAAGCAAGAGATAGGCCAAAGATATGAGTATTTGCGTGGCTTATTTTGGTTCAATTAAAAAAGAGGGAACACGAAAAAATTCAATTTATTAACGAGTTACACCACCATTTTCTCGTTTAAGTTTTCCAAGAGTAAAACACATGAACCCCTTTGTTTACATTGTTCTTTTGTGAAAGTTGATTTGCAAGCAGATTTTCGTTTATCATCGTTTGAGATAGACTAGGTCGGGGATTTTTTTTTTTTTTTTTTTTTTTTTATGTGGGGGCCAAAATTGTAGATGGACCACAACTCAGCATATCATCGTATAATAAATAACAACCAAGCATATAATCTTACCATTGTCACAACTCAGTTGCTAACTTCACAAGACACAATGTCTAATCGCCGATGTTCAAATCCTAAAAAAAAACATTATACGTTTTATCTTTCTGGAACATCTTGTTGATTGATTGATCTGTCATTGCACGTCATTGCCAGTTGAGGCTATATATATGCGTGGAAATCAGTTTGCTTTGTATAATATTTTCTGTGCGGTAACGTCTAACTGCTTGTCTGAACATTGTATGGTTTGTTTATAATATATTGTAAACAGTATTACTGCTCTACACAGATTTATGAAGTAGGAACCAATATTAGAAGTGTGGTATTAAGATTTAGACAGACTCTATTGTTGTTATAATAGAAATGTCTTTGATATATATATATTTGTGCCATGCTATCTAAAAGTACTATACCAGTTTATTTGTTTGTGCGGCCTGCTAGACCAACTTTATTATTTCTAGTAAACTGTTTCTTATTTATTTAAGCACACTACATTAAGTTCTGAGAAAACATGCATTTTATTGTAAAATATAAGAATAGACAATGTAACTTAAAACTATAAGAATAGTGCAGATATGATTGTTATATATATATATATATATATAATAAAAAAAATAAACAATAGATAAATCAATAAAATTTACTTTTTAGGTTTGACAATTCATTGTTCTCAATATGTTCCTCATCTTTTTAGATATCCCATTTAGGCAATAATAATAATAATAATAATAATAATAATAATAATAATAGTAAAAAAGCTTAGTAATTCGAAGGCAGCTGCTAAACAATTAACCCTTAAAGCAGTCAAGATCAAGTTACGGCCAGGATAACACCGGGGAAAGGGATTCATGATCAAGGGATAAACTTGGGCGATGCAGACATAGATAGTGCATTTTTGAGCTGGAAAAGTATGAAGTAGAGTAGAACGAAAAAGATACACACAGAGGAGAAGGCAAACACGTCTTTTTTAATCAAGAGCATTTTTAAAGTAATCTTTGATTGTTGAAAGATTGATTGTCTAATTTGTTTTATGTCTCAAAAAAACAAATATTAGATAGTTTTATACAAAACAAATAGCCAAGTGTCAACAACAAAACGGATTTTAGAAGGCACAAACAACAATTTCAGATAACAAAGGCAGCAACGAGTCTTTGAGCTAATACAAATCTCAGTTAATTGGTTGCCAAGAAGAGAAGGAAGAGAGAGAGAGAGAGAGAGAGAGAGAGAGAGAGAGAGAGAAATAAAAAGTAGAGATAGCAATAAAGCACTAAAACGCAAATAAAAGAGCAACATCTTCGTTTAAAAAGAACGTGGGTTCAAAAATTTAGTACTTGAAACGAGCGTGCGTGTCGATCATCGAAACCTATTTTATTGTGTGCCTGTGCTTAACATATATAAGAAGACGCAATTTAAATTAAAGAAGCTAGTCCAGCGTGAGAACGAAACCACTTTTTTTTTTTTGGTTTTTTTTCTCTTTTCATTTTGACAGACAATTATATCATTACAAAAATGGATGCAAATAGCAATAAAACACCACCAAATTCTCCAAGTAAAAAAGAAAACATGATTGGAATGAAAAGTGTTGCTCCAATAGGGGTTGACAACGTTTCTTTGAAAGCAAACGTAAAAGATAAAAATGTGATTACAACCAACACCATTACTCCCGTTGCTGCAAACATTATTGTTACACCAGCAGTCAATGAGAATAAAGCAGCCAAGAGAAAATCATTGGACGTTGGGAATACTTTGGATCACAAAAATCGGGTGGACAAATCTCCATTGACTCCAAAAGCTAGAAAAAGGTCTTCTTTGTTTTCATTGCAGTCACCGGAAATGCTGACTCCACTGATTCGTAGTTTGAAAGATCAAGAAATTGTGAATTTGGACGATAATGAAGATCACAACGATTGTAACTTTTCTCCAGAACCACTTGCCAAAAAGGGGAATATAAACTCGAATAATGAACAGATGATGGAAGAGAGTGATAACGAATTTAGTGATCTTTCCAAAAGTGTCAAGTCAAGAGTCACCTATGCGTACGAAAGATACAAGATGATTAATTCGCCTATATCACCGACAAGAGAATCTGCATACACAAAATTTGCCAATGCTCCTTCGTACAAGCATTCTATTTCCGGTATAGGCGGTGTTACACCTCACAGTAACAAAAATTTCAACACTATGAACACAATGAAGTATTCGAGAAACAGAAGATTGTCTAGTTCATACCAGGAAATGGATTACATAGATGATACAGACAACACAAATAGTGCTTATGAAGCCTTTATGAAGGCTATACAGTCGTCTCCAAGGTTTGAAAATAAGCTGGAAACTGCATTTCAAAAGAGTCCGCAGATAAGTACAAATACAAGTGCAAATACTAGGCCACAAATCATGGGAAAATCCTTGGACAAAAACAAAAAAGAAAGTCTCACAGAACTAGATATAAATGAAAGTGAGCCAGAAAATGAGGCCCAAAAAAAACTTACAGAACTGACTTCAAAAGATAGAATATTCGAATCAGATGCTGCAGAAAGTCTTGTCAACTTGGCCAAACATAATAGCTCTAACAATGATAAAACATAAGTTTATAGTCACTGGGTCTATAGATAAATAGGTGATAAAAAGCGGGTTTGTAGGTTTCGCTCAATATAATTAATACATATTTGATAAGTAATGCTTCTTATGGCTTAAACAGCAATTAAAAATACCGAGGTGACGCTAGTCTGTGTCAGTTCGGTCTATTGGGGCTGGCGCTCAGACTCGGCATTGGAGTTTTTTTTTTCTTTTCTTTTTTTTTTTTTTTTTTTTTTTTTTTTTTTTTTTTTTTTTTTTTTTTTTTTTTTCTTTCTCAATTTTCTGAAAAATTAGTATATCTCATCTCATATCAAGGGCCCGCGAAGCTATTGTGAAATTTACGATAGTATATTTTTCACTTACTTGGGGCATTGGAATATAATTCACATCATCAAAATTAGATTTTGAATGTCAGATTTGGCGAAGTTTGAAATTTTTGATCAGCTATAGTTTAAGTCAATTGGCAATGTAGTGGAAATATTTATTACGTTATTCCAATTGCTAAGATAAAAAATTAAAAACCAAACCAAACCAAGAAAAGAAATACACGCACACAATGGGACCTGCTCCAAAATTATCTGAAAAAGCTAAAAAGAAAGAAGAAGATGACAGCTCCTCTACTAGCTCTTCTAGTAGCTCCAAAAGCAGTTCAAGCAGTTCAAGCAGTTCAAGCGATTCTGATTCCGACTCTTCCAGCTCTTCTTCTAGTTCTTCCTCTAGTTCTTCCTCCAGCTCTTCATCCAGTGATTCAGAACCTGAAACTAAAAAAGTTATGAAGAAAGTTCAAGAATCTCCTAAAAAACTAGTGAAAAAAAAATTAGTGAAAAAAGAAGCTAAAAAAGAAGCTAAAAAAGAAGAAAGTTCCAGCGACTCTAGCTCTTCATCTAGTGACTCTAGCTCTTCATCTAGTGACTCTAGTTCTTCTTCTAGTGACTCTAGCGACTCCTCTAGTTCTTCTTCTAGTGACTCTAGCGACTCCTCTAGCGACTCTTCCAGTTCTTCTTCTAGTGACTCTAGCGACTCCTCTAGCGACTCTTCCAGTTCTTCTT
>ERZ794936.539-NODE-539-length-17323-cov-5.805942_pt1 | contig 17323 bp, 9 predicted proteins | sample MGYA00511083_ERZ794936 | MGnify/ENA primary metagenome ERZ794936 (study PRJEB30137, sample SAMN04331409) | food metagenome | isolation source: Y2 must sample point D1 replicate A | place: Australia: South Australia | collected 2014 ... | reverse complement strand
AAATACTTAAACAAGAATCTAATTATGTCTTTCAAACGAGGTAAAAATGTCTAATAAGTCTTAAAATTGTCAAATTCCAATCATACTCAAAATTTAAATCAACTGCTTTTCAATAACTAAAGATCGTTATTTATCTTTAAAGCCCGACTTGAAACAACTCAAAGTACACACTCAACAATGAAATTTATAGAATCATCATAATTTACTAACAAATATCCACTTATATTCTTTATTGCAAATTCACCAATAAAAGGAATATTTCCTGAAAAAAAAATAACATTCACAAATAGCCGTTGGGCTGAACAATCTTACAAGAAGAGATTGTTGGGTACAGCTTTCAAATACTCTCCATTCGGTGCTGCTTCTCACGCCAAGGGTATTGTATTAGAAAAGTTAGGTATTGAATCTAAGCAACCTAACTCTGCTATCAGAAAGTGTGTCAGAGTTCAATTAATCAAGAACGGTAAGAAGGTTACTGCTTTCGTTCCAAATGATGGTTGTTTAAACTTTGTTGATGAAAATGACGAAGTTTTATTAGCTGGTTTCGGTAGAAAAGGTAAGGCTAAAGGTGATATCCCGGGTGTCAGATTCAAGGTCGTTAAGGTCTCCGGTGTTTCTTTATTAGCTTTATGGAAGGAAAAGAAGGAAAAGCCAAGATCATAAATTATCTTTCAGTTATGCTCATTATTTCAAAAATGTTGTGATATTTGTATTAGCAGCAAATGAAATCAAGCTAAATAATCGAAACTAAATTATATAAGTTATTTCCAATTATAAAAAAGCAATAATGCGAAATGCAATAAGAATTACAAAAAAATAAAATCTATTAATCAATTTCTTTTTTTAACTTTAGACGTATTTAATCAATAATGATACTTGTTCATTGTATTTTGGTTGCTATATATCAATCGGCAATGACTGTGTTTAGCACTAAGTCATACCTTTTCTTCCAGTACTTACATATCTTATCGTGATTTTTATGAACCAGGTATTTGAAAACGTTTTCGGATTGATCTTCTTTGCAAACCTCTTCATAGTAAGCCACTGTGAATATCTTTTCAAGATCCACTTCTTTCAAACAATCTTTGCATGTCATAGCTCTGAAATGCTCGTCATCCTTGACATATGTAAAATCATTTTTGTCAGTCATTTGAATGACATCGAATTTAGGTAAATTACAATGTGCAAATAAAGAGTCTGATTCCGTGTGTTTATGGTTCAAGAAGTCATTCAAGTTCTTTTCATTATCTATGAATCTATATTGGTAATCTTTTCTATAATCCTTTTGATAATAGGCAACGGATCTTCTAGCATCCTCTTTTGGTTCAAAATAGGCATCTAAAGAAGGCTTTAGATAAACTTGATAATATGGTAATTCCAAAATATGGGCTGCAGCCAAAAAGGTTTCTTTATCACCTTGACCAGCTGCGTATTGGGAAAACAAGTGATAAAATACATTAGGCCCATGGACGTTATAATACAATGAAAGAATCAATGATTTCCAATGTCTTTTCTTGTCAATCAAGAACTCACCAGTCTCGGAAGATGGGTCAGGCAAAGCACCCTCAAAGTCATGGTATGGTAATTTGGAATCCTTGCCTTCATCAGTTGTTTCATTTATTTCATCGATGTTTTCATAAAAGTTTCTCAATCTTTTATTAAAGTCAATGTCTATGCCTGCACTTTCATAGAAGTATGGATGAGTGGTACGTCTCCAAAAGTCCGGCCATACAATCATCCCATTTTCTTCAAAAATATCATTATCAAAGATGTCATTTATGTTTCTGACTGGGAAGTCATCTGCGTCCAACAATAATACGTTTTGGAAAGATGAGACCATCAAAGCTAAGGATTTGTATTGGAAAGCGTGGAATTTGTGTGTTTTTAGGAATTGATCTTCAAAGATATCCTGCAAAAATATACACTTAACATCATCAAACTTAGTGTTCAACATCTCACAGAAAGGCTTATCTTGTTCCAAACTGGAAGGGATCAATACTTCAATTGGTAATGTAGTTTTTAGTTCTCTTATAGCTGAAATGACAGCATAGGCTTGTAAGGAGTACTTACCCCCTCCACCAATGACTATACCACTGCCTTCATAGAAGGTTGAAGGATACTCCCAATTGCCCTTCAAATGTTCAATAAAGCCTTTATGGGCTGATGAAATTTCCTCTTTAACATGGTCATTCACTATCAAGTATGAATCCTTTAAAGTATTGTAAGACAATGTATCGACCCAATCTTCGGGATTATTTCCGATATTTGGACACTTCTTTATGTAATAGCCTAATGAGTCGTCTTTCAAATCAACTGTGGTATCTGTTTCTGAAAAGGTTTGAGAAAATGGCAAACTCACTTTAGGCCCCATGGAAGAGATCTTGCTAATTATGTCTTGGAATATGTTGTCTGTGAGCTTGTTTTCGGTGTCCACAGCGACGACTTCGTCGTCTATGACAATTTCGTCGTCTATAACAACTTCGTCGTCTATGACAATTTCATCAGGCTCAGACGATTGAACGTTTTCAACCGTTCCCAAGGAGAATTTACCTGGATCATTAGGGGTTTTCGACGTGAAGAACACCAATATCCATAAGAATATGAAAATCAGCCCAAATAAAATGATTGGAAAGCTGTGTGATTTGATTTTTCGTGTGTTTAACAATCTATTAACCACGTTCATCTTCTGAATTATGCGTTTGTACAAGGTCTTTCCAATCCTTCGTTAATATCGACTTTCTAAACGTTAGAACAGCAGTATTTATAGTCGTTAAATTACTATTTTTATAAAGCCAGCACCAAATCCGTTTTCTTGGATCTTTTTTTAAAACAGAGAAATTTGAAATCCATGAGCATATCATCACGCTTAAGTCCGATAAGAAAATTTTAAAAATAAAGATAATCGGATTTAGCCTTGGAGGGTCTCTATGGTAAGATTTGGGGCGTCTTTCAGGCAAAGGTTGATGCATGTGTATAGGAGACTAGGGGGAGGGAAGGGGTCTCTTGGTGTTCAAAGCAAAGAAGGCAAAAAAAGCCAGAAATTAGATAGATTTTGGGTCTACTTAGTACAGTATAGTGGATGCTTAGGTGCTTCTTTCTTGATTAACAATCTAAGGCAGTAGTGACGGCCATGAATGTTACGAGATGGATTCTATTCTTTACAAACATGAAGGCACATTTCAACAAGAAACGCCAACTTTTTCTTCATTTTTTATAATATTATTACAAATTTAGGTATATAATCAAAAGGCAACAGCCTTGAACACAGCCAATCTTTTATCCAAATATTTGCATACTTGATCCTTGGTGACTTTGTAGTTCATGCTGAATACAGCCTCCATTGGACCGTTTTCTGCACATAGTAGTTTTTTGTACGAAGTTATGATTTCCTTCTCTATATCCAAATCCCCAAGTGATGTCTTTCCAGTAATACCTCTATACTTCTTTCTATTATCAAAAAAGAACTCGTTATTTTGAGTCATTTCTAAAGGATTGAACTTTGGGAAGTTCAGGTGCAAAAAAAGTGCGTTCTTGTTGGTGCTATCAGAGCTCAAGTACTTTTCCCTAATCTCAAGTCCTTTTCCCTCATTTTCTAAAGCAAAGTCTTTATCATTTGAAGTGATAGTCTTCAAAATATCAACATCGTTTCTATAGTCTTTTTGGTAATACCCAACAGCTTTAAATCCATTTGGCGTTCCAAATCCATCCATGCTGGGTTCAGAATATACTTGATAGTAAGATTTATGAGGAGATTGGTTTATTTGATCAAGGACGTGTGCAGCTGCAATAAAGGTTTCCTTATCACCTTGACCTGGTGAGTACTGGCTCAATAAATGATAAAAAATATTAGGGCCGAATGTATTATAATATAAGGAAAGAATCAAGGTTTTGAAATGTTTCTTCTTATTAAATAGCAGTTGACCAGTTTCAGAAGACGGATCAGGCAAAGTTCCTTTGTATTCATGCATGACTCTATTGATTTCTCTACCTTCATCGTCATTGGTCTTAATAGGATTCTTTAACTCAAATACAAAGTCACGAACCTTTTCATTTAAATCTACACCGATTCCAGCACTTTCGTAGAATATTGGATTTGTAAATCTTCTCCAAAAGTCTGGCCATACAACAAGACCCTTTTCTTTGTATATCTTATCATCAAATATATCATCTATGTTCTTGACTGGGTAATTGTCTGCATCTAATAACAAAACATTTTCAAATGAGCTGATTAATAATGCCAATGACTTAAATTGGAAGCCTTTAAACTTGTATTTCTTTTTCAAAAGCTTATCGTCAAAATGATCTCTTAGGTATATACACTTGACATTGAGAAACTCATTAGCAACATACTCGCAAAATTGCTCGTCACTTTTACTTATCACTACATCTGGGATCATAATCTCCACAGGCAATTTGCTACTGAATTTGTGTTTCAAAATATGAAGCACTGAAACTGTCATTAAAGAATGCACTCCTCCTGCTCCAATGACAATACCATTACCTTCGAACACCTCTGAGTGAAGATCAAGCACCGAATTGAATTCCTCGTCCTTGTTCAAGAAATCCAAAAATCCAGTATGGAAATCCCTCAATTTATCCTCCATCTTGGCTGATACTCTCAAATAATTGTTCTTCAAATTGAAGTAGTTCAAAACATCCATCCAATTATTTCGATCTGTTTTCTTCAAACCTATGCTATCTCCTCTGTTAATGTACTCACCCAAATTGCTCTCTGTAAAAAGCGTTGGATTTCTGATGGTATCGTCTTCATTAAAAATTGTGGACAGAGGCTTCTTAATATTTGGCTCGAAAGATAGAATTTTGTGTATGAAGTAATCAAATTTGAGTTCATTTGAATACTCAAGATCCGCACTCAAATCAAAGGAACTATTCGAGAACCTGAGATCAGAATACCTCAAGAGAACAGTAAAAACGAAAATCCCTGTTACCAGCAGCGAAATGACTCTAAATTTTTTATTGTTTCTCTTCCTGATTATTCTAGATATGTTTAGCAGATGCATTTCGATACGAGCTATTGGTGATTTTTCATGCTATTTTTCAATATTAGCTAAAATTAGGCAGTAATCCAAGAAAAACAGTGAAATACACAATTATGCGCCGGCTTTCTTTTTAGGGGATAAATAGGAGCCAACAAACAAGAATTAGCCAAAAATAGAAATCCACAGCAATACAAAAAAAAGCAGCAGACTTTGATCACGTGACCAACCATAAATGCCTGTGTTTAAAATTAATGCAGTAGAAGTGATTTTTACAAAAGAATTATTGTTGTTACAAAGCAAGAATAACAAATTTTTATATAGTGGAAATATATAACGACTCATATTCCTATCAAATACACCAAAGACATGAAAGAAGGCTATGCTTAGATTGCTAGCATTAGGATTCTTTTAATTGAACACTCATAGTGGCATCTACACATGCAGGCGTACACAGAGGCAGTAAAAATTCTCCAGAAAATGATTTTTTGTTTCAGAAAAAAAATGCCCCACAATTATGGTCTAGAGCATTTTATGCATATAAGTCTATTGTTTTTTTTGTTTCAGAAAAAAAAATCAAATGGTAAATGCACATATACGTTCTTTTTTTTTTTGTTTTGTTTTTTTTTAACATTCCCGAAATAGAAATTTATTAGATATTTGTCAATAAACTGGTGCTGTTCATATACTCAGTTCTATTTTGGAAATACTCACACAGCATTTCTTTATTTATATGTCGTTCCCTATCTACTATTTCCTTAAATGGGTCAGTTTCGTTCTTACAGAAAACATCGTAGTAAACATTACACACTTCTCTCTCTATATCTAAAAAGCCAATTTTTTTCTTCAAACTTAATGCTCTATAGTGTCCTTTTGCATTGTAGTATTCCTTGTGATAAGCCAATGTTAGAGGATGATATTTTGGAAAGTTTATATGGGCAAACATGATAAAGTTGTTTGAACTTTCACTGTCAAAAAATAGCTTATTAACAGGGATATTGGACACTTCATCAAATTTGTTAACATCATTCACAATCAAGGAATCTTGACCGTCATTCAATACAGTATTTTCACGTATCTTTTCCTTGATCAAACTATCGTATCTAAAGTCTTTTTGGTAGTAGCCAGTTGACTTGAACTTTCCACTATTGAACACTCCATCTAAGGATGTGGAAGTGAATACTTGGTAGTAGGGCAGATTTAGCATGTGTGCTGCTGCAATAAATGTTTCTTTATCACCTTGGCCAGCACCTAATTGGGTCAATAAATGATAATAAACGTTAGGTCCGTATAAGTTATAGTAGTAAGACAACAGTAATGTTTTGAAATGTTTGTTTTTATTAATCATCAATTGTCCAGTTTCAGAAGCTGGATCTGGCAGCGTTCCTTCGTAATCATGGAAAACCTTGTCGTCTTTCTTCTTATAAGTGTTTGAATAACTATCCAAAAAAGATCTCACCTTGTTCTCAACGTTTACTTTCTTATTACCAGATTCATAAAAAAATGGATGTGTGGTTCTATGCCACATATCTGGCCATACAATCATTCCATTATCAACAAATTCTTTATGTTCAAATATGTTGTCTAAATTAACCAATGGATAATTGTCTGCATCTAATAATAACACGTTTTCGAATGAACTCAATAATAACGCCAATGATTTGAATTGGTATGATTTGTACATGTAGAATTGTTGGTCAAAGTAATCCTTCAAAAAAATACACTTAGCATTCATGTCTTCAATCATACTGCAAAAGTTGTTGTCACTTTCAAGAAGAAGCATGTCAGGAATAAGCACTTCAATAGGCAAGTTTGGTGTTAAGTTTCTTATTACTTTGATAATGGCATACACCATTGCTGAATGCTCACCACCACCTACAAACACAATACCACTACCTTTGTATTTATCAACAAAATTAGATTGATCAAAGATTTTCTTGCTTTGAATGTCTTCAATAATTCTGATGTGGTTTTCGGATATGTTGGTCATGATATTCGGATTCAATCTCAAATACTGTTTTTCCAAGTTGTTTTTATTCAAAACACTTACTTTTTTTGAGTTATAATTTAGTTCAGGTGCTCTTTGGAAGTATTCTCCCAAAAATGTATCTTTATTGTTCTTGTCTTTTATATTAACGGTGTCGTGAGCATGGAATCTTAAAGACAAGGGCAAAGTGATTTTTGGCTTATAATTATTAGTTATTAGGTTGTTAAGTTTTATAAGTTCAAACTGTTTGGGTTTAGCAGACAACTGCTGTAACGAGGATATGATTAATATCAAGATCAGTACGTTTATAATAATGTAGAATTTACACTTCTTGATAAAGTGTTTGAATCTTTGATTGATCATATGAAGTGGATTTTTGGTTTTGCTTATTATTATTTTGTTTGCTTATTCTACTTTTTTTCTTTTTTTAAAAAAAATTTTGTTTCAAGAGTTGTTATTTATGGGGTTATTTAAAAGTTGGCTTATTATAGTCAATTACACTGTAGAAAAAAACAATACATGCAAAAAACGGTGTAAGTGGAATTTAAAAAAAATAAATAAATTATAACTAAAACGGCTTGTAGTGGTTTAATTATAATATGAGGATTTTTGCTTAGTAAACAATGATTATATAGATAAAGGTTACACATGACCTGCATAGAGTTGATAGAGAATGTTTTTTTCTTTTTTTTTTTACAACAGTTGTAATGACAGGATGATTTTTTTGAAAAAAATCATAGGTATAATTTAAAGAACAATACGTAATCAAATAATCCATATGTCTTTATAACAGAAATGATGTTATATCCGATGATTAAAATAACATAATTCATGAAATATGGTCTGAGACTTGATATATTTTTAAAAAATATTGTGGGTCAAAATCATAGAGCAATATTTGGTCATTTACTATGGCAAATGGTTGTATATCTTCACCATATTGATTTTTTTTTTGTTTTGTTCTCGTGCGGTGAAAATCTCAATTGCTGCATGATTTTGGACACATTGTTTATACGCTAAATATCATTTCACATTATTAAATTTTTGATCACGTTTGCAGTGTAAGTTTATTAAAATGAAAAAACATCAGCTTGATTTCTTGAATATAAACACAAGCAAGTGTTGTTTTGGGGGTTTATGATAATCACCGTACTCCTTGCTAAAGCTTATGTGCAGATCCGACTCACCGGAGTTTTTTTTTTAGCTTTCTTATATCCGACAATCATTCTCAACTATGAAGAACAAAAACACCAAAACTCACCCCAAAGCTACCAAGTGATCTTGTAGTGTATTCCATGCTACTCAGTAAATAAAACAAACCATGTCACGCAGGGCTCCTGAAGTTTTCTTAGCTCCCCAGGTGTGTTCTCTCAACCAACATACAATTCCCGGTCATGAACGGATTTAGGCAAATAAAAAGCTTCTAACCCACGTGACTTATATCCGATGGCCCTGCGTTCAGTCCACGAGAACGGCAAAAAAGACGAAAAAAAAAAAGAAAAGGTTACTCCAAAAGGGTAATTATTCAAAACAAATACACTTAATAAACAGTAACCAAAGACCATAAACTATGTTTAATATCAACAATCAAAGCAATCTACAATCATCAAACATTACATTTAGTCAGCCAACATCTTATTCTAACCAGATAGCCGATGTTTTATTGAATCTTCAGCAACAAATCTTACCTCTTACACCTAATTGTAAGTTCCAACATGTTCTCTACAACAAGGCAGACAATAATTTGATGATAAATAAGCCACCTACAAAGAATGTTGAGCAGTGGGAAATTATACTAAATAACAGAAAGGATTTGAATTCTGTGCCTATATGTTTGGACAATGTTGAACACGAATACTTAAGATTGAAACTACAACAAAGTTACATAATTGCCATAAGAACAACTTTGAATAAGTTGTATCTAGAATTGTACGAACCAACAAAAGAACAGGTACTGAACAATAGCATTTTATTGAAAAACTTGATTACAAAGCTGGACAAGCTAAATAATAAGATCCACATAATCATCTCCAAAATTAGATTGTTGACCATGAATGATTCACAAGACCACAACAACTTGAAGATCAACATGGAGACATACAAGATCAACCAAAGTATTAAGGATTCTAACAACAAAATTATCAGCAACGACTGCTGGAATAGATTGAGTATTTTAAAAAATAGATTCAATACGATCAAAAGCAAAATAGATGTATTAACAAACAACGATAACAACGAGGATATCAACCACGCCATATTGAATGTTTTAGAGCTTCAACAAGAGGGGATTGTATACCTAGACAAGGTTGTCACTAAGGATATCAAAGACATGAACGTGTAATCTCTGCCTTTGCTAGCATCTGTCAACATAAACACACATATATATACAAGGGAAAGTTACCCGAATAGAAAAATATTGTATTTTTCCTAAAACGGAAACAGCAACCTAAAAAATTTTTCACGCCTTTTTTATAATCAAAACACAGCTTTTAAACTAAGCCCATTTTAAAAATCAAGCCAACCCTAATATTGACTACAGTAAAACAACATATATACTCAGTATATAGACGCTTATACTAAAACCAAAGAAAAACAAAACGACTATTTACAATGTCTGATATCGAAAGTGAAAAACTACAGCGTAGACAAGCTATATCCGACAAATTGGATGAAACTATCAAAGACATGAACACCAAAAAAGGTAGTTCTAGAAGATCTAAAAAAGATTCTATTGACATCGATGCATACACCAACATAGACTCAAAGATTCAAAGATTGAAGGATGAAATGATTCAAGCCGCTAAAAGAGACAACGAGATTATTTTGGCCCAAATCGAAGGAAGAGAGTACAACGAAGAAGAAAGTAACAGCAAAGGTAACGAAGATAATGAGTTTGACCTTAGTGAAGATGAAGACATCGAAGAAAATGAAGACGAACAAAAAGAACAATCTGCTGCTATCAGTAATGCCAGCACAGTTAAGACCATTGCTGCTTCAAAGCTTGTTTTGCTTCCAAAAGTCCTACATATTTTAAACAGAGTAGATCTTCATGAATCCTTATTAGAAAATAACATTCTACTGGCCATCAGATTTTGGTTGGACCCATTGCCAGACGGCTCTTTGCCATCGTATGAAATCCAAAAGAACTTGATAAATATTTTGATAGATTTGAACATCACAAACAAAAACGAAAATGGTTCTTTCACCAAGTATTTGAAGGAGTCAGGTATAGGTAAGCTACTAATATTTTACAAGAAATCGAAGAGAGTTGAAGTAAATTTGAAAAGAAAGGTCGAGAGATTGCTATCTGATTGGTCCAGACCAATTATACAAGCCTCAGATAACTACAAGCATAAGAGAATTCTAAAGAAGGAATACAACTATAAACAACATCAAATAGAGCAAACCAAGAAATTGAAGCAAAATTTGAAGAGAACTAAAGAAGAAAACGAAACCAGAAAGAAAATCAAAACTGCTCAAGTTAACAAGTCTCAATTAGAGTCGGAAAGAAAGATGAGAGAAGAAGGAAGAACTGTCATTCCTGTCAATTCAGTAAGAGACTACAAATACGCTCCAGTTGCTGATCTTGAACAACTGAAAAATCTAAACACAGAACTTGCTGGTGTTGGATCTACTTTAGGTAAAAACGAGTTATATAAAAGAATCAATAAGAAGATGGGTAAGAAGTAATCAAGTATACTCTCCTATCTCACTTTAGTTATGTTTTTCATATTTCTTTTTCTAATATTTCTGAATCCATCATGGTGATTGTCTCCTCAAGTTCGATGAACTTTGACACATACTTTTTCAAATCTACTTTGTTTATCTTTGCGTAAAGATCACTGATTTTCTTGATGTAGTCCTCCTCCAGAGTCTTGATGAGTACGTACTCTTGAAGAATGCTGTTCTTCAAGGCTTCGTTCTGTAGTAAGCCAGATTTCTTCATCAATTCTAACTCATTTTTCTTTTCTGCAAATTCGCTTTCTGATTTTTTAAAGCTTTGTATGGTTTTACGTTGTTGCTCGATTCTTTCATTCAAATCCTTGATGTTCTTATCGGTTTCTTCCAAGTTAATGTCGTTTTGCTTACTTAGAAATGACCATATTTCAAGCAATGTGGTTTTAATAGTTGAAACATTTGCTTTTTCCAAATCAACCAGCTTCAACTGCTGGAGTTTATGTTGTATTTGCGTTGTTTCTGAGTCTTCGGTCTCAGGCAATTCTGGCAATGACAACAAGATCTTCTTGAAGTTCGCCTTCAAAATAGTGAATCTTGATTCTAAATCACTATTTTGCTTTTCAAAAACCTCTGTCTTTTCGAGAATTTCGGTCAATTTGTCCTCAAGTTTGTCCCTTGTTTGTATCAGCTCATTCATGTTGTTATTCACATTCATGCCATCGTGTTGGTTTTGTAAAATATCATTGTTTATGGTCTCTTGAACATTATACTGTTGCTTCAAATCATTGTATTTCTTCTTCAATTCTTCCAAATCACTCAAAAACTTCATTTCACTGTCCAAACAAGATATCAACTTCAAGACATTCAATTCTAGTAAGTTCTCAAATTCATTATAGTTGGAATCATCCAGAATTAAAAAGTTCTTATAACACGAAAGCGTGAATGACAAGAAAATGAACTCATGTAGCAACTCATACCTCTCCAACAACTCTGTTGGATTAATGTTGCCCAAATCCACATGACTCAAAGGTCGTTGTTTTTGGCTAATCTGCTCATAATCCTGTATGATACTTGTTTCGCCTTTCACTAGCACAACATTATTCAATAGCTTGAATGTGCTTTCCGTCTCTGCATTTTCTTGGAATATCGATTTTTCAAATAAATCCACTAGCGTCAATGTTCTCACCCAGTCATTCTTTCCTATGCTGTACACATCAATTGTGTTATCGATCCCTATGTCGAAAATCTGTAGATTGTACAAGTCATATATGTTGGTGAGCGTGTTGTTCTTGTCAATTATCCTAGCATAAATTTGAAAGAAAACTTCGTTCAATTTGCTGAAATCTTGGTCGTTCAAGATGTCCTGAAGAACGCTATTGCCATTAGCCTCCGCATAGTGCATCAAGAGCCTTTTAAGTATAGTATACTGTGTCTTGTAATCCATGAATGTCGTTGTTTGGTCTTATATAGAATCACCAATTTCAATGTTTATTATAGGCCAAAAAAAAAAACAAGGAATAAGGAAGAACGCTTATGTCCGTAAATCAACAGTGATCTTACTTTCTTCTATAGTATATAGGTTTATCGTTCTTGTAGTACATCTTTCTAATCAGAGGGTGATGTCTTACGTAGCCGGATTGAGGCTTAGCTGAGTCTTGGTTTTCATCGCCGTCATACTCTAAGTAGGCCATTTCCTCACCACCACCAAGACCAGCCAATGAAGCTTCGTTTCTGACAGTAGAAATTTGGTTTTCGCTGTCCTCAACCTTGACATTGACTTGAGCTTCTGGGGACTGGCTGTCTTGTTTGAGGTTGTTTTCGCCAGATTCTTTGATCAGCTTCTTGTTCAGTTGTTTTTTACCTTTGGCCTTTCTAGCATGTTCACCTTCACCCATTTCAATTTGGCCCAATTCTTCATTCTTCAGCAATACTTCTTGTAATAATTCACGTCTTTCTCTGACAGTGGAATATGCCAAGCCTGGTAGCTTTTCCAAACCATGTAAATGAGTGATAATCTTGAATGCATAACCTTGGTCAATCAAAAAAGCTTGTCTTTTGGTCGAGTAGTACATTTCTTGTGTGTCTTTACTGACCAGTGAATAGAAGAAGGCATTGAACCCCTCATCATTTCTTCTTTTGGCTCTCAAAATTCTCCCTAATCTTTGTGCTTCTTGTCTTCTAGACCCATAATGAGACGATATTTGAATCAAACAAGTGGCTTCGGGTAAATCAATAGACGTGTCACCAACCTTGGACAAGAAGATCGTATTGATCTTATCGTTCAATTGGAAATTTGACAGAATCTTCATTCTTTCACTTTGTGGAGTGGACCCAAAAATGAAGGGTTTTTGCAGCTTCAATGCATATTCCTGTAAAGCATAAACATTATCTGAAAACACAATAATTTTGTCACCTCTAGATTCATGATATTGGATCAGATACTGGCAAGCTTGGAACTTGGTAGGATTCATAATATACAATAACATTCTTTTTCTAGCAGATTCTCTCAAATATTCATGGTAAAACTCAGCAGTCATAGGGCACCATACTTCCGCACATTGAACGCTGGCAATGTGACCTTTTTGAGATAACTCCATCCAATTTGCTTCGTATAACTTAGGTCCAATCAAGAAGTTCAAATCAGAAATCTTATCATCTTCTCTAACCAAGGTTGCTGTTAATCCCAGCTTGGCATGTGCTGCAATACACGAAACAACTCTTCTAAACATAGCAGCTGGAACGACATGGACTTCATCCAAAATAATGAACCCCCATTCTCTACCTGTTAAAAAGTCCATGACTTTTTGGGAATCATGGGATCTGTTTCTGGTATTGGCAACCATTGAATAAGTAGACACAACCAACCCAGATTCAGTCTCAAACATTTCTTTATTTTCAGATGTAAAAACCGCACAATTCTCAGGTTGCAGTGTACACCATTGCAAAAATTGTTGTCTCCATTGCATGACAGAAACGGACGAGGTACACAGAACAATAACAGATTTTTTGATCGTACAAGCAGCAGTAATCCCTACTAAAGTCTTACCAGCACCACATGGCAAGACAATGATCCCAGATCTGGCTCTTCCGTTACCAAACATCTTGGACAAAGACTTTTCTTGATATGGTCTGACTTGGGTAGAGGGCTTTAGATCTATAGGTAGATCCGGGTTTCTTTTATCATTTCTGAAATCGTATTCTTCCAAAACTGGATAGTCTATTTCCTGACATCTCTTCTTTACAATTTCAACACCCTCGGTACCTATTTCAAAAGAATGGACTATGTCATCGTCGTCATCTGCGTTGACTTCATCTTCAGTGGTTTTTTTATTTTCCTCACCTACGACAGATTTGAAAACAGCTTCAACATCATCTGGGTTTATATTCTCAGCTTTGATGTTTTCTAAAATCATTTCAGAGGTGGTTTTAACCTTGCCATCGTTGTCTCCATCAAGTCCGTCTTCATTTATTCTCAATTTCCCAATAACAGGATCGTCCAATAACATGTTTAGAATATGTGTTTGTGAAGTCTCCACAAAGTATCTGTTCTGTTTGATTACCAGTTTGACCTTACCATACGATACGGTAGCCCCTCTAATAAAATCACTAATTGACTTAGCCACAGGAACCTTTGATAATCTATCCAAAACAGAAATGATATCATCTGGTTCCAACCCTACAGAAACTGCTGCGTATAATGAATAAGCAGTGATTCTATATTCGTGTATGTGTGCTGGTCTTGAAATGGGTTCCGCTATAGTAATCAAGAAGTCCTGAGCTTGTTCAGCCAATGGAGAAAAAGACTCTAAGATAATCTTACCGTCACTAGGGGATATCCAGATAGGTCTTATGCTATGATCAGGTCTTAGTTTCAAGTACGAGAAATCGTTCTTACGGAAAATGGAGGAAACCACATCCGGTATGAAATCTTCAGGTACATCTTCGTCGTTGTTTCTTATTTGGTTTCCAGTTGATGCACTAGACTCAGCAACGGCTTGCTGTTTTTTAGACACTGGATTATGAACAGGAACAGTGATGTTCTTCTTGGAATCAATGTTTTCATCATCCTCTGATAAATTGACATCATCAATCATCTGGTCGTCTATTTTTTTGATTTTCTTCGTTCTTTTCGATGCTATTTCATTCAAAAGCTTTCTCTTCGTATTCAACTTTTCTGATCTCGTTTTCATATACTCAGGTTCTTCTTCTGCTGGATCAAGTTTGTTTTCGCCATCATCATCTTCTGCATTGTCTCCTGAAGCTTCGCTATCTTCGTCATATGAGGTTGTTGAGTCCTTTTCATCGTCATCAGAGTTTCTGCCGAATATACTTCTGGATTTTACTCTTTTCGAGGTTTTCTTCGATACAACAATGTTTTCTTCATCTTCATCATCGATCTTTGTTTGGTAGTAAGCTGTGTTTCCTTGATTTGCAGACATTCGTTAATCTTGTAAGTTTCAAGTGCTGTGGTTTACAGAGAGAAAGGAACGTAGGTCTTGACTTCTGGTTATGCCTTTGGTTATTTTAAAAATGTGGGAAAGACATTACGTGAACAAAATGCTATCATATTTAAACGCTAGACGGCAAAAAAAGCGGACGAAATGCTCAAAATATGGTCGGGTAAAAGCAGTTGTTCCAATTAGGAAAATAACTTTTTTTCGGGTAACAACAACAAAGTAGTGATGTTGAATAAATACAATTAATTTGAGACCTAGTTATATATATAAATGGGAAGCCAGGTTGGAAATAGGCTTGTGATAGTGCTAGCACTGGAAAGCTGATTGTTTTTAAAGCTGGTGGGGAGTTTTTTTTTCGTCCAAGCAAGAGCTGTTTGAATGGTTAGTAGTGTAGTGCGAATGTTTCTACAAAGTCTTTCTTCTTGAAAAGAGAAACGACATTCGCATGTGTCTAAGTGCAGTTTATTTTTGTTAAGGAAACCTCCTTTATTACTTTATTATCAAGGCAGGTTAACTACCTGTTAACCAGAGGCCTTTTTTTTTTCTGTTTTCTAGGTTGTCAGTTAATTAGTCTTGTGATCAATCATGTTATTAAAAATGATCGATAAATACAGGAAGAATGACTGGTTCAATACATTGAAATTAACATCACTATAAATACAAGCGCAAAAGGTATATTCTAGCTCAAATATGTACCACCAATGATGGCTCAAAACACTGAAAACCCCCCAAACATTATGTTCAAAACTTCCAAATCACTTGTCAATGCTGAATTTAAAACTGACAGAGTTTGAGAAGAAAACATTTGTTCTTGATCAATCAGAAACAAAATAATCGTCTCTTTTTTTTTTTTCTTTTGTTTGAAAGCATTTCTAAGCCTTTTGAGCTTCTTCAATACCCATTCTAGCTAGCTTCAAACAAGAATCAAGGGATCTAGCACCACCAATGAAACCGGCAGCATGGATGAATACACCATCAGGAATGCCAGCAGCAGCACTCAATTCATCATCTCTTAAACCTCTCAAAGCAACTGGCAACCCAACTCTGAATTCAAATGAACCTAATCTGGCTGGAACAGTGTTGACTCTGATGTCACCATTGGAAGTCTTGATGATAACAAAGTTAATCTTACCTTCAATGCCCAATTCAGCTTCAATGTTGAATAAGTGTTCTTTCCAGTTGACAAAACTTTCAAAAATGACAATGTTATCTTCAGTTCTGTTCAAAACAGCTTCTTTAACAATGCTTTTGGCTGGCAACCATCCGTAACCAACATTTTCAATGAATTGGGTAAAAATAGAGCCAATAACAGTGACGGTTTTTTCAAAGCATTGATCAAATTTCAAATCAATGGCAGCGTAATCAGCACCAGATGTTTCGTTCCAACGTGGATTCATGTTAGCTACCAAAGAAGCCAAAGATAAGTTGAAGTTATTGTATGAAGGAACAACATCCTTTGGATAGGCGGAAACACCGTTGTCGTTAGCATCAACTGCTTCAATGAAGTCTCTGTATATCTTGAAGTATAACTCATCTAATTGTTCTTGGCTCAAAACAGCATCTTTCAACATAGCAGTTATCACTTGTTTTCCGTAGTACTTGTAAACCAAACCAGCACTGGATAGCTTGGTGACTTGTTTTTCTGGTTCATCATAGAAGAATTCGTTGAATGATTTTTGATGGTGGTCAAATTGTCTTTTTTCAACATTAAACTCAGCTCCAACATCTACAATAATGTCGGCTTTAGCAAAGTCTTCAGGCTTTCTGCTTCTGATCAATTTATGGTTTTGGAAAACAGATAATTGTCTTAGCATGAAAACAGCTAGAACCTCATCTAGATGAAAGTTTCCTGAGTGTGTAACGATATATTTGGTAGCGGCTGACATTTTTGCAATGATATTATATGAATTGATTGGTTTAACTCTCAAACTGTTCAGTACACTAAGCATTCTAGCAGGAGAAGACTCTTCAACGATGCTAATTTGGATACTGATTCCTCGAAATTTTAAAAAAAATATGCTTGTGATGAGTCCCTTATATACAGCGTAAAAAGTTTCAGCGATTCGGGGGGAAGCACTATAAACCAGCGAGTCGGAGAAAAAATTACTTGATTAGGAAATAGCACATGATCATCCAAGTTAATGCCGGGTAAAACAGTCAAAGAGGTTAGAAGAAGGTCAGTTTTGGGTGATTATAGTGAAGTG
>ERZ794936.538-NODE-538-length-17370-cov-7.510656_pt1 | contig 17370 bp, 13 predicted proteins | sample MGYA00511083_ERZ794936 | MGnify/ENA primary metagenome ERZ794936 (study PRJEB30137, sample SAMN04331409) | food metagenome | isolation source: Y2 must sample point D1 replicate A | place: Australia: South Australia | collected 2014 ... | reverse complement strand
CTGTATACCCATCCGGACTTGAAAAAGTCGCAACTACATTTTCAAAAAACGGACGAAATCAAGCCACTCACTGCTCCCATAGAAAGGATCATGTATGTCTCACCGTACGGTGAAGAAATTTGTCCAGTTGCGCAACCTAAGGTGCTTTCCAAACTTTCGAAAGCTGATATCGTACTTTATTCGATTGGTTCACTAATGACCAGCATAATCCCTATTGTGATACTTAAAGGTGTCGGTAAAGCCATTGCTAGTGAGATCTCAGACTCAAAAATACGCGTTCTACTCTTGAATGGCAGCGAGGACCGAGAAACTTCTGGCCTTAAAGCTCTGGAATACGTCAGAATCATTTCTGAGCTGGCTCAGTATCTGATGAAGAAGTCAGGACAGAGGCACTTTTGTGATCGTGCAAAGTTTGTGACTCATTTGTTGTACATGGAAAATTCCAGAATCGCGGTAGATCTTGAAGTCTTGCTGGAGATGGGGTTGGAATGTATTGCGATAAAACAACTGGGATCCGGCGTCGACAAGTATGACTTGAATGATTTGCTGTTACAACTCAAATTGCTTTCAGGCGAAGTATGACATGACTTAATCGTACCACATCTTGATCAACTCTTCCGATACAGCAGAAGGCGTCAAGACTCCTAAATCGGTGATTAAGGCAGTAATAAATTCGTGTGGGGTATAATCGATAAGTTGAGTCTTGAGGAGACTATCATTCACGTTTCCTTGAGGACTATCAATGACAGATATTATCTCACGTGGCAAATCATTGGGAGTCAAGGGGAATAGTCTAACAAATTTGTGTGACTCGGTCACGACATAAAAGGGCTTGTTGTTCGCTTTTGCTAAGCAGCCAATTTGATAAGACCCGATGTGATTTATTATACCCCCGCTCTCAACTACCCCCTCTGCGCCAACCAAAATTTTGTCCACCTTATGTAGCATATACCCCACAGCATTATCAACGATGACTTCAACTGGTATGTCACAGTCTTGTAATAACTTAGCCATCAAGTATCCTTTTCCCGTTGGTCTAGCCTCCGTGACGATGACTCTAAAGCGAAGCAAGTGATCTTTCTTGGCTCTCATAAGCAACTGAAAAACCGCACGTGAGTATGAATGTACCAAAACTGTATCATCGTCTTTGATGAATGGTACTCCGAATTGCGCAGACTTATCCCTTGACTCTTTGGCCCTTTGCACAAACAATTCCCCATTCTCGACTAGGTTTTTCTTGCATGATTCCCAATCTGCGTAAAGTTTGGTGTTTCTCAAAACAAATCTCATGAATAAGTCGCATCCGGCTGAGAGAGAGATTGCGTTTGAGATGGACAGTTTCAAAATCTCGATACTTGATCTAACGAGATTGATGAGTTCAGACGATGTGGACGGCTGTTTTACTCGCAACATAGTCACAAGAGACTCGATGGCAGCCACAGGCATTGTCATTTCATCATCATCCTCGAGAAACTTCAAGTAGGTGTCCTTGATATCGAAATCCGTCTCGGTCATCATGTTGTTCGTGCCGCTGCCTCGTTGACAAGCTTGTCACTACTTTCATCCTCTTTAGGTGTACGGGTTCCTCTCTGAAGCCAGACATCACTATTTTGTCCCTTGCCGACTCATGGCACGTCACTCCGGTGAGTCTTCAAACAGTGTATGAGAAAAACAATGATCCTGTTGACTTGAAGGCCATGGAATACGATGCTATTTAGAATTACTTCATTTGATGTTTTTAACTACCATAACCTTTTGCAGCCAACGTGAGTGGTCAATAATTATTCTTTTTTTCGAGCAATCGCTAATTTTTCCGGTGTTACTAAGATTTTCGCTTTACACACGATGTATAAAGAAGAAAGCTTCGGCCTTGGGTTGTTTCATGGGTTTTTGGTTTATATAAGGTCCCAAGAAAATATGGCTTGCACCAAAAACAGTCACTGGGTGGCCGCGTAAATCACATACCTATAGAGGCGTAAATTTCAGTCGACCCCGCGCAGTTCCTATCACGTGACGTCGAAAATTTTGCGGAATTTTGTTAAGATCCATCTCGAATTTTTCTTTCTTGAGATAACATATTGACTAATCACGGAATCATGTCTGACCAAGAAGTTTTAGTTTTGAGAGGTACTTTGGAAGGCCACAACGGCTGGGTAACATCCTTGGCCACCAACCAGACCAAGCCTGACTTGTTGTTGTCTGGCTCCAGAGACAAGACCTTGATCGCCTGGAAATTGACTGGCGGCGAGGACCACCAGTACGGTGTTGCCAAGAAGTCTTTCATTGGCCACTCTCACATTGTCTCGGATGTCACCATCTCCGCTGACGGAGCTTATGCCTTGTCCGGCTCTTGGGACAAGACCTTGAGATTGTGGGACTTGGAGACCGGTGAGTCCACGAAGAGATTCGTTGGTCACACAGGTGATGTTTTGTCTGTCTCTATCGCTAACAACTTGAGACAAATCGTTTCCGCCTCTCGTGACAAGACCGTCAAGGTCTGGAACACGATCGGTGAGTGCATGGAGACTTTGTCTGGCCACAAGGACTGGGTTTCTGCTGTCAGATTCTCTCCTGACAAGGAGGCTTCCACTGTCATCTCTGCTTCTTGGGACAAGACTGTGAAGGTATGTGTCTCTTTTTTTATCGTGAAAATGATGTTACCTATATTTGCTACTTCAGACGGGGTTTGATCGCCTCGAATGAGACTTCTCATACACCAAGATCTCTGATTCACCATTTTCTTTACTCAAAATTGAGTTTACTAACTATTTAGTCTTGGGACTTAAACGACTACAAGCTTAACGCTGACTTCATTGGTCACACCGGATACATTTCTTGTATCACTATCTCTCCAGATGGATCCTTAAACGCTTCCGCTGGTAAGGATGGTGTTATCATCTTGTGGGACTTGAACACCAACAACACCTTGTACACTTTGAACGCCTCTTCTGAGGTTCACGCTTTGGCTTTCTCTCCAAGCAGATACTGGTTGGCTGCTGCCACTTCCTCCGGTATCAAGATTTTCAACTTGCAGGAAAGAACTTTGTTGGACGAGTTGAAGCCTGAGTTCACTGTCAGTGCTAAGGCTAAGGAGCCTGAGGCTATTTCCTTGGCTTGGTCTGCCGATGGCCAGAACTTGTTCGCCGGTTACACCGACAACATCATCAGAGTTTGGCAAGTCATGACCTCTTCTGCTTAGATAGTACATCGAATTATTTGGACAGACCGATAGTTTAGTTAAATAAAAATACTTTCCCCGAAGATGTTCCGCCTAGCACCCAGTTCCTTGACGGATGTAACGTCACAACGGCTGGTACAGCAGTCATAATATCAGGGGCCGCTAAATTCGCGATTGGAGCACCATCCTCCGAGTATATGTTGATACTTCGCCTCATATTACCAATGGCGAATTTCTGGACACTATCCTGAGGCTCTTTCTGCCATCTAGATTTGAGAATGGAGAGCCACCTTCCTGTTTGACAGTTGTGCTTGAGTACATGTTGTGCTGTCAAGTTTTCTCCATCCATGGTCAGTCTCAAATTGGGTTTTCTTGCAGAGCCACCATCAGCATTGGACCTGTTCAGTATATCAAATAACCGAATGGTGTCATCATAGCCATTGCATACCAAGCGCTGATTGGAATTCCAGTCAACGCTAGAGACAGAAAGGCGTGAATTGTACTCGCCGCAGGTGTGAATAGACGACAAGCCATCGCTTGTGTTCGAGTGTTTACCGCCTCGAAGATCCCAGATTTTTATCGACCTGTCAAGGGACGCAGTGGCAATGTGGTACTCAGACAACGGATTCACGCAAAACCCACCGATCTTTTTATCGTGTAGTCTGACTAAACTTTTGTATCTGGCCTCCTTAGGATGTTGACGCATGTCATGCCTGAAAAATAGGCCATTCAATGTTGTCACATAGAGCATATTATCAGATGGGCAGTTGATGTCGGAGATTCCAAGAAACCCTTCAAATTCATCTCGGATGGAAAGGGTGTCTAGAACTCGCTCTTTGGATAAATCAAATGATTTGCACGACCCATCGTACGAGCCAGTCAATATGTGCGTCTGTTTGTTGGGGACATCGCTTATTCTTGAAATCGTCCTACCATGTGGTTTGGTCACGACCACCACTGGATCATCAGCTTCACTCTTTTGATCGATCGCCCAAATTCCCATATTACCATTCGTGTCTCCTGCAAAGGCCAATCGATCAATGATGGAAGGGTGCAACAAAAGAGAGGTGATTCTTTGGGGCGTCAACTTTGTTTTGCTAGGATCTGTAACCGAATGTAGAGAAGCGCGGCTAAAGTCTCCAAATTCGTCTAAGCAATTAGGTCGAAAATTTCCGCCTTTAACAGTCCGAGTATCTCCGTTTGTTCTTGTTTTCGTGCTGAAACCACGAAGGGCAGAGAGTTCAACATGAGCCTTCGAGTCCTGAAGATGGGTCTCCGCCTGCTCGTTAGTCAACGCATCATTATAAGGAGAAGATTTGAGTATAAGGCTCTCTTGGAGAAGAACGCCCAGTTTTGGGTCCGCGAGTAAGTCTTTGATGTCAAAGTCGCCCGTTATCTTCGAAAGCCTCAACTCTCTAAGCTTCTCTTGTGCCAGTCTTTCATCTTCCGCACGCTCTTCTTCTTCTTGTTTCTCTCTGTCATACTCTGGATCTTTTGATAACCTCTTCGAGCGCCTGATAGGTACGGCCTTATCCACCTTCGTCTTAGTTCGAGGTTTAGCCTTTTTGTTGCTCTTGTTTACTGATCGGGCAGGCGCTAAGTCACTTAGGGTGTCAATGTTGAGTTTCTTTAGTAGCTCCTTGTTTCGTTCGATATTTTTTTTCCTAACGATTTCTAAACTAGTCATCCTAAGGATTGTTGCTCTGAACATCAGAGAGCCGCGACTTATGATGTGCGAACATGGCGCAAAATGTCAGCACATAAATATAAGCTCCCACATATGACTATTTGTCTCAGGTCACTCAGCTGCCGTCTAGCGGAAATAAATCGAAAAAGATCTGCCACATTTTTTAGATTGGGTTCGAACACATCTTTAACAAAGTTTTGTGAGATCTCGAAGATATGACCAGTCTCTTGGCACTTAACCCAGGGCATTTCATCAGGGGAGTTGAAACTGAAGGGAACAATAGCGTCTTCATTCTCTACAGCGATGTGCTTCAATAGATTCTCTACCGATTTGCCCTCACTCATAGCAACAACAAAAATGAAGCCATTCTTCCGTATGCTGGAAAGATATTTTCCCAATTCGACAGCCGCACTTTCATTATGTGCACCGTCCAACAAGAATTCGGTCCCTGTTGCTTCGTCGCGTAGTTTCTGCAACCGGCCTGGCCAACGAGTGTTCCTTATTCCCGACAAGATAGAATGGCTTGTTAAGTTTTCGAGACCAAGTCTGTTCTTTAGTACCTCGACAATATGTAACGCAACAGATAGGTTCTGTGATTGATATGCGCCTAGTAGTGGGGAATATTGAATTGGGTTAGCTAGATCAAGGTCGAGAGGTACCTTCGTGCTCACCACTTGAGCATCTTCTAACTCAGCCTTGACTGAGATTGAGTCGAGGACTTCCCGGGTATTTGTGTGGTCCACAACCACTGGGACTGACTGCTTAATGATACCTGCTTTCTCTCTCGCAATCGCGTCGATAGTGTTTCCCAAAAAACCCTCGTGGTCCATTCCGATTTTCGTGATACCACAAACAACCACGCCGCCAGAATCGGGTTGACCAAACCAGGGTGCGAGAGCATTTGTAGCGTCAAGGCGCCCCCCTAAACCAACCTCAATCAATGCCAATTCCACTTTTTCAATTTCAAATATTTTAAAGGCTGTAGCCGTCAAGATCTCGAATTCAGTACAGCCCAAATTCAAGTTGGCATCCTGATTTTCAACGATTTCCCGAACCTTCTCAAAACTGCTCAAAGGATAGGTCTGGTCATTGATTGATATACAATCGTTGTATGACACTAAATGAGGTGAAGTGAACCGCCCATTGCGGATCCTTGACTGTGTAAGGATCAGTGACAAATACGCAATGGTGGAACCTTTACCATTCGTCCCAGCAATGTGCACGGATTTGTAGGAACTTATATGTGGATTTCCGAGAAACTTAAGTAATTTGATAACTCTGCTGAGCCCCAAGTCAATGGGCATGGTTTATAAAAAAAGAGTGTATGTATTCATCAGCATGTATCTCGTGCGCACTTTCAAGTATTCAGACAACCACCGAGAATGCCTATCGAGGGTATTATAAGAGAGAGACTCGAATCTTTAAACAGTATCGACCAAGAGATTGTGGACATTTTGGAAAGCCTAAGCTCAATTTTCGAGACTTATCTCCAGCCCAGTAAGGAGGAGCCTCAAGACGTGGCGAAGACAAGAGTACAATTCCGCACTGATGTCAAACAACTTTACAGTTCTCTTAGCAGGATAGCCATAGGCTTGCGAAAGGAAGTCAAATCTATGGATGAGAGCGTCGGCACTTTTGAGCATAGCAAAGGCCTGGTAATGATTTTGCCTGTGAGTATTGAAAAGAAAAACATAAAGCTCGGTGAGGATAGGCTCCACGCTGAAGTCAAAAATTTGTGACGTGAACTTTACGCCTTAACAATCCCACACAATTTACATACTGAGTAGTCATTCTATCAACTATATTTCCTCCAAGAATCCCTGCTGAATTAATCGGTCTACGTCTGATTTCCGCACGTAGAATTGTGAATTCTTGATGAGATTGAAGACGCCATACTCAGTCTGAACCTCACCCCCGTTCTTCAAGACCCGAACATCAATAAAAATATCCCTAGGAGGTTCAAAATCTCCTGAAATGTCTATGTCTGCATAGGCCGATTTAAAAGTCAATAGCAAGTCCTGATATTTCTTGAGATATTCTTGCTCGTGGTGACTTAGATTCTCAACTGCTAGTTTTCTTGTTCCTGATCTCGCTCTCTCTTCATCCGCTCCCAGGCCTGCAGTTTGACTTGTATCACCACTGTCACTTAGCACAGGATCCACGTTCAGCCACAAGAACTCATCAATCTTGCTTGCTCGAAGTTTCTCATATGCCAACATGCACCTCTTATTCCTCCGAAGGCACAAGTGAGTTACAAATAATTGGCATTGATTGATCCTTCTCGCGTCGCTTCCCATTTCAGTCTGCAGGGCCTGTTGTTCATTCAAAAATTCCACATCTTTGTGCAAATCTGACGTCTCTTGTATAATATTCTTCACAAGTGTGTGCTCATATAACGGTAGCTCTGTGAGATTGCTCGTTCGTTTCGCCTCGACGATAAGCTTGTTCGCTAAATCACCGTACATTTCAGTGTTTGTTAGTTGGGCACTTTCTCGAACAGGGACCAGTCGAGGAAGAGTGATTTGCGTAAAGGTGGACAAATCAGACAAGTGATAGAATTTGTGGCGAGCCTTCACTGAGACTTGCGGTATGTATGTACTGAAATTGCCTGAAGTCGAGTGAAATGACGCTTCCCACTCACTCTACCGTGTGGCTCTCGGTACCTTGGTAGACGGAGACTGTTAAACGAGGCGCGCGCGTAGTTCACTTCGAATCATCACCAAGTGTTTCGATTCCGGAGTCAACCTCACGTCCGACCTTTTTTGCAGAGACATGTCCTTCGATATTAATTGGGAATCTTTAGCTTCTGAAGAGGCCATAGGCCATTGCGTCAGAGACTTTCTCGACAAGCAGTTCAACTCAATCACATTACCTTCCTTTATTGACAAATTGTCGGTCACGGATTTTTCAATGGGATCCGTTCCGCCCGAGATAATATTGAGACATATCGATGATCCTTTCCCGGAATTCTACGATGACTCAAATCCTGACGATGGTGTACCAGAAGACCCCAGTCCGATGACACATCTGTTGAGCGTGAGTGATGACTCTTCGTCTAGCGAGGAGGAAGATGAAGTTACAAGGAAATGCAGCACTAAAGGTAGCATCTCAAATCCACAACCATCCTCTCACGACATATTCACTCTCAAAGCGGACTCAGGACCGTCAAAAGTTTCAAGACAGTTGACAAACTATAGTATGAATAATTTGGGCTTGGGGCAGTCTGAGAGAGAGGGCCCGACATCATTTTTCAAGACAAACGCCCTCAAGTCACCATATTCTTCAAGTGTGAAGCGGAATAAATCTGTAGACTCGAGCAACGATATTCAATTTGTCTTAGAGGTCGACTATCGTGGAGATATCATGATCGAAATTACAGTTGACTTGTTGGTGAACTACCCTTCGGCAAAATTTATCTCTCTTCCGATTAAGCTTAAGATCGCTGAATTAGAAATTCACAGCTTGGCAGTGATCGCCTATGTTGCTAAAAGTGTCTATGTGTCCTTTTTGTGCGATTTGAACTCAGCGAACACGGATTATTTCTCCGTTCCCAGCAATCACACGGAAAGGGCAGAGAATGGTTCTAGGGCAGATGACACTCCCTTGCATGGAGGGAATTTTGTAGACTACACCACTGGCAATAGCAAAGAAAGAATTGATGTCATACGAAAAATGAGGATTGACACTGAGATCGGGGAAGTCGAGAACAACGTTCTCAAGAACGTTGGTAAGGTCGAGAAATTCCTCATTGAGCAGTTGAGAAATATAATTCGAGAGGAAATTTGTTGGCCTGGCTGGATATGCATTGATACGAATGATGAAGACGAAGTCAATAGCCAAGTAAGCCATGAAGTTAGCTTGGGTGGTAATCGAACACCTGATGTGCGAGTCGCTCGCCATTGCGATTAACACGCCTCTTGTTACACTGTTTCTTTGTCGCACACAATTCTTGAGTTTTTTTTTTTTTTTTTTTTTTGCTTGGTACGATCTGATTGAGGATAGGACTTGGTTTAATTGAGGATCGTCTTCTCATGCCGCAAAGCGCTTCCAAGATTATTTGTATTCTTACCAAGATTGAGTTTCCAGTTATTTTTTTTCTATTGCGGACAGTGTTTGTTTTTATACTCTATTCGATTATGTGAGCATTCATAAATTTTGAGTTTCATTTTTACTGCGCAAAGGAATTTTAATTGTAAAATGAAGTTTGTGGTCTTTATAATTACATTTTGTTTTGGGTAGTTCTATTTGTTGAATCCGCTGTGTATGAAGAAGATATTATACATATGTATCAAGCAAACAAAAAACAAAAAAAAAAATGAAAGAAAAAAAAAGAGTTGTAAAGGAATCAGGGCCATGTGGGAACGAACCACTCACCATCTATTGACATGCTAAGAGATAAACATCTGCGCAAGCCAGCAACTATAGATCAAGTCCTCTGAAAAAACAGAACGTGTTGAAGGCTGCTCTCGAAACTTCGCACATTTTTTTGAAAAATGAGGACTTTCGTGACATCCGTGGTTTTGGAACAAAGTAGGGAATACGATTTGTGAGTCGCCCTGTTCAATATCATATGGCATAAATCAAAAAGCCAAATAACCAGGCTTGCACGACGAAGGTGAGAAGAGATACGGTATGTACCGATATCATACTAATGTGTTAAATATATAACAGTTATGGTACAGAAAAAACGCCGATTAGGCTCGCGCAATACACGGTCAGTTGGCAAATGATAAAACGGTTTCGGAACAAATGAATTCACTACGTGAAAATCATATCTTGATGCATGAGGAAAAATCAAACTTACGTGATGGTTTGGAAACTGGGGTCGGAGCGCTGACAGAATTGTGTTTCGAGATGATGGTCTACGAGTGGGCTTCCAAGCGGAGAAGCTTGAGCTTCTCAAACCATTGAGATAAGCGAATATTAAGAGATTTGGTATTCGCTATTGATTGCGATTCTAATCGCATCGACAGCCGTGCACTCCGCCAGCAAAGATGAAACAGTGCTTGGGAAGAACAACCGCTTGATTTGATAAGCTACTTCATTCTTTTGCATATAACATAGAAATACAATAAAACCCTATGTTTTCTAGTGCACGTTCTTCAAATATGGAGACCGGGCCTGAATATCACATAAGAGTGGTGCGACCGCCGATCTCATGACTTGCGCCTCCATCTGGCATTATCCCGTCTCTACCAGTCAGAAACTCCGTGTAGATTTTATTGAGCTTCTTCTTTTCCGAAACAGAAATCGACAGCTTGCTATCACGCAAGCTGTCCATGAAGTGGGAGTTACTGACCGAAACTTGGGTCATAACAGGGTTACCTTCGACTTTTGTGCTGTTCTTTTGTGTCAAAGTCATTTCGGTTAAATTCTCGATTTGCTTTGAAAGCGAAGCATTCTTGTGCAGCGTGATTTTGCTCTTGGTGGATGTCGAATCTATCATGAAATAGTTGTTACCCTTTGCAAATTCATCAGAATGTCCAGCCGCGAATCCTTCTTCATCACTCAACTTCTCGTGAACTGCCTTCAAGTAAGCATTGTAACCCAAACCTTGAAGGTCAGCACCACTATAGCCCTCAGTTTGTGAAGCGATGTCCTCTAATCTCACGTCTTTCAGGAGATTCATTTTCTCACAAACACAGGATAATATACCTAGTCTGTCAAAATAATTGGGCATGTCGCAAAAAACGCTTTTATCTAGGCGACCAGGACGTAGCAAGGCAGAGTCAATAAGATCCGGTCTACTGGTGGCAGCTAAGACATAGACGCCGTCCAATCCTTCGGCTCCATCCATTTGTGTCAACATCTGATTAACCACCCTGTCAGTGACTCCAGTGGAGTCATGTCCCCTTTTTGGCGCAATCGAGTCGAATTCGTCGAAGAATAAGATACATGGCTTGGCAGATTGTGCTCTTTCGAAGAGCTCCCTCACTGCTTGCTCCGATGCACCTATGTATTTATTGAGAATTTCAGGGCCTTTGACAGATATGAAATTGAGTCCGCATTGCCCCGCGATAGCACTGGCAAGCATAGTCTTTCCACATCCCGGATATCCGAACAAAAGGAGCCCAGATCTCAACCTTAAGGGACAGTTGGCAAAAATTGGAGCGTACTTGGTAGGCCAGTCTAAAGTCTCGAGTAAGACTCGCTTCGCATCGAACATACCCCCGATTTCTTTCCAATGAGTACTAGCCTGCTCTAATTTGACGCCTCTCAAATTTGACGGTTTGAACCCGCTAATTGCTCTTTTGTAATCGGCTTGACTTATATTTCGATCTCTGTGAACGTCCAAGCCGGAAGTATTTGCATGGGAAGGACGCAAACTCTCATGACACATGCGATCACTCAACATTTTTAGATCATTTGCCATGTAGCCCTCCGTTTCCGATACAACATCCATCACGTCAAAGGTGAGCGACTGACCGAGATAGTCGGATAAATATGCATTAAGAATGGTGGCTCTCTGCGATTTGTCTGGCGCACTTAAATTGAAATGTTTCTCAAATACATGAGATTGTGCTATCAACTTATTGAATGACTCTTTAGAAGTGCCCGAAACAAGCGCAGATATGCTAGTGCCCTTTTGAAAACAAGCGTTGCTTATGGTTTTGACAAAGAATTCAGTCAATTGATTAGGTTTCGAGCTGTCAGTGTTTTCAACATCCGCCGACAAAATTGTATCTAAATTGTCGAGGATTAGAATTGATGGCTGATTCCAGACAGCTTGATGGGCCCATTCTGAAATTTGAAGGCATATCTGATCAGCGGGTTCGGTCATCAAAGTCTCACACGCGACATGTATAGTAAACACTCCGAGATGATCCTGCAAGGTTTTTGCGATTGTTTTCAATACAGCGGACTTTCCACTTCCGTGAGCTCCGTGAATCATAACACCCGTGTTTTTGAAAACGCCAAAGTGCTCAATTATGTTGTCAAGAAGACATTTCGCACCATACATGGGCAGTGGTGCAGTTTCGTCTAAGTCCATATTTTCTAATAGGTGTGAATTCGGAATGTTCTCCCCTAACTCAACACGTGGCCAAGCTCTATTCAGATCCACACTGGATGGCTTTGTCCAAGCATGTTTGTTCAAATTTTTCTTGAAAACCAATATACCCCCATGCGGTAGGTACCGCTCAATGACCGGAATCCTGCAAAAATTGGAGATTGGGCTACTTTCAGAGTTGTCTGGAAGTATAACTTTAGAGACTTCATGACATATCTCGGCTCTGATCTTCTTCGACGAGATCAAGCTGAGATGCTCATTCTTTTTGCCATTCGCGATGTATGGATGTATGACAAAAGCTGACGGCTTTCTGCATAGACTATCTTGGGCTGATTTGAGAACAACTTTGTATCCCACGCAGTTTTCGACCCGTAGAGCTACTGCAAGCTTCTCACTAAGCCCAACCGTATCTTTCGGGGCTTCCGAGCAGGCTACAAACCTCGCGACTATCTTCCGGCTTTCCACAAATTTCATGTTCGAAGTTGATTTATTCAGGTCTTTCTCGGTCTCGCGTTGATCACTTAATTGTGGTACGCTGTGATCTTCTTGCTTGCATGCAAGGACAGAAACAGTGACGAATTCGCAATCAGTTGCGTATTGGTGAAACTCTCGAGGGTCTCCGTATATTTCATACCCTTTAAATATCGGCACAGTGGGAGAATGAGGAAAGAGAGAACTAGGTGTTGATACTCCCCTTTTCATGTAGCTCATTGTAGGGGAAGAAACGCTCAGTGTATTTTTGACAGGGATACGGGATTGAGTCGCTCTGTCTTTTTGTACCTTGGGGGCAATGCTTACTTCTGCAAATGGGTCTATCAACGCGAAAGGTGAATCTATTCCAACACTTTTTACCTTGAGTTTGACCGCAGAAGTCTTTGTTGCGTAGACCACTAATGTTTGATTTAAGGCCACACATCTTGACTGTTGAATGAGTTTAGACTCAATGTACTGAGCATGTAGCTCAACAAGTTCCCAGTCAGCAAAGCTTTCGGGTTCCAACTGAATATTGGACGACTTCACCTTCTGGATTATCACCGTAAATTTGATAACTTGCCCTTGTTTCAACTTCAATGATTGTGCTGCAACAGGATCAACTCCGAGACTTGTGATTGAGCTGGAGTTCATTCCGGACCAACCAAGGTAAATTCGGTTAACTGGAGACAGAGAAAGCTCAATGATAACGTCCTGTGGGGAGATATTTGCATTGTATAAGAGATTGACAGTATTGGAAGGCAAATCCACAAGATTGTTCCACGATTGTCTCAAAAGTATATTCGCCAGTATATCTTCCATAGTGAAGGTCCTTATAGTTTCAAAAGGGTAAAGACTTAAGATAATACGTAAGATTATTTCAGGTAGTCCGCAACCCGAAACACCACGGGAAAGATGGCGCGACTTGAGTGCGGGGAGGCTCGGCAAGTTCCCCAAGGCATGTGCAACTACTAAATTTCCCTTGAAAATCGTCTACGGAATGAATTCTCTAGCTTAATGCAAGTAATAGTTTTCAATGATTGTGAGGAGGATTGGGCCAGATTATCGTTCTCCATGTGCCCGTAATTGGCACTCAGCGTTACACACCGCAAATTGGAGCTTCGAAGGCAGCGCATGAAAGCTTTGTTCTCTAAAACCCATGTGACAGGGGCAAGCTGGCCGACTTCGTACATATGCAAGGTGTGTCACTGCCTCTTTTGCATCTCGTGGAACTGTTTGAAACTCTCGTCTGTGTCCTGTGTTTCTTCGTTTCTTCTTCTCGCTTTATCTTGATTAGCCATACGCGCTGCTTCAACCGTTTGGAAAGATTTTTTTCGCATGGAGCGGCATTGTTCCCACCCGACAACGCTACCAAGAAAGAATCCGCAAACACTCCAGTTGGCTGACCGACCCGGGTTTTTATGTATAAGGAAGGTGACCATACCTAGCACACCCATGCTTTGAAACCCAGTTAGCATGGCCTCCCTGAAGCACGGCATGGATATATAGCTTTCCAAGGTGAAGTCATTGAGTGTCAATCTCTTGAAAGCGTCGGTGTAAGTAGGTTGCTTCGTATGGCTTGGTTCCGAGTCTTCGAATTTCGGGCGAAGATCCTCTAAATACTGCGAGGGGTTATCATGTATTTCATCCTTGTACTCACTGACAGGGGATACTTTAGAGGGAGTCTTACTAAACCAGCCCATTGCTGCGATGGGGTTAATCCGCTTGCTGAAAAATGATTCAAGTTCATGTTTTTGATCACATGATTTGCGAAAAATATCTCATGGCCTGGAAGATCGCAAAAAAAGGTCTAGCGCCGCCTGGTTTCGATCCAGGGACATCAGGGTTATGAGCCCTGCGCGCTTCCACTGCGCCACGGCGCTGTGAAGGTCGAGCTTCTTCGATACATAAATGTTATATATGTGCAAAATATAAATCAGTTATGTCATCTCGTCGCGTGAATGTCCACGGTAGTAAATCTGTCAATTTCAGCAATACAAAGAGGATTGGCATTGCCCTAGCATAAAGATGACAAGCAGTACAAAGAGATTTACTATTTTTTAAAAAAATATAGATGTACAATGAGACCTGCTGATGAGGGGTAGCATTGTAGCTAAACGATGCCTGGGGTGAAGTTTGCGATCTGTTATAGGTCTTTTATATGTTGTACAATTTTTGCGCTTGTTTGGGTGTGCCTGTCATACTCTGACGAGAGTGTCCTATAATGTGATATTTTTTTTTACAAAAAAAGGAATGAGCATCTTGTTAAACAAAATGAACCTGACTTTATCACTATAATCCCTTTTATATTTCTTCCAGACTAATATGATTATTCTTTGTTTTCGGCATATTTAACGAATTTTGGAAAATAATTGTCATAAACAGCAGATGGAACGAAAGACTCAGACCCTGTGTATGTCAATTTGGGACTTTCGGGGACTCGTGTGACCAGCTTGCATTCTTAACGTTTTGATACAAGTGAAGCGCCCTTCGGACCCCTCCCTGGGTACGAGGTGGCTGTCGTGTATGGTGAACACAGTGACAATCAATGAACTAACTCACGCGTGAATGGACGCATGTCTTAAGGGGCAGTCAACACCCGAAAGGGAACGTGACATGGCAGGAAGAAACATCTTGAAAGACTCAATGATTCGATCTTCGTTTCTACATTGTGAATGGCAAAAAAAAAAAAAACGTGTGATGAGCGTTTTTGTGCCAATGTTTACCGCGTTCTTGACAAACACGCAATGGCGAGTAAAACACGCCTGCGGCAAGCTTCACAGCCTATCATCTGTGTGAGCAAAGAGGAGCACTACACTTCTGACTCCAGACAGAAAATCGATCACTACAGCTTTGATTTCTTTCTCCACTGGTGCACGAGACCAACGATCGACTACGCGACACAGAAACCTAATCAACGTTTCACAACGGAAGTTTGCTCACCCCCTTTGTTTTGTTCCTGGAGGTTTGCTTCACACGCCTTTTTAGTGCATTAGCGGGTTCAATGCAAATGCGTGGATGACAACACCTATCACGATGGAATGGCTGCAAGCCTTTGATCGACATGTTGGTGAGGGCAGAATTGTTATATCGCAAGAAATGGGAGAACGACATGGCCAAAGAGAATAGAAATGAGCGCAGCCCTTTGAAAATTTGACGATTTACAAAGCAATTCAGCGGAGCATCGAAGCTTGGAACTCGATGCTCAAGTACATCATAAATATGTGCTGGCGGAATTCGGGGCTTTTCTGTATACCTGTGATCAGTAATTCGGAAAATTCTTTCAGCACTTTGCCGGATGCTTAAGGTGAGAGCGAGACTAATTGAATCTGCTTCAGACAATGTTTCGCTGGATGACGAAGGGTTGGAGATGGTCGGAAACGTTAAAAGAGACGAAGAACTCGATGAGTTGATTTTCAGACAGTTTTCGCAGCCACACATTAACAACCCTAGTGCAGCTGCAAAGTACATTGACCCGCTTCAAGCAGAAATCCTTAACACCATTTTCTCTCCTCGATGAGATAACCTGGTTCCTATCGTAATTCTTGCCAAAAAGAAAGAATCTTTATTAGCAGGTCTCACTGTATACATTTTTGACCGTTTAACCGCGGTTCTCTATTAATACGATTTGTTTCTCTCATAAAAATGAGGCTTCTTCTATAATGTATTTATTGATGGGATGTTTCTGTCACAATATGATGAGAGTGTTTTGAAACTTCGTTTCCGATGTGAGATCTTGTATCGACAAATGATGCCTAGTGTGAAGTTGCGATCCGGTTTTTTTTGCTCGATATATCTAATTAAGGCTCTACAATAGGCTTTTTTTATGAGTTGTACCGTTTCAGCAATTATAGAGGGGTGTGTGTGTCACACTGAGATGACAGTACCCTATGATGTAACACATCTTGAAAAAAGCACTGATTTAACGTGGACTTTATTCTAACACTGTAGCTGTTTCATTTTCGGAAAGAAATTGCGCATTTTGAATTTTTGCACTTTTAAAGGCACGGCCAGGCCTGTTTTGTTTATTATATTTCTTTCAGTGTCCGACGAGGATATCTTACAAATGTTTGTGCGCAATGCTCGCTGAATGATGCTTTCACGAAGTTGTTTGTAGCGTCTTCAATTCCGCTAAAAGAGCCGGTGAACAGGTTGCAAAAGGTGTTCTCCGATTAGCTGTGAAGATGTATCTGCGGGTCGAGCATTATGGTATGAATCGCGATGGTGCTCAAGGAGGTGACTGTGGATTGACCTGTATTTCGAGCGTGTCAATGATACACTGCGCCCATAGTCAAGAAGCTGTTTTGGATATTCTGTACAGAAGTCGCCGAATATTCAGCTCTACTTTGCACACTGAGAAAGTTTACACGCCCCAGTTTTTGATTCGTTCGATTGTCGTAACGAGTTCCTTGTTCTCAAATTGTTTGAAGCCTCACTTAACACCTATGTGTGAGCATACTATGACTATGTATCTCGAAGTTTCATCATGAAGGACATATCGCCAACTATGTAAGTCCCCTTACTGCAATCGACATACTTCGTGCTATTCATTACGTCAAACCACGAATGAATGACAAAAACAATTCGCACAACGCTCTGTGAATGCCCTAGTACCTTAGATGACAAAGTATACTATCCGGAAGCCCCGAGTCAGATATCTTACCCGCTTATGCGCAACGGGAAGTTTCTTGCTCAATCTACGCAACGCTTTTCGAACCCGGACAGTTTTTGCACAGGAGAGGTCCGGGGCGACAAAAATTCGGCAAGTCATGCAGTGATAACATCAATCCTTAAAGTTGAGAAATAAAGGGTGATGTAAGGCACCAAAAGGTTGATTGAGTAGAGTCATATCGGTAACGCCAAAATTACGTCTCACTTTATAGAATTCTTTCAATGCTCACAGAAAAGTTAAAGCAGAGAAGTTCACTGGTCAGAAGGGTGCTGCATTTTGATTAGTGAGTGAAAAAAAATCTAGCGCCGCCTGGTTTCGATCCAGGGACATCAGGGTTATGAGCCCTGCGCGCT
>ERZ794936.537-NODE-537-length-17476-cov-34.834051_pt1 | contig 17476 bp, 10 predicted proteins | sample MGYA00511083_ERZ794936 | MGnify/ENA primary metagenome ERZ794936 (study PRJEB30137, sample SAMN04331409) | food metagenome | isolation source: Y2 must sample point D1 replicate A | place: Australia: South Australia | collected 2014 ... | reverse complement strand
CAACTCAGGTGAAAAACATTGTTCAAATTAAAACATGCGGGAATTAAAAGAAACAAATTATTGTGCAACGTAGATAAGAAGAAGATGAAAAAACGAGAACAACAAAAAAAGAAATTAAATTAAATTAAATCAAGTCAAATAACACCGCACAAACAAAAGACATTAATAACAAATAAAAAAAAATGGTGGAAATAGTTAGCGTCACGTGAGATTGTGTTTGTTTGTGAATGTGCTGAAAGAAGCTTTTGTGTAACTGGCAACTAAGTATTAGAAATGTTTAAACAATTGCTAAAAAGAACAAAGAATAGCTGACACTAGAGATTGATTTTGAATCGGTACCTAAACTTATAAATAAGATGCTTGCCTTTCCAGGCACTATTTTTTAGCACCAACACCATCACCAGTTAGATTGCTATAATGAAAGTCATCCAGTTCGTCTTCTTCTTCTTCGTTGTCCTCGTCCTCATCGTCTTGGTCTAGGTCAAAAATAGTTTGATAGTCCGGTGGATGTGAGGCATACGTGGAGCCAGATGCGGATTTCACTGCTATTGCGCTGAAATCGTTTTCGCGGTTTTGTTCCTCTTCTTCTTCCCTTTCTATTCTTTTCTTTTCCATGTACCTGTACCAGTTGTAATAACACACGTCTAACATAATTATAATCATACCGACCCAATTGATGAAACTTTTAATTCTTTCATGCAGTATCAACATAGACACCCAAATGGTGATGAGCTCTTTGAAAATACCAGCAATACTCAAAGTCAACACTTTTGATCTTTGCAAAATACCAAATTCACAAATGGTCATGAAAAACACTTGAATACCGGGAAACAAAATAAAGGAAATACCCATGAAAAAATGATTGACGTTGAAATCACCGGTATTGAATGTGAATAACTTGTAAAAAATAATTTCAAAACTTGGTCTTTCAAATATAAATGACGCCAAAAGTAAAGTGAAACCCATGATCGGGGCTAATTGGTTGATTGTGTGTATTGGATTCTTCTTCTTTTTCTTTTTCTTTTTCTTATTTTCTAAAATGTTATTATTCTTTTGATTTATCCTTGTCATGCGGCTAGCTCCAGAAAACTGAGTTTGTAAATCATTTCCGTGGGTCTGAGTGGACAAGACATCATTTAGTGGGAAATCCTCTGTGTTTCTGCTTGTAATGGAGCCAGAAACGGGTTCCTCTGCTCCTTCTGCAATAGCTGCAGCAGCTGCGTCTTTCTTCTTCAATACTATCTGCGTGTACACCCATCTCAAGCCACTCAAACACGCACTAAGCACAACACAAACAACCCCAAAGAAAAACGTCCATGCGCTTTCATCATCCCCGGAGTCAGAATCTGAAGACGGTTTGAAAGCCATGCACACAACACCAACAAACATCACTCCAACAACAACCCCTAACTTCCAGTGGTATTTTTCCAATCTGAACATGCATCCAAACAACAACACAAACGCAATGGAACTGGACTTTATGACGGTATAGATGGTCAACGGCACGTATTTGAAACTCAAATTTCCAAACCCGATATCTCCTGCACTCGCCACTGCAGTGGGAACGATGAACTTCATGTAATACACCAATTTCTGCTTTCTGTCTGGTGTGATCACTTGTGGTGTGATTTGTAATTCATCACCATTTGTGGATCCCATTCCGCGGCTTGCAGCAAGCCTCTGCGATAGACGGCCTTGCTTTTTCAATTTCCGAGCTTTCGACACCCGTACGTATATGAAAGATATGATCCATAAAAAAAATTGGTGCACCGAAGTGATGAACAATGGGTACGGCAAATTCAGGCCGTACTTGGGATCCAACATCCACTTGTTATACAGCGATAACGAAATAGAACAAAAGTACCAACCAAGAATCAGTGATAAAACGACATATGAACTTTTCGTTATTGGTATGTATTGTGGAATTTTCGCCAAAATTGACAATGGTGGTAAAGACATGAAAAAAAAATAGAAAGCCAATATGTGAGGAGGCTTGCGTGTCTTTGTGTCTGTGTGAACTGATGCTTGTGGGGTTGGAGGTTTTTTCTGAAACCGATTGTTTATGTCTCGTAAACAACATCACTTACACGATCAAACCGGGACGGGAGATTAGCAACGTGACAAAAAGATATTATTTAAAAAGAACAATGTCATGTGACACACTGAGTAAGCCAGGTATTTCCAAAGTGAATAATTGATATCACACAACACAAGAGACAACTTGGAAGCAAGATTGTGATTGAGCCTTTAAAGACAGATAACAATCTGTTTTGTTTGTTTTTTTCCTCATCAAATATGCTTGATGTAGAGTTTTATTATATATGTACAGGAAGAATACTTTTGAACTACACGAAGTGAAAATACAGTCTCGTTCATTGATATTAAATCACTTTTTTTTGTGGGTGTTCCCATCTCCCTCCTGATACTCGTAGTACCAGATCTTATTTGGTGGGTATTCCGTAGGAATTCTAAACTCTTTTGGAAATCTGTGTTTCATATCTTTCTTGTTGGCAGCCGTGTACAGTTCTGGACTCAATTGCTCCAAGACAGACATCGCTTCGTCCATAGACGCGTACTGGGCCTCCAAGCACTGGTTTCTTTCTGTTCTCAAGTCTCTTTGGTATTCGGCCCAGCATCTTTGAATCGTTTCGTGCTTGATAAGGTCTTCTGGACACAACTTCAATCTTTTCGGTTGTTTTCTGTTTGCACTCAAAACGGACATTTGCGTGATGGCTTTCTGCACATTGGACGATAATTCTTTACCCTTGGTTCTCTTGTATCTGACAAATGTCATTGACATTGGCTTTGCTGGAAACAAAGCTGATGAGCTTGTGCAGTTTTTAGCTGTGGCAAAGACGGTGGATTTAAGCATTATTATATTTGGGTATTTTTAAACAAAAATACAGTGAGCTCAATAACCTGTTGCTATGGTTGCAGACTTTTGCGTTTTGATCTTTGCTGATTTTCTTGCGACGCTTAACATAATCGAATATGTTAATGTCAGCGTATCAATATGCTGTATATGAGAAAAAAATTTTCTTCGCTTAAACTCTTGAAACGAGAGAGCGCGGAAAATCTGAAAATCACATAATTCTGTGTCACGTGATATTAGGAGAAGACGATGTTTGAATTTGTTCTCATGATGAGCCTAGGGAACATTTCATTGTAGTTAAAGTTTAACAAGTGATGGGGTTTACCGTGGTATTCTTTCTTATGGGAACGTTTTGTGTAAAGATTTTATATGTATTTGACAGAAATTGAAATTCAAAATGTTCAAAATCATTTCTTAGCAGTTTGTTTTCTTGCATTGTGTTTTTTTTGGGAAAAGACCATCAAAAGGAGTATCACCGAGGCTACATGTATCTGGCACATCCCACACGCATCAAAGTTTCTATATGATATATCGTTTTACTCGGTTTGCCTTTCATATCAAAGTTTGACCATGTCTTAGGCTCCACAGCAGTTTTTTAAAAAAAAAAATAAAAAATCAAACACCAAGATGAACTATTTCTTGTGATTTTTAAGGGCGCTTTTTTTTAGCAATCCATGTTTGGCGCCAAAAAAAAAAAAAAAAAGTTTACGTCTAATAATAACACTACCTGATCAGCACATTGTGACGATAACGCAGCTTTCGATCCTAAGCAAAACAACTGGAACCCCATAACGCTAGTCAGGAAGATAGAAACACAATACCAAATGAGTGGCCAACGTCCTTATAAGAACAATAACACAAATCAAGACAAAACAAACCCTTTTTTGAAAAACGAAAAAAGGGAATATTCTGAAAAGAAAGACAGTAATAGTAAAGTATACTCGAATTCCGGTAATGGTCCTCAAATCCAGGGTTCTTTAATGAATGCTGATAACGATGGTTTGCCCACCTATGACGAAAGTATGCAAGCAGCAGGACAAGCCACGCAAAGTGACTACGGTGCGCAGTACATCCAAACGCGCCTTGAAGCAACGAGACCACCTACAAACAACATGAACGCTCCGTACGTCCATTTTCCGCACCCTAAAAGCAATACAAACTTCCCCGGTGGCAAGACAACGACCTACAACAACGTGGGTCGCCGTTAATTTATAACACCGAAGACAAAGGGAGGGGGAAACCAATGTTGCTTTTTTTATTTGGTTTTAAATCAAGAAAAAAGAAATGGTTTAAAGTGTATAATGGGTCTATAAAAAATAACAACTCAGTGATACATAGTATCGAATTTTCATTCATCTACCTTCTTTTTCGGTTGCAGTGGCTGGAAAGATGATCCTAAAAGATCGCCGCTAAAATCCTGCTTTTCAGATGACCTGCTTGCTGTTTCAAACTCAGCAAACTCGTTGTCAATTTGCTCAGGTTTGGTAGATAAGCTCACGTCATCAATTTGTGCGGGCTCTGAGTGATCATCTTTTTTATAGGCCAAAATGGGGGTTTGTGGAAAAGGGTCTTCTTCAGGAGTTTTTTTATTATGAAAAGTTTGACTATCAAATGGAGACACTGAGGCTTTGTCCAAAGATGCGTTTCTAATTGACTGTATAATTGTGTTATCTTTATCGTTCGTTTTTTTGTTACCAGCTAGCTTATAACTTATAGTACTCATATCCATCAAATGAACATCTAAACTTGAATCATCAAATGCTTGGTCAGAGGATGGCTTGATGTTTGTGTTTTTTTGGCTTTTGCTACTTAGCTTGCCGGTTTTTCCACCATCGTGAGACTCGACACGAATTGTTTTACTTTTGTGAGTTGTGTCATTGCTTGCTGACCCTCCCCATATCCAGCTTGCTAATGATTTACTTTTGCTTTTGTGTTTTGAGCTTTTTTTCTCAGAATCTTCATCAGGCTTTGTTTTTATAATTGTTGGCCTAAATTCCAGTAAAGGATCCATTTTGAAATCAGAAAGAGTCGAGTCTTTTTTAGAATCAGCATCCAATGAATCGAAGCTCGTATGACGGCTGCCCTTGGTATCTGCGTTTGTTGTGCTGTGCGACTTGGCCAAACTTCCTTTTCTGCCAACATCTAACATTGTCAGCGTAAGCAAATGCTTACTAGCCATACTTAACAATTTCTCATTCGTGATGTGCGCCTCGTTTAAGGGCTGTCGTTCTATTGCATTTTCAGCCGTGCTTGGTTTTGATTTCTGTACTTCATCACCGTCCTTTTTCAAAGATTTTTCCTTTCCCCACTGAGTTTTCAATGTGTCATTATCTGAGCTCCAGGAAAACAAAATATTACTGCCTTGATTGTTCCACTTTGTGCCATTACTCACGGACGACCTTGTGGTCTCGCCTGCATAAAGACTTCTTGGAGAAACAAGTTCTTGAGAAACGTGGGTACTACTCGACCCAAGACCAGCCTCTTGTTCGGCCCACTTTTGAACCACGCTAGTTATGATCTTCTCGAAATTTCTCTCAGCAACGTCTCGATCATGTGAACTCAGATTTTTACCTCTCAAGTTGCTATTGACCTTGTAGAAAGTTTTGCGGGCATTTTCAGTTGTATCAAGTAATTCGTACAAAGTGTGAGGCTCATCATCCTCTTGCAATCGCGTGTCCTGATCAATTGTGTTTTCCTGTTCATCTTTATTTAAAGACGATATGATACTGTCATCTTTCAAAATTTCGTTAATTAGGAGCTCCATTGGTATGAGCCTTCAGCGTGCTGAGTACCAAGACAATATGTGATATTTCTATATGTGTTTTTTGACGCAACCTAAGGTTGATGAAAATAAAAAAAAATTAAAAATTGAAATTGTACAAGCCATATTAACAACATAAAAGACTTGTCGTTGCGTAAGCCAAGAATTTGGCTGATCATAATTTTGGATAGTTTACTAAGTTCATCGATGTGGTCTTTTTGAATTTTTTCCAAGTGATCACGTGTAGCTTAATTTTTCAAAAGCAGCTTCGTCTTCAAAAGTTTACCAACGCTCGCAGAACCTTCATAGGCAAACCAGAAAACCTAGTCCATGATTTTCTGCATATGATCTATACTTCATAGTTGCTCTCCCCTTTTCATTGGTAATGGTACTCAAAAAAAGTTAAATCATTACATGGGTATTAGTGACCTTCTTGGGACTCACTACAGTGACACCAGTAATTTCTAATCATTGATCATCGATAACGAGGTATAAACCACAGAAAATTTTCAATCAACCAGTCCAGAACAATAGGCATTTGATGAGCACTCGACAAATATGTCAAACTCCTCGGGCTAAGTCCCGGTAAACCTTAGTTGTCTCAAGTTAAGTTATATCACGTGCGCGCGTTACTTTTGACGCACTTGCCCATATTCGAACTCTCACCTCGGACTAAAGTCGTGACCGAAAATGTGTAAAGTGAGCGTGCTCCTTGTTTAACTTACAAAGATGGAAATTCAATATTGTTCGATTGACAAGTGGGGCATACAAAAGCCAAAAAGGCAAAGTTGAAAACACCATATACCACGCAATTACAATTGAAATGATTATTCCACAATTCCCTGAGCTCGAAATAACGATCAAACTGTTCAAAAACTGCCCGAAAGAGTCGTTCCCACCTATCGACTCCAACTTTGGGATTATTGATGCAGCTAACATATACTCATCCAATGTGCTTTATGCGGCAATTTACAAAGCCTTTATAGAATCGAAATACTTGAAAATGAGAACCAAAAACTTGAACAGCGAAGTGCTATTGTCTCTCTACGCTAGCACGAACATTGGTGAAGCGTTTAGACAAATTGGGCTGAACCAAAACACAACCAAAAACATCATAACTATTTCTATTACTGATAAAAATAGCACAAGTGCTATCGATCAAAACATCAATGGTGGAGAGTGTGTGGAATTCAATGATGCAAATTTAGCTGAAGTGCGTGATGTGGAGAAAATCAAATCAATTTACAAGCTAAATCAAGAATTGGCAAACGACGAACATGATTTAGAGGACCTAATCGTGAACTCAATTCAATTGAGAGGGATTTAAATGCTTTATAAAAATTGTTTTTGCCCCGCCTAGTTGAGTAACTCATAAGATTAGGCTACTTTTTTGGGTTTTTTTTTCTTCTGATATGTAGCAGCCCAAACCTAGGAACGCTTCGGTCAACAAACGGTCGTATACAACAGAAGTTTGAAACCCAGAAGCAACAAAGTCTTTCCGTTTTTCAAGTTGCACGATGAAGGGGTCATTATATATATCTGTAGTCAACTTGTAACGTTTGCTCAAGTCTCTGTCCCCGTTGAACGGAGTAAAAGGTGTTTTTGACACATCTTTCTTTCTCAATTTCCCGTTTTGTAACATGGTGTAAGGATTGTTTCTCAAAACTTTGTTCAAATCTTCTAGCTTTCTTCTTGCAGAAGATTTTTTAAGCTTGACTGTTTTCTTCACGTTTTCAATAACCTCATCGGAAGAGCTGCCCATAGACAACTGGTTGACAATTTCTTTTTTGGCCCACTCGGCGTTTGCCCGTTCTTCTTGCTCTATCTGTCTCTCCAAGGAACGTTTTTTCATTTTCATTTCCTTCTCAAATTTTTGTCTCTGTTCAAAGTTCATTATATCCTGTCTACTTCTTTCAACATTTGCCAAAATCAGTTGTCTGTTCATGTCTTCATAGGACTTCAATTTCTCTTCAACATTGACAACATCAATCCCATTATCCAAATTGTAAATGATATCCTCCACTTCTTCCAGATACTTATTAAATTCATCCTGGTCTCCTTCAAAATCATCCAAAGTCTTGTTAAAAACATTAAACACCCTTTTTCTAATATCTACTTCCTTCTCCACACCAACATCTTCAAAAACTTGAGATTTGAACTTATTTCTTCTCAAAATCTTATCGCACCCAAGGTACGGACATTGTGCAGGACCCAAACTGAATATTCTATCAACACAGGACTCACAAATCTTGTGGTAACATTCAGGATTCACCAAAAATCTCATGTTTGGTGACAAATAACGATCTGTTTTACAGATCGGACACATTTCACGTCTCTCTTCTTCATCCATTTTGGGTTTCTGGTTTTCGCTTCGCTAGTGGTTTTGAAAATTGTGTTCTTCTGTTTACCTTTGAACAGTGGTCTCTATGGTTGCTTCAGAAGGGCTTGGTTTGGTCCTTATTTGCTTGCTAAAGATATTGTGTCTCAAACGTTCTTATCGTCAATTTTACAGAAGCTGAATACAATATTATAAATGTGATCTTCGGGTTTACTGTCTGGAAAAAAAAAATAATCATTCGGCAACTCGGATGTACGAGGAAGGCTTTTCTGCAGTTTCCTTTCAAGCACCCATTGTGTCTAAATCATAGAACAATAAATGACGAAACTGTGATGCCCTTGAGCAATCTTATAAACCCGTTCCTCTGACAAAGCTTAGTTTTTAATAAGACACACTAAGAAATTAATCAAAGCTGCTATCTCAAGGTTTGCACAAGCAAATGGAAACATTGAAAAGTGCATGTGGTCAATTGATGATGAACCCTGAAACAAAGGCCAAGCTACGACATGTGCAGAAAATCTTGGTCCCACTTGCAACATTTTTTGTCATGGCGTACGGATCCTGGGCATATGGTCATTTGTTTTGTTACAAAGTGGTACACCAGCATTTAAATATGCACAAGTCAATAACTATTGGACTAATGGTTACAGAAGCGATCCTTTTTTGCTACAGTATTTTCCTGTGGTCGAGCATTGTGTATCTTGTAGGACCGGGATATCAGCCCACAGTGCTACCCTACGGACAAATCACCACTGTAGACACTAACAATATTCTGGAGAACCCCTATTATGATCCCAAAAATCAGCATAACAGGCCTATCCAGAGCGAAGCACCGCTGTCAACACATCCATCGAGCCAGTTGCCCAACTCCGTTTATTGCTCGAAGCCTCCTGAGATGTACGTTTGTGATGAAAACGGATACCCACCTTGGTGTACCATGTGTCAATCAATCAAACAACCTAGAACACACCACTCAACCCACTTGAACAAATGCATATGGAAGTTTGATCATTATTGCCTTTGGATTGGCCAAGTCATTGGAGGCGCCAACTATAAGCTTTTTTTACAATTTACGCTAACCTTGGTGTTGCTGTCGACACTTATTAGTGTTTCGATCATTGCAGTGTACTTTCCAAATATCAACAGCACTCAACATCGGGTGTTACATCGTAACAAGTTGATTGAAGCAAACGTGATTGTGATTTTTATATTGTCCACTGTTGGTGGCATACTTTGTTTCATGTTGCTTACAGAGCACTTTTGGTTCATTGCAAGAAATCAAACGTCTATTGAGGTGATTCAGCGGAAGAATTCCTCCAGAAGCACTTACAGAGAATATATTGCAGTATTTTTGCCTGAACAAGGTGAGAGAAGAGTTATTGAGGCACCTTATAACATTTTTCAGAGACGATATTGGACAAGAACGTCTATTATCAAAAACTTCAAACAGCAAGTAGGTCTTTCCCCATGGCAATGGGTGCTTCCCACCACTGGTAAATACCAAGAACTCGATTTCAAGTTAGGAGAAAATTACTGTAGTTTTGTTGCGGCAAACCTTGCCAACACCACGAAAATTTATGTTGAAGGCGATCACTTATAGGTTTTTATAAAAGTAAAGGGATATCTCGCATTTCATATCCAGTATTTCTTCGTAGATGAAGTTGCACTTCATTCTTTTAATTCATAGTAGTAGTGAACCAATTCAAGTTCTGTGTTCAAGGTCTCTTGCCTGTAGTTTATTCTAATGTCAGGGACATTGGTTTTTTCCACATCGTTTCCTTCAACGCCTTGTTCTTCGAAATGGTGACCGATCCAGTGACGCTTGATACTGCCTTCCCAACCACTTTGCAAAACAGAGTTTCTAGCCAATTCGCACATGTCGACATTGCTCAACTTGTAAATTTGGGCAGCCACACTGTACTCTTCAATCAATGGTTCCCTGGTGTATGAGAATTGCAATGGATCGTCTGTACTTAAAGAAACGTTCAAACCTCTTTTGAAGTATGCAGGGAATGGGTTCTTGTCATAAGTTAAAAATAAGGCATTGTTAGACAACGGAGACATTGCGACACCGACTTGATCCAAGTAGTACAAGTATTGAATAAATGGAACTTTTCTCAACAAGATACCATGGGAAATCCCTTCTGCCAACAGATAAGCAGACACCAAATGTTCTGGGTCACCGGCCTCCCCGCAATGAGGTCTCAAAACAAAAGTATTAAAGCCTCTTTTCGCCCTCCATTGATTCAAGTAAGCCAAATTGGAAAACAAGTAAAAAATGTAGTATGAGTATGGAGGATTGACCATTGAGTCCCATTGGCCTGGTGGAGGGTATTTTCTGTGAAATCTTCTATCCGGTTTGCTTTCGTCATCAACACTATCAAACCCAATGACTCTTTGCAAGAAAACGTGAAGTTTAGGATGTGACGATGGATTTTTTGTGACCTCCAACAATGGTTTGAATAAATTAGTCAAAATGTCCCCGAAATTTTCAACCAAATTTGTTTTCTTGTAGATGTCGTACAATCTCGGAACTTGCACCAACCATCTCAGATTATGAGAGTACAACTTGTTATCAACAACCCACTCTGCCAATTTGTCCCACTCGTCAATAGATCTACCGTAAATCGAGACTCTGTACTCAACATTTTGGTATTTTGTTGTTTCCAAATCAGACAGAACTTCTTTTGTCAATTCTGCTAGATATCTCCCCTTGATGTAGTTGTCCGTTTTCAAAAAAATCTCTCTCAATCTGGACTCACCAATTGGATTATACTTTAGGTTAAACTTGTCAAATCTGTGAAAAGTATCTTTGTGAGCATGCATGTCCAAAGTGTCAATGGACAAGTCATAACCAGTTAGATTCAAGGATTCAAAGACTTCATTCAATGTCAAAATTTGATTATCTCTGAAAATAACCTTTTCATCACCATGGTGTCTCAATTTGTGTTTAATGAATCTCAACAAGTGTTTTTGGTTCATGCATGCACTGTGATGAACGTGAGTGTCCACCTTTCTAACATTGTAGAAATCCCTGTGTGGGTTTTTTTTGGAGACCGAAGTCTCTTGATATTCGTTCAATAACGAGTACATATTCCATCTTGCCTCCAAGTATTGCAACCTTCTAAAGGCAAAAGATTTGGCAGGCCCATCTGAAGAAATTGAGATAATTCTTTCCAAGTCTATGTAATAATCTCTCAAAGTTGGAACTTGCGCAATCAGCGTTTTCTCATTTTGTTCGCCAGTTTTTTTATTTGCGAAAACTGTGTAAACACCATCGCTGTTCATGTCAAAATCAAAATCCTTGTCTAATCCTGGAATCTCGCATTTTTCAAAATCGAAAACCACCATATCAGGTTGGTTATCAACTTTGATGACCGATTTCGTGTGAGCATCATAAGTTGGCTTCGGTGGAGGTGGGTAAATAGGCCATGATTCTTTGTTTTTAGGGTTTTGGTCAAAATTCTGCAAAGCAATGTTTTGGTACTTTTCTCTAAACAATCTACACTCTTGCACTTTAGAATACAAATCAACTAATTCCGGAGAGGGTAAATCGGAAAACTGTTCCTCGCCTTGACCTGGAACTAGCCCCATTTTGAAAGCAGCTTGTGTTTTCCTGTTTTGCAAACCTTCATCATCTTGTTGGGCCAAGCTTTCCTGTTGGGCCTGATCTAAATCTTTTGCGGTTTGAAAAGCACCATCTTCCGCTGAGCGTGGATGAGCCAATTTGACAAGAGGAGGTTCAGGCATGCTGCTTTGAGCATTGATGCTCAATCTTCTCGAAGAAGTTGGGGTGTTGTAGTTGGAGGCACCCGATGAGTTGGATCTAGTTTTGTTCAGCCCAATAGATTTCAATGCAGACTGTTTGAAGTTTTGTTCTAAAAATGCCTTTTCATCATGATACGAAAAACTGGCTCTGTCCGAGCCGGATCCATACGAATGATTGTCGTCTTCGTCATCTTCGTCAGTAATTTGATCTCCTCCAATGGCTTCGCCGTGACTGCTATACGATACACGTGGCTGGAAACCAGAAGCACCACCATCTTCTTGTTGTTCAATGGGAGATGTAAAGTCTGCCTCTGTTTCTGATTTGATAGGTTGTAAACTCAATTTGTCCAACCTCAATTTCTCTCCTAAACCCATCTCAAAACTTGCTTTATGTGGTTGCAATTTTTTTTTGTTTTTTTTTTTTTCTAAATCTTGTTTGGTTCAATGGTTTTGAGTTAACTATTAATGTTCAACCAAAGTAGCAATATGTTAGACCATAATAGGATTATTAAAGCAAAGAAACCCCACTGGTCATTTAGTAATAAGTAGACTGTGCAACAATGAGTCTAATTAACTTCCTTTTTTTTTTTTTTTTTTTTTTTTTTTTCCCCCAAAAAATTTCCTCAATTCCGTCGTTCAAACGTCAGCATATTCGGACCTTATCAGAACTCGGAGCAAATGTGAGTTATTTGTTTTTTTTCTTAGAGCAGTTGTTTTTCGGTGTTCCAAATAAGGTAAGTCCGAAGTACATTTTTTTTTATTTTCATTTGTTTATATTATGTATCCAGATTCGGAAATGTAATAACAAAAATAGACAGGAAAAAGCGGCTTTCTATATATTTGATTTCACATGAAAGCTGAAGGGAGAAGAAGAAGAAGAGGTTTCAACAGGGGGCGAAGAATGTTGGGTAATGAGTAAAGTAAGACGATGTTCGTGCCGATGAGGTGTTGAATTTTTTTTTGATTTTCAGACTGATTCGGGTTCTCAACATTCTGACGAGACCAGAATTTTTGTTGAATTGAATTTTAAGTTGGGTTTGCAGACTTTCTTCTTTCTTGCATGTGTATATAAGTTTGGATATCTCTATTTCTTGCCTTGTTCGTTTGCTTGAAGTTGTTGGGAAAGAACTTATTAGAAAAACTAGATCTCTCAAGCAAGCAAAGCATCAGATAATTGCAAAAGAGCATTTGAAAACAAAAACAATATCTCAGCCATTCCCGCGTTAAAATGAGCCAGAGTTATTTGAATGATAATTTTGATCCAAACAAAGTGAACAAAGCCAATTTAAGAAAGATTTTAGGCAGTAACAATGTGCATTTTTCTTTATCAGCCTCGAAAAAAGACTTGGTCAAAGTTTTCAACGCAAATATCGAATCCATAAAAAATTCTAAAAGTACAAATGATGCTGAAAAACAAAAGCCAGTCGGGAAAGCTAAAGAAAAATCACCAAATTCTTCTGTTCCTACTTCTTCCTCTTCTTCTTTGACATCCTCAAGCTCCTCTACTACGGCCGGTAGCCGTACCAATGATTCTCCTAAAAAAAGAAAACTAAGAAACAAACAAAGCAAACTGAATAATTTAAGAAAAAAACAAGACACCTCTTTTGGGACTCAGGATAACACACCTGCCGAAGTCATTGTTTTGGATGACGAAGACGACGACAACGAAGAAAACAATATTGATGAAGACAGCGGTTTTGATGAGATTAAAGCAAACCAAGGCCAAGCAACCAAAGGAAAGGGAAAAAATTTACACATCACTTTGAATTTCCCATCCGACACAAGTGCTTCGAGCAGAAAGAGATCTAGAGCAAATGCAGAAGAAAACGAACAAAAATTTAAAAGTGAGGAAAGCACACCTATTGCTAGCACTATTGATAAAAGTGATACGCCATCTTTAAAAGTACAGCTTTCAAACAAAAAACAGAAAAAAGAGAAAAGTCCAAACAGTGTCACCGCGTCACTAGATTCTGATGTTTCCAAAAGTGCAAGCACAAACGAAGAGAATTTGTCGGATTTTCCGAGTAGTATCACAAACAGCAGGGAAACCCCATCGAAAATTGAAAGCAAAAATCACAAGTTGGAAGAACACAAGTCTTTGGTGATTGATAAATTTGAGGATACGGGATCTTTAGAGAATGTTAGTACGCATAGCATCACAAGTGCCTTGAACAGATCATTTTCTATCCCTAGTGGTAAAGACGTTGATGAGAAAGACAGAGTGGTCGAAAACAGTGATGACGATGTTCTTCCAGGTTCCAACGACTTGATGCATGAAGATGACGATGCAGTAAATGAGGAAAACGTTGAGCTGTTCAAAAGAGACATCGACTTGGAAAAAATGAATGTGAGTGAAGAGTTTAAACAATTGCTACAAAAGACAAGAGACAATGCAACAAAGGAAAAACAAGACTTAAAAAACACTCCTTCTGTTGGTCAAATGGAAAAAGAGCATTTAGATGCATTGCAGAATGTAGAAACAGAAATGCCGAAAACAACTACAACAAAGACAAAATCGGGTGAAGCTGATCAAATTGACAATGAAGTAGATGTATTTGCAGAAAAGAAAGACTCACATGCAGAAGGTAAACCTTTGCGTAAAGCTGAACAAGCCTTTGATGATCAACAGAATAGAGAGGCAGGGACACCAACTGTTGAGGCTGACAAACAAAAAACCACGCTACAGACATTTGAAAAGAAACTCCAAAATGTTGGTAATGAGGTTAATTCCTTTGTTGATGTGCTTATGCAAGAGGTACAGGAAACTGTGGAACAGCCAGTGCAGCCTGTTAAGCCGAGTGACAATACCTCTTCAGCAAACTCATCGTCAGCACAAAGCATTGTGGAAAAAACAATCTCAAAACCTGTAAAGGAGGTTGAACAACTAGTCTCGAAAGGTAGCACTGCAATGGCTTCACTGGCTAATGTGGTGATGGAAGAAGTTGAAAAAACAGTGGAACAACCTGTTGAACAATCTGTTGAACAACCTGTTGAACAATGTGTTGAACAACCAAGGGAAACACATTTAACAGAAGCTACAAAACAAACCACACTGCAAAATACAACTGAAAAACCTATAAAAAGAGCTGGACAACTGATTTCGGAAGGAAGTAAAGCTGTGGGTTCTTTTGTTGACGTTGTTATGGACGAAGTAGAGAGAACGGTGGAAGAGCCTGTTGGAGAAACCCCAGAACAGCCAATTGAAAAGGTATCGACTTCTTTAAAACCAGTTGAAGAAAACAAACAGGAATTATCTTTTACTCAAGACTCTGACATGGAAGCATTAGAAGAGAATGCTGCTATGAGCTCTTTTGTGGATGTTGTTATGGATGAAGTCGAAAAAGCTGTGGAGGAACCTGTTAAAGACGAATACTACGATAAATCAAAAGTATCATTACAAGAACAACCTGTGTCACAAAACTCTGCCGAAAGCTCAACTTCTTTTGTTGACGACGCTTTGAGCATGATTGAAACTGCGATTGAGCAACCTGTTGAAGACAATGACTTTGAGACTGGACCTAAGCCAGCGAACAAACCAGTTGAAAATAAAGATAGCGATATTACTGAAGGGGAAAATTTGTCCTTTTTCGAAGAGGTTTATCAAGAAGTTCAAAATGCCATAGAGGAACCAGTGACGCCAGTTTTGAATTTGAAGAAAAGAAAAATGAGCAAACGCAAGTCAGAGAAAATGGACAGACCCCACAAGTCTCACAAATCTAATAAAGTTTCAAAAAAAGCGGATTCTAAAAGATCATCTAAGAAATTGAAAAAGACAAGTGGCGTTGCCACTTCTACCAAAAAGATCAGAAATTTTAGTATTCATTTGAAGCTGAAAAAGTTTATTGTGCGTTTTGCCAAATTTTTGTACACCCTTTTATTATTTATGGTGTTCCTTGTGCCAGTATTGTATGCTTTGTGGTACAGAGAGCAACAGGTGGCTGTTGGTTACTGTGGTCACAGCAACGACGCCAAAAGCTCTAAACTAGAGTTCAAAAACATGTTTGGCAATCCATTTGCTGAAAATGGTTATTTGAAAAATTTGGGAGAATACGAATTCAAGTTTATCGACAAAGTGGAGAATTGGGTTGATTCCACAAAACCCAAGTGCATCCCATGTCCAGATGACACCGCTTATTGTTTTCCAGATCTAGAAATCAAGTGTAAAGCTGATCACATCAAGAAAAAAACTGTTAAAAGTTTGTACGGTTTGATTCCCGCATTTTTCCACGATGAAGGAATCTACCAATGTGTGAAAAACCACGAAAAAGAGCAAATGGTGGAGGAGGCAGTTTCAAAGATTTTGAAAATTTTAGAGTTTAAAAATGCACAAAAGGACTGCGGATTATCCAAAGATGACCTTGAAGTTGGAATGGATGTAGAGGAATTGAAGAGAATTTTTTTGGAAGCTAGAAAACCGTGGTTCAAAATTGAGAATTTTGACGATATTTGGAACAAGGTTTTGGAACATTTGAAAAGCGAACCAGAAATTACGTGGAGGCAAGTATAGTAATTTTTTTTTTTTTTTTTTGATGGTTTCTTGATTTTTAGAAAGTTGAGCAAATTTCTAGTTTGGTGAGGTCTGGTAGATTTTTATCACACTTCTGCTGCTAGTCATCAAAATCACAAGTTTTTTTATGTGAACCTATTTTTACTAACAATAACTTTTAATGCATAGTTTCAATTCTATGTTTTATTTTATTTTATTTTTTAGTTACAGACTTCCCCAGCCGAACCAAATTCACGTACCAACAGATCAAAGACCTTGGATCAAAATGAGCAAGCCAAAGAAATTGTTTCAAAAGAAAAGATCTTTGTTCGGTCCAAATCTTTGAAATACACAAGTTGGAACTGCAAGTATGAGCAGTTTATTTTAAGCAAGGTTAGGGAAAATAAAATTCCAATATCTTCTGCAGTGATATTATTGTCGACTTACCAAGTAATGAAGTACAAATATGAAAAGTACCAAAGGGAACAGGCGATGGTCAAAGAGTTTACGAGCAAGATTCTTAGATATTTGCAAATTAACAAAAGAAGATCTATGCACGGACAGGTAGTTTATCCGTATTTGAGTTCTGTGCAATTGAGAGATATTTTAAGTAGCGAAAACGAATCGTTGTCTAACAAAAACAAGATCTGGAACAAGATATCACAGCACTTGGAGAGAAACAACAGCACCGTAAAAACAGAACTGATTGAGTTTAATGGTGAAATCATGAAAGTTTGGGAATGGGTTGGACCTTTGGATCTATTGGAAGCTCAAAAGTGATGACTTTTTCGGGAGCCTGTTTTCACATAACATTAGCTCTTTTATTTTTGTGTGTGTTTTTTTTTTGTTTTGTTTCAAATAATGTAAATACTTTTTAATTATGTAAATTCTCGCGGATGGTCGTTTTCCGTTTCTTACCACTACTTTTTGCATAGTTTTGTTTTCTCTGTAGCACTTTGTACTGGTCAGCTCATCGCAAGTTTCCCTATCCAAAGTGGTTACTTACTCATTCTTCACTGAGTCCCCCCGGAGTTTTTGAAGCGCGTCCCACGACCAAACACACAGACCCTTGTTTTTTTTTTTTTGTTTTTTTTTTTTTTTCTTTGTGGACATTAAGGGCGAACCAACACTGTTTTTGTTTTTTGTGTCAACGTTTAACAAAGCAGGAAGAGCACGGGAAAAAGGGTAATTAATTAAAATATATTTTCTGAGTCAAAAGCAAGATTATATCGCTACCGTGGCTACCGTGGC
>ERZ794936.535-NODE-535-length-17537-cov-32.461160_pt1 | contig 17537 bp, 9 predicted proteins | sample MGYA00511083_ERZ794936 | MGnify/ENA primary metagenome ERZ794936 (study PRJEB30137, sample SAMN04331409) | food metagenome | isolation source: Y2 must sample point D1 replicate A | place: Australia: South Australia | collected 2014 ... | reverse complement strand
ACAGCAACAGGCACAGCAACAGGCACAGCAACAGGTACGGACACTGCCACCACAAACACTGCCACCACGGCAACGAGTTTTTCCAGTTCTTCCAGTGCCAAGGCTGCTGCTGCTGCAATTACCGACTCCAATGATCTGACAAAGCCGGACCCATCTACAAATCTAACACCACTGCCTACTTCTCCGGTCACAACTTTGTCTTTACATTCTTTACTGACCATGGAGCTGGCTTACACAACATACACCACCACAAGAGCGAAAACGTCTATGTGGGTTACAGTGACAACAGATGGGTATGTTACTGTTTTTGAAACGACTTTTGCTCAAAGATTCACCTCGCAATACAGTGCTTCTTTAGTTCCTTCCTCAGGGTCTGTTGGGATGGGTACTTTAACCGGTACCTTTGGGGTTGTCAAAGATGAATTAAAAGTCACTTATGCTGATAATGCTATCAGCAATTCTGCCAGAAAAGGTTTGTTCATGACTTTGCTTACCTCAATCATGACATTTTTCATGTTTTTCCTATGATTTGGGTCAATGCAAGCAAGATGAAATAAAAAATTATAAAAAAAAAAAAAAAAAAATATGAAAAAATTTTGCAAAACAAAGGAATCATCCTGCAATGATCGAATATATAGGTTTTCGAGTTAAATTGGTGTCATAGTTTGAAATTGTACTTTTTTTTAAACGTTGAGTTCTTGTTTTATTTTTATATATATATAACTTTACACTCTAAATTATCTACTCATACACCTGTTTCAGAGACTTGACAAAAATTTCCAAACCCTTTTCCAAAGTCTCGTCATCAATGATCAATGCAGGCACAAATCTGACTGTCGATTTCCCAGCAGTGATCACAAGTAAACCGTTTTCTTTGCATTTTTGGATCAGTTTTGTTGGAGCTTCTTTGAACTCGCATCCAATCATCAACCCTTTACCTCTGACATCAGTGATCAAATCAGGGTATGCAGACTGTAAATCTTTCAAAAAACTCATCAATTTTGCACCTTTCTGGTTTACCTGGGACAAAAAGGCTTTATCTGCAATGGTGGAAACCACGTAATTGGAAATAGCGCACGCCAATGGGTTCCCACCGTAAGTAGTCCCATGATCACCAACTTTCAATGCATCGTTAATTTTGTCATTCACACACGTTGCAGCAATTGGGAACCCGTTTCCAAGAGCTTTGGCAATGGTGAAGATATCTGGGTGGGCCTCCTTTGGAAGGTAAGAATGCGCCCACAGTTTCCCTGTTCTTCCCATCCCACACTGGATTTCGTCATAAATCAAAGGAATGTCAAATTTGGAGTTTTGCAACACTGATTTCAAAGTCACAAGCGTGTCCACTGGAACTGGGAAAACACCACCCTCCCCTTGGATAGGCTCAATAATGCATCCTGCATATACGTCTTCCTTTGCCAAATCCAGCTTGCCTTGGAACTTTGTCATTATGTCTTGCAAAGTCGCAAACTCGACCCCTGGAATCAGATCACCAAACGGAGTTCTATATTTTGGATTATAAGTAACACTCAACGCACCCATGGTTCTGCCATGGAACGAGTTTTCAAATGCAATAAATTTTGTCTTTGACGGGCTCTTTGTAAGCGAGTATTTTTTGGCAAACTTAATAGCTGCTTCGTTTGCCTCAGTACCGCTGTTACAGAAAAACACTTTGGAAATATCGTTTTGACCATCAAACTCCTTTGTTTTGGAGACTATTAGCTTACTCAATTTCAAGGCTTCTTGGTTGTGGTACAAGTTGCTCGAATGAACAATTTTGTTTGCCGACTGCTGATAGATAATGTTTGCAATTTCTGGATTACAATGGCCTAGCGCAGTAACAGCAATACCACTGGTAAAATCAATGTATTCTTTTTTGTGGAAGTCATCAAACAAGTAACAGCCAGATCCTCTGGTAATAACCAAGTCATCAGGTCTTGCATAAGTTGTCACCTGTGTTTTGTTTGCATCGGTGATGAACGTTGAAGACATACTCGAGTACCATTTTTTGCATTTTAACACATCATGCCAGATGTTTTTGTTACAGTTTTTCAGCATTTTTTTTTTTTGATTTTATTTTTGTAAATATAGTAGGGTTGTTTTTTGTGTTTTTTTTTTTTTAACTTTGGGTTTTAACCTCAGGGCTTTGTACTTTGGTTGCTTTATTTAATTGATCTATCTTTCAAATTTACAACTGGCAAAAACTAACGACTATACCATTTATATATGATTTGAAAACTGTTATCGTTTTAGCTAAATTCTAACATGCTACTTCTTATCTTCATAGCATTACTCGCGTCACTAAAGATTTGTTTTTGCTCTTTTTTTGCACATCGCAACTACTCGGCATTATTTGCCGAACAAGAAATCAACGGAATTCTAAAAGAAAAAGTACATGGGTGATGAGTCAAACGTCTTGTTTGAAGCAAAGTTCAGGTCAAACAAAGAGAGTCCTGAGCAAAATTACAAATAGGAGCAGTAAATCTCATATATATTTTAGCAGTAAACCTGAAAAGACGTTATTACAAACTAGAGGTGCAAGGATCTTAAAAAAGAGATGACTCTTTTATCTCAAATTCATTCCTTGTACCACGACAACAACGATGGATCAGCGGTTTTTCTGCCGGACAGCAACTTCATCCCAATAATCAACACGGCCACAGCCAAACAAATCAATCCTCCAATCAAGTAGGTGATTCCCAAAAAGTCATTGTACCCACCGACAGGCGACCCGTGTGTCAAAAAAAACGCTTTTTTACCTTTATACATAGAGACTGGCCAGTTCAACTCGATGTCTAGTTCGTAGGTTCCACTTGTCAATTTCTTCTTTTCACTTGATTTCCCCAACAATTTGGAAAAAACAGGCAAAGCTGGATTATCCATCCAATTTTGAAACTCCTCCCATGTGGAAATGTCAGGAACGTTGGTGGAGTTGTAACCGTTTGGAAATTTTTTCTCCCAGTACGGTGGAGGCGCAATTTGGTCGTATGATAGCTTGGTTTTCTTGAATCTGTCGGGATTGGTACTCCACGAAATCCCTTTGTTTGTCAAGTCGTAACTGTTTGAACTATTTTCTGTGTTGGTCAAAGTCAAGTCAAACGAATCGTTGAACATTGCGTTTGCAATCAATCCACATGGATAAAGCTGTTTCCCGTTGTCGTCTTGGTGTAAAACTTTACAACTGATACCTGTGGACTCTTTGACATCGGAAATAGATGTTTTCACCCCGTTGATTTGATCTTCGTTAAAAGAAAGCGCATATCTTCTGTGGTTTGGATAAAAGTTTTTCACCAAGTAGCTCATATACAATGGATGTGGCAACTCGTATGGAGTAGTGAATTTCAAAGTGCACGTACCGTTTTCGTCACCCATGTACTCGCTGGAGGAATCCAGTGGAGTGTATTTCCATTGGGCATCAAACACATAACTCTTGTTTGTTTTATGAAAGTGGGTGTCCACGTATTCAGTAGGAATCGTTCCGAAATCGTCCTGTGGTGCCGAGGAAGAACATTCTTGGTAATACAAGATGACCTGATCGGTTCTTTGATACATAGCAAGAAGAATCCCACCAAACAAAATAAAAATTCCCGCTAGTATCAGGTAAATAGACAAAGTAAGCCTTGGTGTGAAAATCGGGTTGTAACTGGGGATTCTTTGTTGCACAAACGGCGTGTTTTTAGGTCTTCTGCTATGTGGATCTTTTTTTTCTTCAAACTCGTCATCGTCTTCAAACTCACTTGCATCAACTTCTTCTTCTTCGGGAACAACCTCTTCTTGAGACCCGTTTTTGTTGTTGAAATGGTTCAAGCTGGATAACTTGAAACCTCCGTTTTTGAACTTAAAAAAATCACCCAAGTTTTTCCCTTTAGAGGCTAGCTGACTGGTCATTTCGTTTCAGATGTTTTTAAGAACTCGATGTGTTTCTTTTTTCCGTAATTTTGTGGATTCTGTTTTTTTTTTTTCTCAACCCAACTTCTTGTATTTTTATCTGCCCCGAGTGATTATGCCTTTGCAATGGTTGTCTTCCAATCTTGATGTAAGTGGCCTTCTTTTCACTGTACGAGTATTAATTCACTTTGTTGTTTATCACCGGCAAAATCAACAATGACCAATGAACTAAAGCCAACAAAAAACTTTCCGAGGTTTTAATTTGTTTTTTAGTTACCCAGCCTAATCTGCCTATGTGTGCAGAGCCAAGCTTTACACGTGTTTTATTCATAGCAAACTAATGCCACTGATGCCAAGGTAAGAGGTGAGAAGGTTGAAGCAATTGATCAAACTTTTTGCAAGCCTTGATATGTTACTGTGCAAAGCTGTTTAAACAAAATTTTCAATTTACAGTTAGAGCCAACTTTAGAGCGCCGTTTTATTAGCTTTTGTCGACTAAAAACTAGCGAAACTCAAAGCGCTCTCCTAATTTGCTTTTGTTTTGTCTGTGAGTGGAGGTGCTTCAGGGTTAGCATTTGCTTAAGCAATACAAAAAGAGTTTCTGCAAAACAGTAGCCCAATTAGGGACTCCCAGGTATCAATTATATGTTTTTAATAAATAAGTTTTTTTTTAAAAAATAGTTTATTTTTTTAATTAAGGTTTGAGTTTTATGTGTAACTAAGCTTAGTGCAATGAAGAACTGGACTAGCTCCAGAAAAATAAACAATAATGTAGCTAAACCTGCAGCCAAAATTAAAATACCATGCACTTGTTAGCAATTTAAAAAATACACATCAACCTATATACAGCAAGTCATTGGAATCAAAAAAAAAAAAAAAAGACTTGCTTTCAAAAGACCTCTTTTGCCTTGCTTGTTTTGATCATCTTTGGATACAGCAACCAAATGCCCTGTAGCCCCAGAATACTCACAACATACAAGAAGGGCAGTATAGAATATCCCAAATGATGGACGAAAAGACCGCAAACCCATGGAATCACTGCTGTTCCTGAAATCCCTAAAGAAATGGAAATTCCAACGCTTTCAACTTGATATTTTTCAGGCAAAATCTCCATCATAACCACATTAACGTTGGGGAACAAAGCAGCAAGGCCGAACCCAGCTCCGCCAGTAAAAATCGCAAAAATAATGGCAAAAAACTTGTACGTGAATGGGAAAAAGGACAGCAAAAACATTCCACAAAATGACAGTATACTTACAACCCCGTATGCTTTGTTGGCAGTGTATTCATTTTTAAAACAACGCGATGTTATGGGTCCCAATGCAAATCTCCCCAAGGTCAGACCGCCCCAAAACCCAGAAATAATCCAAGACATTTGTTTTGGTGCTCCGTCTTTCACTTTCAATAGATATGTGAATAACCATGTTCCGACTGCAGCCTGAGTTCCTTGATAAAAAAAAACGTATGAGGCATACAGGATAATTATTGGCTGTCTGATCAAATTTGAAATGGAGTCGTTCCCGTTAAACATGTCATCGTCTTCAGTGGTTGTTGATCCAACGCCAGTTTCACCCAAGTCTGTTTGCAAGTTCTGTAGTGAGCTCTTTTCAACCAAGTAATTATATTTTGCACCTGATTCGTGTCTAAAAGCCACAAATGACATCAAGGTCCCAATGATTGATGCTGCCAAAGGCAAATAGAAAATCTTGTTCCAGTTTGTTTCGTCGTAATGAGTTGCCACCAGCGGTGTTACAATAGAAGCCACACCATAAGTACCATGAACTATCCCCATAATTTCGTTTTTCGATTTGACAAAATTACCGAAAAGGACATTGGCCGTGGAGTCCATCAATCCAATACCAAGACCAATAGGGAAAAAACAAAAACAATAAATCGGAAAGTAAGGTTTCAGCGAGAGAATTCCAATGAAAACAATGAATAAGGCACCAGACCCAAGAAACACACCCCGACGCCCCACCATCTTGTGCACTTTCCCATTGACCAAAGCGCTGATGGTATAGCCAAGCACTTGCATGATAAAAATGTATGAAACCGAAAGTTCCGATACCTGGTAGTGCTTGGTCAATAGGGGCATCAAACTTCCTGTTGTTTGGTCGTTCATCCCAAATATAGTAAACATCACAACACACGACACCACTTGTAAGTAGATGAGCTTGCATTTTTCATAGTCCAAAGGATACAAAACCACTTGTCTTGGGGTTTCGCCGTCTAGATAGTAGTCAGTCGTGTAGCATTCGTTGCTGGAGTAAGGAACATCTATGATGTCCACATCCAAAGGCACAGGGCTTCCAACTCTGTCGTCCTCGGCATACACCTCCCTGGTGTGCTCAAATGCGTTGACCTTTTGTGTGCTATCAACAGGAACCAAAACTCTTGCATCGCTGTCATCCATGAAGGACAAAGATTTTTCCGAAACGGGGGTTCCTACTAATGTAGGTGCCTGTGAGTGTGCTTCAATCAAGTCGTTATGAGGTCTATCATCGTGAGACATTTCCAGAAAAAAAAAAAAAAGCTGCTCCGATGTTGGTTTGTGTGCTTGATTAGCTTTAGTTGGGGAAGGTCAGACGTCTATTGGGCCAAAAACAAGATGCAGTTGCCACAGAGCGGTCGCTACTTAAATCACTGTTTATATAAGCTCTTTATCAGGTACCCCAGTTAGAAAAACACTGCAATCCCAGCAAAAAAAAAAGAAACATCCAGTGGGTTATTTTTAACTAGACACGTTACTAATGCGGCATTTTTGTCTTATCGATGATCTTTAGACATAGTATTTGGACTTTAGTGCCCAGATTCCACAGACTTGCCGAATTCTCGGTAGTCTTATAAAACCACACAGCTGCAATTTGCCGGTGGATGCACGACGTTTTTTTGAGATCTTTTCGTTTCTTTTTTTTTTTTTTTTTTTTTTTGGTTTCTTTCCTGGCGCGACGGACAGAACGACACGAACAAACGCTTGTTGTTTGTCTTTTCGAAATGTTCCTGAAAATAAAAAACCCACCCATCAGAGTTCGGACCAAATACAGCTGGATTGTCCGAAAGATACTTAGATTGTACCAGCGTCCATTCGGTGTTCGCACTCTTTTTGTCGATCAAATATGTATCGACTAAGCAGCAGCAAATGATAACTCTTTAGTAGAACTTCAGTTTCTTGATCAGCGCCAAGATAAAGTAATTGCTTGAAAAGAAACCAGCAATTGAACTGACCAATCAAAAATACCAATTACAGCTTTTGTTTTTCTCTTTTTTTTTTTTTTTAAAACATAGAGAGTCCTAGACCAAAGATACTTTTCTAAATATCAGTAACTCTCAAACTTTGGGGTAGAGCACCTGTTTGCAATTTCTCCAAGCAAACACAAAAAAAAAATGAGCTCGCACAAGAGAGACAAAGATTTGGGAAACAACAACGAAAATGTCATGAAAAGGATGTATGGGAGTAGTGCAGTCAGTGGTCACCAGAGCCTGGCTTCACCAACATCACAAACACTGCCGCCTACTTACAATCACAGCAATTCAAAACACACAAAAATAAACACAAAACAGTCGGCAGGCGGGCCTGGCTTCTTTGATTTCATCAACGGCTCATACAAGCACCATCCCACATACAGCAATGCCTCGAGTCCTAAAAGTCACAGCCCCTTGTCCTCTTTCCAAGAAAAGGGCAGCTATGGGCCAAGCGGCAGTAGTTATAATGGTAATTACCTGAATCAGCTTTCAAGACATTCATCCATTAGCGGAGGACGCTCAAAGTACTACAATTCTAAAGGTTTGAGATACTCGCTAAGAGCACAAAAAGAAGTGTCCAGTATTGACAAAATCAACGATCCCCTGGCCAACACGTTGGTTGTTGCAGGTAAGAGCCACCTGGGGTTATACAGATTTGACCCTCATCATTATGGATCTATATATCTTGTAAGGGATGTATTTCAATCCAGCAACAATGCTCAAAGCAACCATGGGAGCTTTAGTTTTGGAAAGTCGTCATCCCTCACTTCTTCCTCATTGAACGCCAATAAAAAAAAACCAAGCGGAATGCTCAGCACGATATGTGATGTTAAGGCAGGGTTCAACAATTATTCCAGTTATATTGCAACAACCAGTACATCTACGGCGGTCTCTTTATACGACGTGAAAAGAGCAGATACCCCACTTGTAGGAAAATTAACAGAGCATACAAGATCTATCAACTCGTTTGATTTCCATATGGGTGCACAACAAAACAATATGTTCATCACTGGGGGACAAGATGGTACAGTGAAACTTTGGGACTTGAGAAAAACAGGTTCATCTACAAGAACAAACAAGTCTGATATCTCCATCAATACAATGTCGGATTCCGTGAGAGATGTAAAGTGGTGTCCGGTTTGGGGAGGTAATGACAGTCAAAATCAACAAGGACATGGATATCGTGGGAACCAAGATCACACTTCAAACAGTAGCATCAATGAGTTTGGTATGAGCACACATTCCAGCTTTAGCCACTCCTTGAGTAACATTTCGAACATTGGAAACTCAAACCAGAGTTTTGATAATAAAGCATCAACTTCATCAATTTCTTCAACTGCTTCCTCTAACAACGGTAATTATTTTGCTTCAATACATGATTCTGGTAACTTGTTGAAGTACGATTTGAGAAATTATTCACAACCACAGAAAAAAATCAATGCACATTCGGGACCGGGTCTTTGCATGCATTGGCACCCTAATGGGGAGTACATTATTACCGGTGGTAGAGATGGGAAACTGTGTCTTTGGTTTGTTGGTGAGGGCAAGCCAACTTTTTCTCCGGAACAAGTTATGAATGTTGGGCAACCTGTGAGTAAATTGAAATTTCAGCCAACTCTAAAAAATAGTTCCTCAAACGCATTCATTGATTCCAAGTTTGCAATGAGTCCTTTGGGGGACGATGCCAATGTTTCAATCTACTCATTGGCCAATAGATATATTCCGAAAAACGTATTGGTGACAGAAAACAGTGCATTGGGGTTTGTATGGTACGATGAAAACATGGTATTTAGCATTGACAAAGGCAATATCATCTCGGGTTGGGACATTTCCAAAGAAGCAGACCAGTTATCAAACATGAGTAAAAACTCTTTGAAATGGAGAGACATTGAAGGAGACGGTTTGGTGTTTTTGTCTCAGAAACATTCTAGCAGCAAAAGCTTTGAAGCCCCACGCAGTGCATCTACTATTTCACATGTGACTGCTCCTCACACAATGAAGACATCTCATACTCCAAATATCATACCCAAAAACAAACACAGGCTGAGTACTAGTACAGTGTCGGGCTTGCTGAACTCCAAAAGCAACTCTGTGGCAAACAACCTTGTTGGGTCAAACATTTCAACAAGCCCAAAACAGATTATGCGGTCCGTCCCCGACATACAACACTTGGCGCGTTCACCAACTCCGCCTTCACCACAACCACATCATTTGTCAAAAGCTGCGTTGCTGAAAACTTTTACGCAGTCAACTCTGAAAAGAGCACACTCATCCTTTCCCAATACCCAATACTCAAGACCATCAACTCCGATTCCCTTTGCTCAACCTATGGGGATTGGAAGCAGCACTTCTCCTGTCCTGACGGCTCCCCACGGTCACAATCCGGCATTTGGCTCGGTATCTTCCTCTACATCAAGTGCAATCACAAATGAGGAAACTGCACTTTGGAATGAGTACCAATCTCCAAAAGTTTTGACATTGGATTTACCTTTTATTTTTAACATCATAAGAACGAAAAATTTGAACAACTTTCCAACAAATGCTGAAGAAGCTACAAAACTCTCATCCACGCTGAAAGAATCACCGACAGAAGTTTTCAAGTTTTTGGCAAGGGAGCTCAAATTTTCTACTCAAAAGGAAATTGATGACAAGTTGCAGTTGCAGTATCTTCAAGAAAAAAAAGTTCAAGAGCAGAATGGTTTGAAAATGTTGAAATCCGAGGGTCTTGAACACACCGATGAAGATGGGCAAGAAAAGGAAGAGGACAAAGATAGAAAAAATTTGATGAAAAGGTTGGGAATTTCCAACACATGGTCTTTGGCCGATCTTGAAGCAAAGAATGAAGCCAAAAAGCTTTCAACGGAAAAAAACACAAAGGCTACTACAAAGGACAATTCTTCCAACGAGCACACTTTGGAATCAAACGAAAACGATTATATTGATTCTTTAAAAATAGAGAGTAATCGCAAAAGTTCTACTAATCCAGTTATCACTTTTGCAGATATGTCCAATCCGGATAAGAACGGTAATCCTACCACCAAAACGCACCCTCATCATAATAAACACTTAGCCGCATTAAAAGAAAAAAAGGCCCAACAAAACCTTGATAATAAGAAGAAAAGAGATTTGGTAATGAAAAACCTAATGGAACTCATAACAATTGCTGATCACAATGCGGAAACACATTTGTCCATTGAAGACATGGCCAGCTTTAAAATTTGGATCATGATCAGAGACTCTTTGTTGTGGAAAGTGAAAAAGCTTGCTGCAAGAGCTGAAGAGGGATCTAGCATGCTTGAAAAAATTGACAGTTACCTTACGAAAAACAGAAAAGGCTATGGTTTTGAGTTTGATGAGCAAATAAACTCAAATGAACAAACGGCACCAAGAGATAGAAGAAACACAAACAACATTGAAGGACAAGGGGTGAGTTTCGGTGATGAAAGCAAAATGGAAGAAGAAAATTTTAGTCGAGAAAGCAGTTTTTCGGGGTCTTTGAACTCTCATGAAGGCTCTTTTGAATATGAATATGGTCAAAACATGCCATCCAGAAAAAATTCCAAATCCGCGAGTGACATGGGTAGTAGCAAGTCAATACTGGAAGGAATCAGAGAGAAATTGAACAATGCTTCAAAGTCGGTAGAAGATGAACACGCTTTGAGTGATGACTACGAAGAAGAGGGCGTAGGAGTTGATGGAAAACACTTTTCGTCCGGTACCAAACCTGCACAAATAACACAAAGACGACACTCAAGAACCTCTTTTATTGATACAATGATGAACAGTTTGCGCTCTGGAAAGATTGATATTGACAACGAAATTCAGCATAGGAAAAACTCTATGAACCCTTTACTTCAAAGATCTCCAACTTTTTCGATCATGCCGCATTCACCGCAAAGTGTAGGGAGCTCCTTATTAACCAAAGAAATCAAAGGATTATCGGAGCCCACTGTTGGCAGCAGTTCCGCGATTAGCGAAAATATAACGTGCACAAACTCAGTCTCAGTAAGTGAAGACAAAATGAATACATTTGTCGAACCATGGGCTCCAGAAATTTTAATCAAAAAAATATACAGCCAAGCCGTAGACAATGGGAATGTGTTACTTTCCATGAGCATACTTCTTTTGTTTCAAGACCACTTTAGTATTACCACCAAAGATGTGGTGAAAATAGCAGTTGATGAATTTATGAAAATTTTGCACAAGTATGAGCTGTTCGAGATAAGTGCCGAACTATTAAAGTATTGTCCATGGGGCGAAGAAATTGCTGGTGAAGACGAAGCATCTACTGGACAGTCTGCAATCTGCTTATATTGCGACAAGTGTCACAAGCTGCTTGTAAATGAAGCGAGTAAAAAGAAGCGTCTTGAAGAAAATGACAAACATATTAAGTTTGGTTACTGGTATTGCGATAAGTGCAAGAAATCAAACACGTTATGTGCTCTTTGTGAGAGACCAATAAAGAAAATGGCTGTTGGTGCTTTGGAATGTGGACATCTTGGTCACCCAGAATGCTTCTACGAATGGTTTGTTAAGGAACAGATGGAGCAGTGCCCCAAAGGATGTATAGCAGAACTACTTACTACATGAGATTGTACCTGTACATAAACTCATCGAAGGCTTCCCAATAACCGTCCTGAATCACAATATCGTTATGCTTTCCGAGTGGAAATCTTTTCAAGACTTTTTCAGAGCTGTTGCACAACTTGTACAATTCCAGTGAGTGATTTGATGGCACAATTTCATCTCTTTCTGAATTTAAAAAAAGAAACGGGGTTTTTGGGCCGACTTTAGATATTATGGCTTCCGAGTCCCATACCTCGTGGCACATGGAAGTAAATCTTTGCATGAACGGTATCAGATATGGTATCACTTTGCGAACTGAAAGAAACGTATTTTCTAAAATGACGCCTTCCACCATATGATGATATCTATAGGCTATATGTATGGCAACGGCACCTCCGATCGAAGTGCCCAATAAAACTTTCTTTCTTTGTTTGTGAAATTCATCTTGTTCTATGTGGTCCATAATGCATTCCACATCAGTTTTGATCCCTTGCTCTGACGGCGTCCCTTCAGAGTAGCCGTATCCTCTGTAGGAAAATATAAAAACGGAGGCGTTGTACTCATGGTACAAGTAGTTTATTTTAGCCAAAGAATGTCCAATGTTCCCTGCGTTTGGTCTCAAGATTATTATAGTTGTTTTGCTTTCAGGATTTGGAAAATCATAGCATTGTAGCCGAATATTGTCTGGTGTTTTCAAGTAAAACTCTTTGAAGTTCAAACCAGGATACGACACACTCGTCGGCTTTTCCACGTATTCCTTTGCCTTTCCTGCCCATGATGGATATACCAATTTGTTTTGGTAGAGATACAATGCTGCAACCGAAACGGAAAGGGTAGTAACTATCCCTCCAAACACCATTTTGAAAACCTTTGGAAAGTTCATATGTGGATGTCTTAGTTGACTTTGAGTGACGTTTTGTGGTTATTTTTACAAAATGCCTTTTTTTTAGGGCTGATTATATTGCGTAACTAAAAGTACTACACAGCGTTAAATACAAATCAGGGAGCGTTATCAGAAAAGTGCAAATCTTTGTTTTCGTTTTCGAAAGCTTTTCCGCTCAGTTCGGTAGCAAGCACGCGTCGTTTGCAGCGTCAGCCAGCTGAAAAGGCATTAATGGAAGCATTTGCCCAAAAGAGCACTGAGAGACTTGAATTAAGTTTTAAACGGTCTGCTGCTGCTTGTTTGCACGCCATTTTACAGTTCACTAAGTTCTTTTAGCTGGCCGGTGACCTCGTTGCACATTCTTTTGATCTCTCTAATTTCCATTTTTTTGAATGCCAATTGGTCCTCCAGAAGCATGATAAGAGATTCCCTTGTTTGGTGGGGTCTGTAGTCGTTTAGCAAATGATGTATGTTGATTAAAATCACCCTAATGTGCTCTAGCTTGACCTCATACTTTGAAGGATCCACACTCAAAAGCCCTGCCAGTTCCAAGAAATTCAGCAACAGTGTTTTCAAAAGAGTTTTCAAATTGTTGATCTTGTCTGAATAGTCATCGGAATCTTTGTACAATTGCTGGATCCCCATTTTGGTCAAGTCAGGTAACTCGTCCTCAATTTGCCATATGTTACCAAAGGACCTGAATTGACCCGATTTGGGCAGAGAAGGGGGTATAAGGTATTGCAGGTCGTCGTTCGCGGCTTCGAGCTCACTCAAAAGATCTTCCGTATTTGCTTCGTTCACAGTCTGACCGGATTCATGACTGTTTTTTTGATCTGCTTTGCGTTTAGTTTTCAAAGCCTCTAGTTTGTCTATGTTTTGTTGCGTAAAGTACTTGTAAAAAACCGGTGGACGTGGATACAAAGCTGCAACATTGTTGGATTCGTTGGTGCTCATTAGTCTATCTGGTTGATGGCTCTACCACGACTGTGCAGTCTTCTTTGCCTTTTCTGATATTTGAATGGTAGTAAGGCTCATCTGTTGCTGTTTTGTTGAGTTGACTTAGCAAAGAGTGTGTGTAGTTTTGATTATTGCTTGGAATACCTTGTTCATGTTTTTTTTTTTGTAATGCAATCGTTTTCAGTGACATTGGAGCTAAGAAAGTTTTAGGCAAGAAAAAAAAAAAAAAAAACACACCATGTGAAGGCGGTCTCAGACCAAAAATTTCAAATTGATATTGTATGAACAAACATTAGTAAGCATAAAAGGGAACCTCGATAGCAAAAACAACTGCAAAAGCTAGACAGACGCATACACGAGTAAAAACATGAGTGAAGACCAACATATGGACATTGAAAACGAAACACAGAGCCATACCACGGACCATAGCCACAGCCACGAGCCAGTGACCACAGATCAACAACAGCAAGAGGGCGAGAAAAGGTTTACTATCAAGAAGTGGACCGCAGTCGGTTTTTGGTCCTGGGACATGGAAGTTGAGGACTGCCCTATTTGCAGAAACCACTTGATGGAACCGTGCATATCTTGCCAGCAAAACAGCATGACCGATGCCCAGGTGGAGTGTCCTGCAGCATGGGGTGTGTGCAATCACGGTTTCCACTTGCACTGCATCAACCAGTGGTTGACCACCAGAAATGTTTGTCCATTGGATAACCAAGTCTGGAAGTTCAAAAAGTACGGGAAATAAAAGGCTTGTTGCATTGATTGTTGCAGTATTTTGATAGATGGAAAAGTTTTTTTTTTTTTTTTTACTTAAAAGACCAAAACTATGGTAGGGTTTTTTTTTTTGATTTTTAATGGGGTTACAAATGTATAATGATCTATCTATATGTGTATAAAAAAAAGATACACTACGAAAACCTACAAAAAAAAATAAAAAAATAAAGAAATTTTATTTAGCACCTGGTCTCTTTATTAGCTTGAGCTTTTGTAGTAAGCACTGTTTCTATTGAAAACCCCCCACATGCACCAAAACGTGCATTTGGCGTCAATCTGTGATAATATTTCAGCTTTCCAAGGTAGTGAAGTGTTGTATTCGTATTCCACAAAAAAAATGTAAGACCAGTTTTTATCGTTTATCGAACCTAAGGGTCTGCTCGAAATGGAGGTCATGTTGATATTGTACTTTTGGAAAATGTTCAGCACATCCACCAAGCTACCTGGTCCTTCGCGTGTTGTGGTGAACGTTAGCAATGTCATCATTTTTTGCCTTATGTCCAGCAGTTGGTTTTCTTTTGACTGCGGGTCCTTGATCAATGCAAGCCCTCCGCCTTTTTGCAAGACAAGAAATCTTGTTGTGTTTCCCTTCAAATCGTTGATACCTTCTTGTATGATGTACGCGTTGTTCAACATTGCACCAATCTTGGATCCAATAGCCAAACTTTTTTTCCCGTATAGTTTATAATCTTGTAGAGCCATTTTGATGGCTTCTGCAGTAGATGTGCAATCGATTCTGTTTAAGAATTTCCCCTTCAAGTGATTTTCCATGTACTGGGACACTTGGCCCCACACTTGTGGATGTGAATACAAGTTTTCGTAAACTGGTTCAGTGTCACCATCGTTGTCTTGCTGGCTGTACAGCTCGCCAAGTTCTTGTGTTGCTGTCACCAAGCAGTGTTCAATCGGCACGTACTGTTCAGCAACAATGGTCAATGGCGGCACAATTCTTGTGGCAAAATGGGCTGTTTCAGTTGAACCTGCAATGGAATCATTTTTTTGAGCGTCCAATTTGTCTTCGTTTGCCAAATTATCAATGATGTTGTCTCTGATCAAGTCGTAAGTAAAGACAACCTGTCCGTTTGTCGAGTTTTCAAAAGGAACCACACAGTAGTCCACCGACTCATCTTCCATGACACGCGAAAAACAATCCGGAATTGTCTTTAATGGAATCAACTCTGCGCAGTCTGCCTGGTCATCTTGTTTGAACTGTTGTAAAACAGCCTGGTGTGTGTATGTTCCAACTGGTCCTAAAAAGACTACCTTGGTCATTTCAATAATTTTATGAATGCTTGTGGTTGCCTTTTGTTTTTGCTTTTTTTTTTTTTTGATTCTGCTTTGTCTAGACATTCAGTGAGGACTGAAATCTGTTGATGGATATATATATATATATATATATATATATACCTGGACTATGCAAGCTCTTTGTTTCGCACACGATCGAAGTTCCTGATGCGGGCGAATTTTTATTTTTCAAGCAGCGGGGCTTGACGGTAAGTTTCATTTTGGGACGTGAAATCGCCCGGTTTCGGTGTATGCATTGTCCGCTCCTTTTGGAGACCAGATATGCCGCAGTTAAGCGACAAAAGAAATCGATCTAGTTGATAAAACAAGTTGGTAATACTGATTGTGAAATAGTAGCAAGTTAAATTAGGTATGTTTGAATTAGATATATACAGGAAACTCGCATTTTTGAAAGAATTACTCTTACTTACTCCCTTTGCTCATGTATTGGTGCTAGACCTACTCTCTTCGCTCGTGTAGTGGTGCTAGACCTAATCCCGTCGCTCGTGTCACAGTGCTTGGTGTACTAGTTACTCACGATCGTTTTGCCCGTGGTAAAGTTTTTTGCTGCGGTAATCACTCCAAACTTTGAGACAATTCAATCAACAAGTCAATGTTGAAATTTTCCGATCCTTTTGTAAAATCTTTCAACAGTTGCACTCTTTTGGCAGCCACAGGAGTGGATTCTCCCATGCACCCATAAAATCTTTGAATGTTTAATAACAACAATTGCGCGTCTTGCATCGAGACATTGCAGTCTGGTTCCACTATTCCATTCATCAAAACCAAATCCTTGTCTTTAATCAAGTCCGTATGGAAACTCATGGTAATATGAGGTCTTGCAAATTCTTTGTGCAATTTGAATTCAGCCAAGGAAGTCACCATACAGTGAACGGTTGTTGGTCCAACAAAATTCCACTGAACGTAATGCAGTTCCATCCCCACTGATTGTTCGTCGTGGTTGTTGTTGTTTTTTTTGTTTTTGTTTTTGTTATTACCATTATCTTTTGCATCTGTTGATGTTGGATCCAACTCTCTAGGCAAGGGTAAAACAAAAGCAGGGTTTTGTTTGGCGTTTTTATACATTGGTTCAAAAACCATTGGCGGAACCACTGCATGCAATGTATTGTCTTTATTAGCAAATCTTGCTCTCCATAAAAATTCTATCTCTTGTTTACTCAAATATTTAATTTTTTCCAATTGTAAATAAGAATTTAAAGTTTTAAAAGGTTTTTGTTCCAAAGACGTATCTATTGGACCTTTAGAAATGGTTTTATCTTTAGAAAAATTCTTGCTCATTTTTTCTTGGTATTCTTGCAAATCTTTTAATGGGTCAACTTTATTGAATTGTTTTTTTTTCTCTAAAATTTGTTCTTGTAAGTTTTGTTTCAAGTCTTCAATAGTTTCAAAACCTTGTTCTTTGGCCCTTTCCAGTAATTTCTGTTTGTATTTTTCTTCAATGGAGTTCGTGTACTTCTCTTTAATAGAATTTTCTTTCAATGAGGAATAACTTTGTGTAAAGGATAACAACCCAATGGTTTTCCCTTTGATTGAACAATTTAGCAAATGTTGGGTTTCAATTCTTGTTAGATTTGCTACTTTGCTTGCAAACATATGGAACAGGGCCTCTTTGGAATTCGTGTAATGGGAAACTCGGGTATATAGAGTGTGTTTCTAGAGAGTAAACGGTGAGATGGTACTAGGCATATATATATATATATATATATATATATTTTCCAGGAGAGGCGAAACAAGTAAAAATAACTAAAATTATTGCAATGATCAATCTTCAATTAAGCAAGTTACCTGTATGAACAAATAGGTTCTTCTATAGTTTTCGGGTAACAAGCCAAAAAATATATAATAATAATAATAGAAACTTAAATCATGTGACATCCAACACCTGTAAAACCCATACCTTATCTATGCATAAAAAAAA
>ERZ794936.534-NODE-534-length-17572-cov-7.250785_pt1 | contig 17572 bp, 6 predicted proteins | sample MGYA00511083_ERZ794936 | MGnify/ENA primary metagenome ERZ794936 (study PRJEB30137, sample SAMN04331409) | food metagenome | isolation source: Y2 must sample point D1 replicate A | place: Australia: South Australia | collected 2014 ... | reverse complement strand
AAATTCTCCACATGTTCAGAAGATGAATTCAAAAAAATCTTTGAAATCCACAACCCTCACCAGTTGTCCATAACCGATTACAAAGATTATTACGATATAGAATGGGTGTTGGTTTCTGGGACACCTGCAACAGCAACAGACATAGGAATCCATCATCTTTTAAGTACTCCGGATGCTACCAAGTTGATCAGCGGTCCTAATGTTGGAAGAAATGTGTCTCGTCCCTACATAACTTCTTCAGGCACAATTGGTGCAACTATGGAAAGTTACATTACTTCTGGAGGAAAAATTAACGGAATTGGTCTTTCTTGGGCTTACTTTGAGAATATGAAAAATGTCAACAAAGCAGGTTTGGATAGTGCCAGTGAATGGAGTTGGAAAGTTATTTTTGAAATCAATAAAAATTCTATTAAAGCTGAGGTTTATTCGGTCAATGTTCCTATTTTGAATGACGGTCTTAAAGATGATACTAAAGTTGTTTTAGCCCCTATTCAGGATAATACTTGGAAGAGTTTGTACGAAGGTCATTATGAATCAAGTAGTCAAGATATAGTCTTTAAGTGGAATCCAGATTTTGATAACAACAGACAAAAGATGGTCAAAGGAATGTTGGAAAATGAACAAAATGATGGGAGTTTGATTGAAGCCAAAAACATTACGATTACCCCTTTAGTGGCTTCATTTGCTGTGAAATTAGATGAACAAGATTACGGAAAAGAAATTCATTTATCTGAGGATATAAAAAATTTACATATTGACAAGGCTAGTGCTAATGCTGCTGTAGTCTTGAACAATGAGGTTCCTTATGTGAATGAAATATGGAAATCACTATTGGAAACTTACAATAATCAAATTGACGTTTATAATTCTTTAAAAGAACTTGAAAAGTCTTTGAATAACTATGAAAGAGTCTTCCACATTGCGGAATATGAAGACTTGTTACACTCTAATACACAAGATCAAGCAAAAGAATACTATCAAAATAGTTACACTTTTAGAAAATCTCTTATTAGAAAACATTATCTTTTGAAAACAATTCAATACTACGTTGCCAAGCATCCTGAAAGTATTTTGAAAACAAACTTCCCAGAATCGTTCCACTTGGATTTGGATTACGCAGAATTTTTGGATGAAGCTTTAGATGACAATTGGGACTTGCGTCAAGAACTGGAAGCCTCTGAGAATACTCCACAATGGTGGATAATGAAACCTTCAATGTCTGATAAAGGTCAAGGGATAAGATTGTTTAAAAATATTGATCAACTGCAGTACATATTTGACTGCTTTGACGAAGATGAAGATGGTGAAGGTTACAATGGTATTATAATTAACCAGTTAAGACATTTTATTATTCAAAAGTTGCTGATGAATCCATTGATCATAGATAATAGAAAGTTCCACATCAGATGTTATGTTGTTTGTGTTGGTGATTTGCAAGTATATGTTTTTGATAGAATGTTGTGTTTGTTTTCCCAAACAGAATACAAGGCACCAATTGATACTGACGGTGAAGTCTTGAATGATCCAACTTTCTTGAGTCAGCATTTAACAAATACATGTCAACAATCAACTATTTCATCAAAAACAGTAAGAGAGTTGAAAGAAGTCTTCACTGGCAAGGAAAAAGATACAATTACTTCAGGAATTCATAAAATTGTTAAAGATTTGTTTGAAGCTGCAAAGAAGGATAATTTTAATTTCCAGCCACTTGAAAACGCTTATGAAATATTTGGTTTGGACTTTTTAGTTGATGAAAATCATCAACCTCATTTATTAGAAGTTAATTCATATCCTGACTTCAAGCAAACAGGTGATGATTTGAGTGAATTGATAAATGAACTATTTGAAGATGTCTTAAATGTATCTGTTTTGCCTTATTTAATTAATGAAGGAAAGCTTAGAGAAGATAGCAACTTGAAAAAGGTACTTGAAATTCAAGAAGAAAGCAAAAATTGGTAATTTTTAAATAAAAACAAATGCAATTCTGGGCATATCTATATATACATATAACTTGATTGTTCTATTACTTTATTTTTTCAAAAGAAAAATGATATTATTCTTCTTCGTCGTTATCATCTCCACTGTCACCATAACCCAACTGGTCTTGTCCTGAAACACTCGTTCTGTTTGTACTAGCACTGATCAAGCCTCTTTTGACTGCAGTCAACACATTTGGAACTTCCACATCTTCTTCTGGGATCCCTGAATACTCATAACCCCATTTGACTAATCTTTCTCTAATTCTCTCAATTTTGAAAAAATGTTGTCTAATAGCAACCATATTTTTGATGAACTCTTGGTTTCTCTGTAGTAAAATCTGTGTTAATTGACGAGAAAATGCAATTTGCTGAGTGGTGTCAGGATCGTATTCAGATAAATTAAACAATCTTTGGTTCAAAGTAGTCTTTTCATACTCTGGCAATCCAAAAAATGGATCAAACTCATCGTCATCATCAGAGTTGAACACAGATGAGGCTGTGTTGTTAGTGGTAATATCAGCTTGATTTTTGTTTGATTCAGCTAAATTCTGGTCAATTTTAATATCCGGTGAGGTTGGATTTAGTTGTGCTACTGATTGTGTATTTTCAACAACAGGTTGTTCTGCAAAAACAGTATTTTTGTCACTTTCTGAAACAACCTCCAAGTTTTCTAGAATTGCAGATTTATTTGGGGTAACATTTTCAACAACTGGTTGTTCATTGGTCACAGATGTCGAGTTTTCTTGTAACTTTGAAGATAACAAATCGTCATTTTTTTTTATAATTTCATGCAAGTCATTGCTATCAGTTGATTGAATTTCAACATTTTGTGGTATTTGTATGTTTTCATTGGCAGTATCTTCAACTGCTGGATTGGTTTCAATGTTTTCATTGCCAACTTCTTGAACTACTGGTCCAATTGTAACATTATCACTGCCAACTTCCTCAACTGCTGGTTTGGTTTCAGTGGTTTCATCTCCTATCTTTAATTTTTGCTCTTCAATATCATTTTGTTGGCCAACAGCATTGAAATTTTCGTCTTTAACTTCACTTAATTCTTTATCTTTGGAAGCTTCAGATTCATTGTTAACTTCAAGTTTGTCTTCACTAACAACACCTTCTTCTTCTTTGTTCTCAGAGTCAGCTTTTGGTTCATTTCCAACAACTTTTTCCTCATTCTTTTGACTATCAACCTTATCTTCGCCAACAACAATATTTTCCTCTTTGTTTATTTCATTAACAACCTCTTCCTCTTTGTTTTCACTTTCAACTGTTTCTTCATTAGCATTCCTTATTTTGTCGTTCAACTGGTCCAATCCATCTTGCATTTCAACATCCTCCTCTTCTTCATTGTCATTTTCTTGTTCATCTTCACTGCTAGTAATATCTTTTCCATTTTCTCTTAAGACGTCTTCCAAATCCAAATAGATCTTGTCTTTAAAATCATTCTTTTCAAAGTTAATATGATGATCATATTCCGGCAATTTTATTTTATCCTCTAAATAGGCGGTTGGATCATCTCCTAAAAATACACTAACATAATCATTTAAAGTCTCTGATTCCAATTTAGCTTTTTCTATCATCAATGCTGTTTGAATTTCTAAATCATTAAATATTTTATCGTTTAAAAAGGTCTTTTTTATAGTTGAATGAGTAACAATATCTTTCAATGAAGAAATAGGTTTCAAAATATCTTCCGCATGGGCCAAAGTATTCAAGTCAAAATCAGAATCATCCAATTTACGCTTTTTGTTTATATTTTCAGCATGTGCATTAAATTTGCTTTTCTTTCTACTTAACAGCTTATGCTCAACCCCGTTGTAAAATACCCTGTTTTCATATAACATATTGTTCATCTTGTTTCTACTAACCCATTCTGATCCTTGCAAAAGTTTTTTGTTACGATTAGTATTCTCATTTGAACTTATAATATCATAAATCACTGATTGGTTTTCTTCTGTAGGGTCATATTTTCTCTTCAACTCAGGAAAATTCCCAGATCTTTGTTTGATTATATGTCTTAAAAAATTGGATTCTATTTCAGATTCATTCATTTCTGTTTCCTTCTTGTCCTCAGCTTCTTCCAACTTAGTCAAAGGAGTTATTTCAGGTATTATTGATGTTTTTGATTTTGCAATTCCAGGACTTTCAGAGTTTTCTTCATTGTCGCTTAATATATCAGACTCTAGATTTGCTTGATTTGGATCAGATATAGCTTGAATGTTTTCATTACTTATTAAAGCTGGTTGTTTGCTTTGTTCTGTTGTTTCCGCAACATAATGTACGTGATCTTCTTCCATTTATACTAATTGAATTATCTAACTAATTTGTTTTTTTTTTTTTTTTGGGCCTTCTAAATTATTATTTCACTAACGTCAGCTATATATTAGAGTACCTTCTGCTCTTATTATTATTATATATAGATATATATTCTATGGTATAAACCTTAAATTGTTATTTACTTTTTTTCCTCTAGCTGTGAATTATGCGTTTCTCTTGAAGAGTGAGCCAAAAACAAAAACATATCAAAAAATCGGATATAAAAAATAATGCTTAAATGTTTCCGGGTAAAATGGCTCACGTGACATATAACATTAGGTTTAATCAAAACATCCCAATTAGGAAGTTTTAAACCCAATGGAGCAGCTGTTTTAACTATGGCTCTAATCAAATGAATCTTTTATTGTAATTAATTTTAATTATATTTTATTATATATAAACGTTTGCTTTAATTTTTTTGAACTCCTCAACCTCTTTAAATAGCAACTTGGTTAAATCATCCATACTTGTTACATGTTGCTCATATTCAAAATCAAATGGACCATATGGACACACGTTTTCTTCTTTTTCATTTCTTATATCATGGAAAAAACTGTGTTGAAGCACTTCATCACAGGTTAATCTCAGATCAGAATCCCATTTTAACATTTTTTCTATCAAATCTAATCCCCTATCACTTGCAAATGAGTATATTGTCTTCCATGGCATCTTTCCGTACTGCGGCTTAGGCAAAGTAAATATTTCAACAGCAACAGAAGATCCGTATTTCATTATTGTTTCTGTTTTTGGTGTGCCCAAAACTTTTAAGATTTCTACTATCTGGTGCATTTGATCATTCCCCATGAATATTGGTTTTCTGCCGTAAAACTCAGCTAATATACAACCACAAGCCCAAATATCAACCGCCTTGCTATATTTTTTTCTACACAACATTAACTCAGGAGCTCTGTACCATCTGGTAGCAACATAAGAAGTAATGTGAGATTGAACTCCTGATTCTGATTTTATCTTTTCAAACAAATCTTCATTAATTCCTCTTGCCAAGCCAAAGTCACATATTTTTAAAGTTCCTTGAATAGAACACAATATATTACCAGGCTTCAAGTCCCTGTGGATAACATCTGCTGAGTGAATGTATTTTAACCCACACATAATTTGGTAAAAAAAATGTTGGATATGGAACTCAGAAAATTGGACTGATGAATGAATTACTCTTGCAAGATCATAATCAACCATTTCTTGGTAGCAATACAAACCGTCGTATCCTTTATCAAATACAATTTCTAAATCCAACAAATTCACAATATTTTTATGACCTTTAAAATATCTCATAAATTTTAATTCTCTGATAGCTCGTTTCATTAAAATATCCCTTGTAAAAATATTAGTGACCTTTTTAATAGCCACTTGTGCGCCATAGCTAGTTTCAATGGCAGCGGCCACTGTTCCATAAGACCCTTTACCAATGATTTCTTTGATAGTGTAATTTTGTGATACCTTAAATCCATACTTTGAATATAATTTCATCTCTTTTTTGCTATTTAAAGAAGCTGCCGACTGCGTTGCTTGTTTTTTCTTTTTATTTATTGAATCTGAAATTGATTTGTTCAAAATATAATCAAGGTTGTTTTCATTATCTACGTAATTTACATCATTATTTAAAATTTCTTGGTTCTTGGAGTTCAACGTGGAGTTTGTTGTTTTTAATTTTGCCAAAGAAATATTACTGCACTCTAGATTTATGTTATCATTTTTTTGAAAGACATTTCCTATATTATTATAATTGCTCATTTTGGTTGTCCTTAATTCGATTATTGGTTTTTAAGAGTGTATTGCTCCCTCAAATTTACATCAAATGAGTCCCATAAAAAGAGTAAGTATATAATTTCTGTGTACCTATTCAAAACTAACATATCTATATCTCACTCTTCTATATGTCTTCAACTCTATGTGGCACCAGCAAATTTCATACTTTTTTTAATTAAAACTTTTGTAAAATATTGAATTTTTCACGGGTTGAAAGAATTATCCTTTAGCTTATTTAAAAAACAACCAAAAATTACGCTTATTCGTAGCTTTAATAATCAAGACAAATACGCCAGTATTTATTACACCTAATATGGTACAATTTGGTACTAATTGGGTATGAAATTCATACTCTGGCTCCTAAATATTGTCTATAAACATGCAAATTACTAACCAGAATTTGTTGTATACAGATTGACTAACTTATCTCCGTTTTCGGAAATACCCTTGAAAAATTTCACTAAGCTTATAAGTTTTAAATTCTTATCTGCTAATATTGAAAAAAACATACATATAAACACCAGAAACAACGACTGTAAGGACCAGTCAGATATCGTGGAATACACCAGCTTCTAGATAGTTTAAATATTTTATTCCAATATGGGTCAAAAGTTGTCTATATTGGCTCAAACCACTCCTTATATAGACATTTCATCGTACATCGATTTATTTGATGATATACAGTTTGTTAAGAACTTGAACAACAATTCGAAATTTATCTCCACAAACCAATGTATGACTTTGGATGAAGACATGCTTATTACAAAGGTTTTTATTAAACCCAATTTTATCATGAATGAAATAAACACAAATCAGGATGAATATCAAATCAAACAAGACAACAAAATTGACATAAATGTTTCCTTGATTATGCACAATGTGAACGATGAGATTGCAAAACTTAAGGATATTCCTAATACAATACCATACTCTTACGTCCTGGATACTGTCAATGCGGTCTATTTATTTAGACCCTATGTTTATGAATCTTTGAAAGAACGGATGCTAGAAAGCAGCCAATATGAATTTGAAACTACAAGAATAACAATCTTGTTCAAAATGTTTCAGATGTTGAAGATACTAGATGACGTGCATGATAAAGGCATGATGCATGGTAACATAAATATGAACAATTTTTTTGTTGATTCTTTGGATATAGTCAAATTGGCAGATTTTAGTATGAATTTAAAGCCTTTTTATTTGAGAGAAGACATGCCAAATGAGATTGATTTTTATTTTGGTAAAAATAATCACAATGTTGTAAAACCTAACAATTTTCAAAAGACAAATGATTCAAAAATCGAAATTAAAAAACAGAAATATAAAAATCAAGGTTTTTACCTCTCACCTGAAAGATTGAATACGCAAAAGAGAAATTACAAAGTAGATAAAATAACAGAAGAGATCAAAAAGAGTGATGTTTTCAGTTTAGGCTGTGTTTTTTATGAAATGCTGATCACTTTGTCTCACCAGAATAACAGCAGAAATATGAGTCTTTTTAATATTCAGGATGTATTCAAGTTCAAAAATGGCGATTACTCTGACTATGAAAAGAATTTAAATCTTTTGAAAGAAATTTTCACCAATGAGAAAAGTTTAGAAATTCAGCTTATAAGGGATTGTACAATACTTGATGTTGAGAAAAGGCTGTCAATCAAAGACATTTTGAAAAAATATAAAGCAAATGGATTGTTTCCAGATCTATTTTACAGTTCAATGCATAAAGATATATGTATCAAATTGAATGATATAGAATTATTAGACTTCAAGTTTCCTGAATTTGGTAATAGTATAAAGGATACTGTATTAAACATGGGGTTTGAATTAGAAATCTTTAGTAATAATCAAGCCCAAGAAAACCAAGTATATGAAACTAATGAATTGACAACAGTGGTAAATGAGTATGACATTTTCGAATCCGATGTTTACAAATACCTTCAATATTCTGAATTATTAAAAAAGTATGATGAAAGTCTATTAAAACAGAATCTAGCGATTTCCTACATTCACATTTTGGGAAAGCTTTTGTCAACAGCGTTAAACAACATAAATGATATCATCCTCTGTATAAACAACATTACCTTGCTTTCTCAATATTGTGACGATTCATTAAAGCTAGATATTTGCATTCCCTACTTATTTGATTATTTCAATAACTGCTCCAGTAAACAGTGTAAAACACACTTGTTTAATAAATTGTTATTGGTATTGAGTAAGATTGATGACAACAATGACGCTAATATTTCTGCAAACTTACATGATACTATCAACTATTACATTTTTCCAACACTGAAAAAGAACATGAAGTCATATGATAATGAAACCATGAAAATTGTATTAAAAGGTATACCGCGATTGTTAGAATTAACAAGTAATACTAAGTATTTGAAAAAAGCTCTAATATCTATTATTTCATATGTTTTAACAGACCAAACAGTCAGCAACATAACCTTAAGAATTGAATTACTAAAACAATTACCCAAATTTTTAAACGTTTTAGGTGATCAAGTGGTTAGTGATTTGGTTTTAGTTCATGCAATAACATACTTAAATGAAAATTCAACAAACTTAAAGATAGAACTGATAAAGTGTCTATGTAAAATTGGGGAATATCTAGGAGTTATCAGCTTCAAGGAAATTATCTATCCCTTGTTATTACAGAATTTGTATTTGTACAAAGATGATGAATGCATTATGCTAGTTGTTTTACAAAATTTGAAAAACATTATTGTAAAATCTATTGGCTATGATCAACAAAATTTAAAAAGAAATGTGTTTTCAAAGAAAGATGTTTTAAATTCCACTGATAATAGCTTTGATTATAGTAATAAATTATTGGACAAATATGATATCTTGGAATTGATAGAGCAGCACTTGGTAAATTTTTTATTGCTTCCTTTTAAATCTTGTAAACTTGAAGTGATTTCTATTTTAAAGCATGTTTTGCTTAATAACATTGAATTAAGTGAGCTATATTGCCTATATTATCCGCTGATAAAACCTTACTACCATATGAATATGGATATTAATCAAACATTGTTGGACAATTCATGTAGAGACAGTATAACTAGTGATCAATACGACTGTTTGCTATTATGGAATATGAAAATAGATAATAGTTTTTTTTGGAAAGAAAAGAAGAGAAACAGCGATGCAAATGAGTTTGAATATATGAACTACTTTGATAACAGTGATTTTAATGAAAGTTTGTCTATGGAAGATAAGTTATACTTTAACAACTTAAAAAAATACTATTACTTGAAAACAGAACATTTATGGAAATTGGCTAAATTGAGAAGCTATATTAAAAAAGTAAGCTCTGTTTTAACAACTGGATTCAAGACTAAGTTTTATAATAAAATGGAACGTTCAAAAACCAGCAAAGATCAAGTTTCAAATCTAATTAAACTTCAGTATGATAAAAACATAGTAGTTTTAAAAAACATCAGTATAAACACATTAGATTATCAAATTAGTTTTAACAACATGGATCCAGCAAATAGAAAAAAAACATCAACTGGATTTAGTTCACGTAGGAACAGTAATAAACTGATACCACAAAAACTGTTGAACGATGCTTTACAAAACATAAACAATGAATCTTCATCAGCAATTGAAAGTGTAGATAGCTTAGAATCCAATGATATTGGTGTGGTGTTAGTAGAATGCCCAAAAAGTGAATACACAATTAAAAAAAGTATACCAAATGAAGAAATGAAGGATAAAAATTTGTTGGATTATGTTGAAAGCATAAGTGTTGTGCCTGAATTGAAACATCTAGAAGAATTAGGTATTGAGGAAGAAGAAAAACTAGAAATTTTGATTAGCAATGAAAGCAACTACAAAACAGCATTATCAAACTATACAAAGATTAATTACGATTACGATAAAAAGATCAAAATTGTTGAAAGTAATGACAAATTTGTTATTATAGTGAATGAAGAAATGATGATAGCAAATAAAAACAAATTAGAAATTGAAATTTGTGATCTGATCAAGTTTGATAATTCCAACATTTTGGACAAGTCCAAATTCATTAAAACATTTGACCTTGGTTGCTTAGTCAATGAAGATGAAAGAGTTGCCGTGGTATCATTGAAGTTTTGGTTAAATAACATTTTTGTAGTAAGTTTGTCTAATGGTCAAAATATCATTTTAAAACTTCATTATACTACAAAGCTATGCATATCAGTATTGAAAACATTTAGAATTTCCAAACCAGAATTTTTAATAAAGTTTAAATTTGCAGATAATATGATATACGGACTGAGTAACTACAGCAACTTTTATAAATATGAATATGTCAATAATGAAATAACAAAAATTTATGAGTATAGATCAAAGGTGATGGAGGAGATTTATAATAACTTGGAGAATGTAGAAGAGAATGTTGACTATGAAGTCTGTAAAGACTTTACTATTCATAAAAATTTCATGTTTATTATAACGACGATGAACAATTTGTACACAATTAATATGGACTTTAAAGTGGTTACTGATGTTTATAATCTATATGAAAAGAGTTCTTTAAATAAAAAACAGAGTACTTCTCTCATTAAGCCATTTGACAGTGTAAATACATATGAAAATGGTAAATTGATACTAACTGGTGGTTATTCTTTAAGTTTGTTAATGATATTTGACATAAAAGACTTTTTTGAAGATACCAAGAATAATTTTGTAACGAGTAAAGAGGTAATATTAAAGAACACAGTAAGTTACTACAATGATGACTTGTATGATAAGTTTATTTTGAAGAAAGTTTTGTCTGATAAGGAATATTTAAGCATGAAAAATGTCATTGGAGAAGAAGATGCTAATGTTATAGACTACAAATGGATAGATGATAAAAACTTGATGTTTAAGGATACAGAAAGCAATGATATAATACTGATTAACTTAGAAAACGGAAACAACGAAGTGGTCTTTGATAACAACAACAACCATGAGAAGTATAAGAAGTACAACATGAACAGTCAATTGAGACTATACTACAGAAACGTTGACAACACCAAGAACAAGATAAACATAGCGCATTTCAGGTATGTTAAAGTCGATGAGGATAGCAGTGTACTGCTGCTACTGGACACTGATAGTAACATGTTTATTTACAACATATACAAAACATGATTACAGCTAGAATTATAGGTATATACACGGCAATTATTATAGCTACAATATAGGTATATAAAACATGATTACAACCGCAATTATAAGTTTATAAAACATGACTACAACCCCAATCATACACATAAATACACCAATGATTACATTTCTACCCTATATAAACTATGCCAACCCAGCTTTATTCGAATCCTCAAGCTTTAAATCTTTACCACCTTAAATGTAAACATTTATACTTTAGTGTTAAATCCGATAATCTCATTTTTAATGTCATTTAAAGGCATTTTACGCACTTGGGAAAAGTCAATAAATGTTCACGTATGAAAAAAAAACAACAACATATATATAATCCAAGGTTTAAACCCAGAATTGACAAGAACACAACCGTACTATACCTAGAATGGATGAACTGTATACTCAATTGAGTAGCTATAAGGATAGATACAAGATCAGCACTAACAGCAATCCGATACCGCTATCTTTGAAACTTCTAGATACTTCGTCTATAGGATTAAACAGTAGTTTGAACAGTATACTCGAACAGAACGATGCTATAAATAACCATTTTAAACAGCATATCTTGGAGAACGATGATAATATCATAGAGCTGAATGACAATTTGAATGATTATATTAGAATATTCATCAAGTACATAAACACCAAAAACGTTGACTATGTAGACAGTGAGGTTGAGAGTTTTAATACTAACAACATAAAGGCTTTGAACAACAAGATCACCAAAAATTCACATATTCTCAAATTGCTAAATTTGATCGAAGTTATCATTAACAAACAGAAGGATGTTGAAGTTAAGATCAATGAATTACACATGAACAGCGACAATCTTGAACTGACTGTGTTAAAGTCTTTGATAAACCAATTTGCTTACTTAGATGGCCTAATTAACAACAACAAGCTATATTTATTGAAAGATTACAATATTATCAACAACAATTTAAAGATTAAAGCCAAATTGAATGCGTTGATTGAAATGCTTATTATTAAAATCATATTTGACAAGAATAGTGTGTACACTGTGAGTGAATTGAAGGTTATTTTGTCAGAGTTAATAGAATTGATTGATAACGATGAATTGATACACAACATTATATCCAATATTGACAAGAATCACGCTTTTGATAATATATTGATCAAAGAAATAAACTATCTAAAATACGAAAACATTCAAAAGTACGAGGTTATAAAGAAGTACAAGTTTAAGACTTTAAAGGATATTTTGAATGACAACAATGAATCAAATATTAATGAAGTCATTAGAAAAAATGAATATGACATTATAGTATATGAGTTTTTTGAGACTTTCTTTATAAATTTAGAATCAAAATTTGAGAGGCTTTTGATTTTGTCAAGATTAGTTGATAATAAAGCAGATGATACTTCTAATACAGATAAAGTTATTCAACAAATTGAAACTTTTATAATCAAAGTTATGAAAATGTATTTAATACCTTCTTTGAATATCAAATCCAGCATTACTACTAAGAATCACAACAATAAACTCTTTAATATTGATAAATCATTGATTAATAATAACAGTGTTAGCGTTGTTTCCACAAACACTAACGATTTATTGATTGTTCCAGCAAATGTTCTTAACTTGAAATTTATTTTGCCCAATCTAATACCAATATTAAAGCTATCAACAAAAAATGACTTTATAAATGGATTTTTGAACCATCACTATCTTGACGAGTTGATGCTAAATTTCAATAATTTTACGATTTTGAAAAATAACAACATTTCTTCCATTCAACAATTGATATCCAGCTTCATCATCTTTAACAACAAAATATTCACACTATTTAAAGGATTAGAGTTTCAATACAATCACAACTTATTGACAAAAATTATCAAAAATATAGAAACATTTATTAATGAGTTGATGGAATTTATTACCAACTACTTTAAGCAATTTGAAATCAATAACAGAAGCGAAAGACATTTTGATGTCAACAATTTTGAGAACATCAAGAATGACGTTGATCAGTGGATGGTAAACAATGTAGACATTAATACAATAACAACATGTTTTGATTTGTATGCTAAGCTGAAGAATTTGGTTCACTGGTATGAAAGTAATGTTATTTTTAATGTGATAGATAAAGATGAAGATGATAATATCATAGAAAAGTGGATATTGAATGACGAAGAACTTATCAACAACAGCGATGCCATTTTTAGTGATTTGTCATATCTTCCAAACATTAATGGAATACAAATATTGGCAAATCTGAATAATAACATAAGTTCATTCATGAAAGTAAAGTTTGATACTGGATTTATCAATGAATATTACTACACTAAAGTAAAATACTTCAGTTTGCACTTGGTTAATAAATCCATTAGCAATATTTTGCTCAATAACGATTCTAACAACAACTTGTATTTAAGAGAAGATTTGAATGTAAATGACAATATCACTAAGATAAATACAATTGTCAAGAAACTATCAAAGGAAAATGAGTTTATGAATACCTTCATCAACTTCTGCATTATAAACAACCTCATGAAGTTGAAAAATCTGAACAATCTGAAATACATTATAATGAACTTGCTCAAGCTAAACGACATTGATTGTAGCAATACGATCAATATCTTGAAGCTTTACCAGTTGAACGTCAACGATATTATAGACATATACAACAGTAACAACATTGATGTTGATGTGCACGTGATCAAGCATTTGGTCAAATTGAAGATTGTTGAGGAAAGTGACGGAAACCAAAGCATTTTGAACATCAGATTGAATGAATTATTCAAAAAGATTGGCCAATAAGATCGTTCTATATATATAATTGTATGGCAATATATACTCATATACTGGTTTCGTTATAACGACTTTGAATACACTATACGCGTCTTTCATATATATATATTTTTTTCATTCAGCTGTTTTCAAAATTGAATAATTCATATGAGAACGCTGTAATCCAATACCAACGAAATAGACAGTTGAATCAGGAATTTATATATTTGGTGGTATAATTGGGTTGCTTATTATGGTGATAGATTTATCAGATACAAGCGATTTGGAGATTTTAAACACAAGTATTAATAATCCTTTAATTTCGAGAACGAATAATATTCAAGATGACATAGACATAATCGAGATCAGTATAACAGATGATTCGAGTGATAATGGACGACAGGCAGACAAATTTTCAGGAAATGAAACCAACAACAGTTTTTTGAGTGATCAAGAAAGAATTAATACACCAGCATCTAAAAGAAAACTTAAAAATGTTAATAACAACCAATCAGAGTTGCTTTTAAAAAGTCCACAAGAGAATATTATCAAACTTAACGAACAAGACAAAGAGAAGTTGTTTCTTCATAGTGACCAAGAGGAGCAGAATTCTTCTGATGATTTTGGAAAAGCTATGTTTGGTAAAAGGAATAATCACGTTGAGTTAGGGGACCAAAATGAGATCGACAAACCTTTGAAAAAACAAAAAACGTCTTCAAGTAACAATATTGGTATAGATTTAAGCCATGATGATGATTTTGGAAATAAATTTGATTCTCGTGCTTCAAAACAAAAGGAAATTAATTATGATGATATAGTACTATTGGAGCTATCAGATTCTTCAGATGAAGATATTGTACCAAAGATTGAGAATACTTTGTCTAACAACAAATACCAAATATCGCCAATTGTCAACAACTTAAATAAAGCGGAAAATTTAGTTGACAACATCATTGATGATACCAGCGACAAGGATGGAATGCTTTCTCAAGGAAACCAAACAGAAAATTCTGTTATGCTTAAAGTTCAAGAGATTATTTCTGACTTGGATGAGATCGATGAACAACCTACAAATGACAATTTTAAACTACACAGTGGCAATATAGAAACAAATAACCATAGAAGTAATTGGGAGATTAAACCGCATGTGGATTATTTAGCAACCATACAGATCAGTGCTGCAGATTTAGACTTACAGTTGAAAGAAATACATAAAAATAAGATGGCTAAACAAAGATATACACAGTCAAATAAAGTTAGTAGAATTTTTAAACAAGATATAGTAGAAAAAGAGCTTTTGATGATAAGTAACATGGATCTTACTATGAAAAATAACCAACAAGACTGTTTTTACATACAAAATGGTGATTTGTTGATAAAGAAAAGAGAAGAAGAGTTTTTGAAAAAGGATATTAAAGACTTGGTAAAGATGATACCAGATTTGAAGTATGCAACTTTCACGAGAAGATTAACTTCAGTTTATGAAGTGAACTCTGAAATATTTTTGCCCATTTTTGATTTATTAAAAATAGGCAACAACTTGACTAATAATAATAAAAAAATTGATTTTGTTGATGTTGATATGTCAGAAAGTCTATTTTTGATTAATATTCAGCGATTGTATGAGATTTTTCATTTTAAAGAATACAGAAATGTAAAAGCTAGATTTGAAAGTTATTTATCAAAGAACAAAAAGATCACTTTGGTATTGACGAGCTTCAACAAATTTAAAGCCAAGTTGATCAAATGGGAAAATTCTAAACAAATGGAACAATTCCAAAATATTCACCAAACAATTGAAACAACCTCAAAGAAACCAAAGAGAAAGTTAATTCCTGAAGAGTATCTGAACTGTTCCATAAATGATGTGAATGAATTCATTTTACGTTTACAGATGACCTACCCTACACATGTGCATTGTCAAATCATTGAAACTGAAATAACATTTATTAATGATTGGATGTTGAATTATCTCAAAACCATTTTGCGTAGACGATACGTTGAAAAGAAAGAAAACTTGATTCTAAAAAGTAAATTGGTAACTTCAAATCCTAAACCATTTGACAACTTTTTGCTTGGATTATCAGGTATCACCCAAAACAATATACAGCAAATATCTGCAACATTAGGAGGAAGCTATCAAAACTTGGAACGAAACATAGAAAGCATGTATGGAATGAACCAGTACAAAGGAACGGAAAAGAAAATCATAAACTTGCTGTATAAATTTATAAAAAGTAAACATAAAGATGAATTATTATGATAAATATGATATTAATTGATTATAGTCATCTTGGTTAAGTCTATCCCAACAACTTGGGTTTTGTTTCAGCAGAGATAATTGATTGACTAAAGATAATTTATAATCCGGTAAAATATTGGTGATGAACTTCTTTTCAATAAGTGTGTTCAATAATCTTATGGAGTTATCTAACACGTATATCTTTGTATTTTTTTCATCGAACTTCAACAACTTCAATATGTTTGTTGGTAGATCCATATCCAACCAGAACTTCATTATAGTAGGTTCACCGACATCACTAACAGTCAATAAGGATTGCAACAAAGAACTCAACTTCAATTTAATTGCAGAGTTCAAATCATCAACTATCATAAATAAGTGATTGACTACTTTTATAGATTCAGGATTGGTGAAAAACATTGCTCCCCACTTTGGATTATGTCTAACTAGGTTTGATAACCCATACAAACTCTTGCTGATAACCAATTGAACGTCATCAACATTATTGCCTTGCTTTAAATATTCCAATAAATTCGAAATAATTTCAATCATCAAATCAGCTACATTAACCTTTTTATCTTCTTCATTAACAGTAACAAACTTCATATAGTCAGATTGCAAAGGTTCATTGTTTTGGCAAGATGAACCTACAATTTCAACTATGTTGGCAATAAATTGCCAATTACCATACTCTAGCTCTTGCTTAAAGTTCTTCAAAATATTCAAAATTTCATCTATTAATTTCATGTAACTCAAAACTGAGCTATTATCTATATTTTCAATCAAAAACAAGAAATTTTCAGAAGCTTGAATTCTGTTTTGGAAGGCCTCTTCAGAAACTTCATCTTTGTTGATGGTTATCGCCATGATTTGCATGTTTAATTTCATTAAAGTAGGATCATCATAGGTTTGTTCATTGTGCTCTTTTAATAACATTTGTTTAAGTAAAATTTGCTGTTCATAAGTCAAAGAAGACATGTCAACATCTTCTCCATTAGCTATTTTAGTACTCCATGCTAATAATTTATCCATTTTCAGTGATATGGGTAGTCTTTGGGTTGCTTTTATATAATATTTCAGACATATAATCCACATTTTGTAAAAAGAAACGTTCAAAAAAATTGAATATTAAAGAATCCCAATATTAACGCATTAAACACAGGCGAGATGTGCAATCTACCCTGCCTTATATAACTCCACACCGGAGATATCTACTTAGCCAAAATATATAGTGAGAAAAAAAAAATTACCTATTTGGGAAAACTTGGATGAAAGCACGTGATTTGGGAAAATTCCAGAATGTTCTAAGCATCGGCTACGTACTCATTAGCAAATCTAAAGTCATCCAGTACAAAGTAGTAATTCAAACCGTAA